>Ga0115000_10000723_pt1 | contig 30306 bp, 22 predicted proteins | sample ArcticOcean_MG_C_6_FD_89690 | JGI IMG/M metagenome (GOLD analysis project Ga0115000, IMG submission 89690) | Marine microbial communities from western Arctic Ocean - ArcticOcean_MG_CB8_128 | ecosystem: Environmental > Aquatic > Marine > Oceanic | place: Arctic Ocean: Canada Basin | collected...
ATTGAGACGTGTCGCAGAAGTCAAGAGGGTTTGCTTGTACGACCATTACTTTAACAGCTCCCCCCGCGCAATCTAGACCGGATATGGATACTGTAACTCCAGAGGTCGTGTTAATGTAGGTTGTGTGAAAGCGGGCTACCGCGAGCATATCGTTTCCTGTTAGACACGGGTCGATGCCGCTCAAGTCCGTAAACGTAAATTCTGAAAGTATTTCAATGTCCTCGCCGCAGAGCGAGGTGGGGTTGTCGCAGGTTTGGGCTGTAAAAAGGAGCGAAAATAAAAGAGCGCTCAATAAAAATATAGATCTTAAAAACATAGCTTTTTCCGCGATTAACATATTCGAAAGTTAAGGCCTTCTATTCGGCGAATTTCACCAACAACTCACCCTTTTCCACAGCCGAGCCGGCATTAGCTAAAACCTCCTCTACAACGGCCGAAACAGATGATTTTATTGCGTTCTCCATTTTCATTGCCTCGAGGATAAGTAACGAGTCCCCTACTTCTACCTTCTGACCTGGCGTAACTAGCACGCTCAAGACCTTTCCCGGCATAGGCGCACACAGCTCTAGGTCTGCCTTAGCGTCGCCTCGGGACATACCCATTCTGTCTAAAAGCAAGGCTCTTTCGTCTAATATCTGCAGCTTTCTTTCTACTCCGTCCACCCTCACTAACATGTTCCCTGAGGCATCGGGACCTTCGACGGCAGTAACAGTGTGGTTTTTCCCACCCACAGAAACCCGGAATCTACCCGAAGAGAGCTTTGTCCAAACCCACTGCTGCGAGCTCGCACTACCCTCTACGGCACCCACTTCTACAACCTTATCGTCCCAACGAATTTCTATTGCCATACCACAAAGTTAAGCACCTTTCCCCGACCTTGCGAAGATGTCGGGCATCTACCTTCACGTTCCGTTTTGTCGAACGGCTTGTCACTACTGTGACTTTCATTTCTCAACGTCCCTTAAGCGTGTAGACGATTACGTGGAGGCCGTTGTGAGTGAAATTTCGTTGCGTGCGAAGAGTGGTGTTTGGGCTGATGAGGAGTTCACCACGCTGTATTTAGGTGGTGGCACTCCTTCTGTTCTTTCTGTAGACCAAACCTCAAAAATTCTTTCCGCCCTTCAAAATTCTTTTAGCTGCCCTGAGCCTTGGTCCGAAGCGACCATAGAGGTAAACCCTGAGGATGTAACGGAAGGAGCGCTGAAGGGGTGGCTAAGATTAGGGTTCAATCGCCTGAGTATAGGTGTTCAATCCTTCCACAACTCACAGCTAGAGTGGATGAACAGAAAGCACTCCGCAGAGCAGGCAAAAAAAGCAGTAGAACTAGCTCATAAAGTAGGATTTACGAGGATCTCTATTGACCTGATATACGGTCTGCCTCAGAGCAATCACGACGAGTGGAAACGAACCGTTGAGGTCGCCTTAAATCTTCCCATAGATCACATAAGCTGTTATTCATTAACAATCGAATCAAGAACCGTTTTAGGCAGAAGGATCGCAAAGGGGTTAGAAAAGGAGGCCCCTGAAGCACTTGTGGAGTCGAATTACAACCATATCTGTAAAGCAGCTTCCGATGCGGGGTTCGAGCATTATGAGGTGTCTAATTGGTCCCGCGGTAAGAAATCAAGGGCTGTACACAACTCCTCTTACTGGTCTGGCAGGCCATACTTAGGTTTGGGTGCCGGCGCTCATGGATTCAAGGGTATGAGTCGGTATTCCGTTGTCTCTAACAATCCGATATACATCTCGTCCGTGTTGTCTGGGAGCCTCCCTGATAAAGCAGAAAGCCTCACATTGAAAGACAGAAGCAATGAGATGCTAATGACAAGTCTACGAACTGCAGAGGGTGTAGATTTTAATCGCCTCGGCTTCGATCATTTGTCCGGAAATAGCAATTCGTGGGACAAATGGCTAGCTGCAGGCTCGATAATAAAGGTGGGTGGCCCCAATGCGGAGAGATATAGAATTTCCGAAAAAGCATGGCTTATTGGGGACACAATTGCCTCTGATTTCTTTCTGATATAGCACTAAGAAATTCCATAGCAGCTTACTGCACAAGCACGCGAATCGTCCCAGACCCCTCACCGGCTTCGCCCGTAAACTGGACAGTATACAGTCCTTTAGCTTGAGAAGAGAGGTCTATTGTAAATGATTTTGAGAGGGCGTTTAGATCTTCCAAAACAATCTTTCCGCGGACATCAATAAGACTCCACGATCTAACCAAATAGTCTGCTTTTAGCGTCACAAGTCCATTAGTCGGGTTAGGAAAAACAATAGTATTAAAGGCGTCTAGTTCTTCTATTCCGACCCAGTTAGATTCAATTTCAGATGAACTCTGGTCGCTACAATTACCGTCTAAACTGAAGGCGGTTACTGTAATGGTAAACGTTCCTGCTTCTGAGTAATTGTGAGCCGGAAGATCGTCTGTGTATGTCTCTCCGTCGCCCATGTTCCACAGGTATGAGCTTGCTCCAGTACTGAGGTTGAATATCTCTACCTCACCTGAGGACCCATCCCATGGTGATACCACTATAAAGTCTGCGTTTACAGCTGGGGTAAGGTCGAATTGACCACGCGGTGTGATGGTATAGCTATCTACTAATGGCTCGGAGTAGTCTCTCTGACCACCTATTCCGCTCACTCCGAAGACGCCCACTGGAGCAGGCTCGCCGAACAAATCAGTATTCGCATCAACCCTCATTGTTAACTCCTGTGTGCCGAACGTTAGTCTCACATCAAACCCTGGCGTCATATTCGTCCACTCATCGGGATCTACAAGTTGAGTGCATTTAAGGGTAATCATACGGGACTCTGTTTCTTCGCTCATCTCAAAGACAAGCTGTGGTGTCTCGGCTTCGAAGTCACTGCCCTCAAATATTAGGGTGTCTATTCTAATTTGTGCTAGCCCTAGATACTGGTCGATTACACCTCGAACTCTGATGCTATCTCCTTCCTCTACTAAATATCCAAAATCATTTACAGGGCTGAATACATTTATTCCATGCGTAGGATCTATAAGCGTAAACTGAAGACCCGTGGGGTAATCATTCCAGCCATGAACTATTCCTCTAAGCTCACACGCTGTGCCTATGCTGTCTAAAAGGCCTTGCGGGTCTGTACCTCTGACTTGGTTGATTTCATAGACTGGATAGTCCAAATCCGATGGCAAAATGTGAATCGTCAGTGTGTCTATACCTAACTCCACCCCTCCCGAAACCACGCTCAGAGCTAACAAAACATCCTCTTGGAGTTCCGGTTCTTCGTCGTCAATGGCTGTGAAAGTAAAGGTTTGGGCATTTAAAAGCCCCATATCAAAATTAAATTCCAGAGGGAAAACATCCGGATAATCTATGCCCACAACAGCATCTCCTCCTGCGATACTAACCTTCAAAACCGCATCTTCAAGTGGGTACAGTGGAGACATGCTTACGGTTATCCCGCCACCTTCGCTAACATATAATTCCGGTGCATCAAAGCCGACCTGCATCGTGCCGAGCCCGCCGCATGTTGCGCTATGCTCGCCCAGAAAGTCAAAAGTATCCTGCGGGTAACTGTCCCACTGGGTCATACCCTCGTTCCAGTCCGTGGTTCCGTGACCTACGTTGGGTTTTCTTACGAGAGTGAATTCTGCCATCGCACCACCTGAGGTAACCGTCCACGGGTCGCCCGTGTCCACTCCTATCGCGCCCATTATGTCTATCGCCACTCCATCTTTCCTCAGAACTATGGCATCATTTCCGTTATACCAAGTTACTTGGCTGAAGACCGTGGCCAAGCTCTGCATATAGGGGTCCGACTGGCTGTTTCCTATAACAAAGACTCCTCCTGGCAACAGTTGTCCTTCTAGGTCTAGAGCCTGTGTTGGCTCTGTCGCCCCATTATTGTATACCTCAACAGTGTATGCCGTGAGGTCTATTGTGAGTGGTGACGGGTTGTGAATTTCTATAGCCTTGTTATGGCTATCCCCTTCTATGTATTCTGAAATTATCAAATCGTCACATAAGCCAGCATCACCGCACTGAAGTATGGTGACTTGAAGAGATGAGGCTCCAACGCTATCGCATTCCATTGCCGTGGCACCGAATACGGACTCTCCAGGCTGTACAGTCGATAGGTCAACCTCTCCCTGCGTGCTTATTCCCCAAACGTGATAAACCTCGGCTCCTAGGGTGGTGAAGTCATAAAATGGTTGAGTCGTCGTGGCAAGGATTAGGTCCTGTTCCGAACATATTGCAAATAAAAAGTCATCCTCAATAGCCTCGCTGAAATATCCAAACGGGACGAAGGTCTCCTCTTCTGTTAAACACACCAAAACTTCATTCGATCCACTCGCGTCGAGCATGGTTCCTCCGTCACAGGCAGGAGACTCACAAGTTTCAGCAAGTATTTGATATGGAAAATTGCTTATTGAAAAGCAGCCCTCTCCTGTGATTCCACTCCATAAAAGACCACTCTCCAGGGTTGCGACATCAAGAGGTAGGTCGTAAGAGATAGCAATAACATTAAATAATCCGTCTCCGAGTCCCTGAAAATTTATTGCCGAGCCCGTTGCGCTGGAAACGATAGCTCCGGTTTCTGAGTCCACTATTACAAGCGTGAGTAGGGCGTAAGGCGCATCTGTAAAGTGGTTAAAGGTCGTTATTACAGGCCCTTCGTCTGTGCAAAGCGTATCGTATGCCAGGTTAGCAAGCTCTAGATAACCACCATCACAAGAAAGGATGTTAGATATCCCTTGCGTAGGGGCTTGAAGTACATATCCGCTTAGATCGAATGCCGAGCCTCCGTCTGGGAATCTAGATAGTGAGTGCCCCTGCGGGTTGCCTTCAGTGCCTTCGTATAGGAGACCGGTGCCTAACGGCACAAGCGCTTGAAGGATGGTTGCAGCTTGGGGGTTTCCAGGGGAGGTGTTGCCGTAAACGATTGCGTCAACGATATCGTCTAGCGGTGGAGCTTGCCCGGTTAGAACCTCACTTGACTCCGCTTCGTATAAAGCCACGCCAGCAATAGTGGTGTTTAGGGCAGCCTCGATTGCTAAAAACCCGTTTTCGTTCAGCTGTAACCCGCTCAAAGAGATTGATTCGTAAACCTCCGCCTCATAAAGACCGCCTCCTAAAAAGCTCGCTTTAACTAACGCCAGAGTATAGCCGTCAAGGTCCGAGTTCGGCAACCCGAAAAGCTCAACAAACTGAACCCCGTCGCCTTGAATAGCGTCGACCTCGTTAATAACTAAGCCTTGTGAGTTCGCAGTAAGTGACAGCGAAAAAATCACGAAAAGAAAGCTGAAAATTGCGGCAAAATATATGCGCATGGTTGTCTTTGTTAGGTTGTTACAGTCGGAGGGACAAGATACATACCTTTAAGGGTCTGAAATGTCGCATAGTAAACTCATAATAAAATTAGACGGATTCATCCGTAAATACTACCGAAACAGGGCGTTGAGGGGTGTTATTCTAACCACAACAATCGTTGCGGTTGGAGCGCTACTTGTAGCGTTCGCAGAGTATTTCGCTCGATTTGATGTTCTCGGCAGGACCTTTTTGTTCTATTCCTTCGCCATTATGGCTGTTTCTGTAATGGTGAAAATGGTCTTTATTCCGCTATTTAAGATCTTCCGCCTTGGACATGTGATTTCTTATGAGGAGGCAAGCCAAATCGTAGGCGATTTCTTTCCCGAAATAAAAGACAAGCTTCTAAACACTCTTCAACTTCAAAACCAGATTCGTTCAGAAGATTCAGAAAACTCAGATCTGTTAATTGCTAGTGTCGATAAGCGCACTGAAGAACTAAGCCCCGTAACATTTACGAACGCTATCGATCTCAGGGCCAACCTGCGATACCTCAAATACGCTTTGCTGCCAGCCGCAGTTATTTTATTTGTTCTGGTTTTTCAGCCGCAAATAATCTCAGAACCCACTGCGAGAATTATTCAGCACAGGACCGCTTTTGTTGAGGAGGCCCCGTTCCGCTATGTTCTGGTATCCACTCCCCTGTCCGCTCCTGTGGGTGCTAATTTCGTTTTTGCCGTGCGTCTAGAGGGAGAAGTCGTACCGTCAACGGTTTATGCTGTTCTTGGAGAAAACCGGTATCGAATGGAGAGGCTAAGAGGGGACGTTTTTCAGTTCACCTTCTCGTCTATAACAGCAGATGTCGATCTTCAATGCACTGCAAATGGGTGGTCCTCACCTATGTATACCATATTCGCCTTGCCGGTGCCAGGAGTTGTCTCGTTTACTGTCAGCGCCAATCCACCTGCCTATACTGGGCTAGATGATATTAGTCAAGAAAATCACGGAGATGTGATTGTACCGGAAGGGTCGGTGATAAGCTGGGTTTGTCGCGTAGAAAATTCCAACTCTTTTCAAGTACGAGTAGGTGACTCCTTGCTTGTTTCAGAGAATGTGGTGAGCAATATCTTCAATGCAAATTGGATCGCTCGATATACCCTACCCTACTATTTTATCCCTTCTAATGAGAGTTTAGGAAGGGTTGATTCATTAAGGTATTCTCTCTCTGTTATTAAGGACCGACGACCCATCATTCGCGTAGTAGAGGTTGAAGATGAGGAGTCGAGGATGCTGCGGTATTTCAGCGGCTCGATAAGTGATGATTATGGATTTACTCGACTTGCTTTTGCATCGAGAGTAGTGAGCTCAGGAGAGGTGGAATATCTCGAGCTAGAACGGCCAGCAGGCAAAGCAGATGATTACTATTTCACGTGGGACCTTGAGCCTTTAGGGCTACAGGCTGGAGATGTGGTGGAGTATTGGGTGGAAGTTTGGGATAATGACGGCATCCATGGTGCCAAATCTTCCAAGACTGCTAAGCGAGTGTTCCACGCCCCAACCGAAGATGATTTGCTCGAGGAAAGAGACGAGGCTAATGAAGAGGTGGAGGCGTCTATAAAAGACGCCGTTGAAAAGGCGGATGAGTTGAGGCGCGAAATGGACGCCTTGAAAGAGAGGTTGCGTGAGGATAGGGATTTGGACTGGAAAGACGAAAGAGCGCTAGATGATATTCTGAAAAAACAGGAAGAGCTGAAGAAGACTATAGAGGAGTTGAAGAAAAATAATGAAGTAAAAAACGAGCGGCTAAATGAGTTCAGCCCGCAAGAAGAGCGAATTATGGAGAAGCAGGATGAGCTTCAGAAGCTGATGGATGAGCTAATGTCTGACGATCTTAAGGAGCTTTATGAGAAGATGAGAGAGCTTATGAATGAAATGAATCCAGATGAGATTCAGGAACATTTGGACCAAATGGATGTCAGTCAAGAAGCTTTAGAAAAAGAGCTAGACAGAGCTCTGGAGCAATTCAAGCAGCTTGAGTGGGAAGTAAAGATGGAGGAGACCCTCGACGCTCTAAATGATTTAGCAGAGAAGCAAGAAGAATTAGCTACCGAATCTGAAAACCAGTCAAAAACTGACGAAGAGCTTCTTAAAGAACAGGAGGAGATAAATAGCGAGTTCGAGGAGATACAAAATGAATTGAAAGAGCTTGAAAAGATGAATGAGGAGCTCGAGAATCCGAATAGCATGTTGGATTCTGAAGCCGAGGAAAAGGCCATTGAAGAAGCGTTAAAGGAAAGCTCTGAGCAACTAGAAAAAGGGAAGGAGAAAAAGGCCTCCGAAGAACAAAAGAAGGCGTCGGAGGAGATGAAAGATTTGGCGAAGCAGATGGAAAGCATGCAAATGGAGTCTGAGGCGGAGGATCTAGAAGAGGACATGGATGCCCTAAGGGCCCTGTTGGAGAACATCATAACCCTATCCTTTGAAGAGGAGTTGTTGATGGCTGACATTAATACTACTGACAAGTTAGACCCCCGATATATACTTCATGGACAAAGTCAACGCAGCCTTAAAGACGACGCGAAAATGGTTGAAGACTCTCTTTACGCATTGAGCTTAAGGGTGAGACAGCTTGCCGGTGCGGTTAATAGGGAGGTGGGGCTTGTGAATCACCACATGGATAAGGCTCTGGGTGGGTTTGGTGATAGAAACACCTCTGATATCACCATGAATCAGCAGTATGTAATGACTTCATTTAATAACTTGGCTTTATTGCTTGACGAGGCTCTTCAGCAGATGCAGAATAAGCAGGAGTGTAACAATCCTGGCACAGGTAACTGCAACAAGCCCGGCGGTTCTGGAGAAAAGCCCTGCTCTAAGCCTGGTGATATGAAAAAGATGCAGGAGGCGCTAGGAAAGAAGTTGGAAGAGTTGAAGAAGCAAATGGGGGAAAACGCGAACAAAGGAGCTTGCAACAAAGAAAATGGAGGGTTAAGCAAGCAGCTGGCAGAACTTGCAGCTCAGCAAGCCGCGCTTAGGGAGCTCGCTAAACAGAAGGCACAGGAGCTTAACAAAGACGGTTCTGGTGATGGGGGAGAAATGCAAAAAATTGCCGAAGAGATGGAGGAGCTAGAGCGGGATCTAGCAAATAAGATTGTCGATGTCGCAACACTTGAAAGACATAATAAAATTATTACTCGCCTGCTTGAGGCAGAAGAGGCAGAAAGAATAAGGGGGGAAAAAGAAGAGAGGAAATCGAAAAGCGGAAACCAAAACCTATCCCCAGATTCGCCACAAAACATTGATTACCTGCGAAATAGGGCTAACGAAATAGATTTGCTTAAAACTATTCCGCCCGATTTAACCCCTTATTACCGCGACAAGGTTAATGAGTATTTTAACTCTTCTACCCCACTTGTGCCATGATAACATTTAGCGGGATAGATATGCCGTGCAGAGTCGACAGAAAAAGGGCTGTCAAGCTTTGGCTTAAAAACGAGGTGAAGCTGCGCGGAAAAAACGTTGGAGATATAGGTTTGGCGCTCTGTTCCGACGAGCATTTATTGGAGATAAATAACCAGTATTTAGCACACGACTATTATACCGACATCATAACTTTCGACTACTCAGAGGGTGATCTTATTAGTGGCGATTTAATGATCTCTTATGATAGGGTTTCAGAAAATGCAAAAACTAACGGAGTGTCTGTTCAAAACGAATTAAGGCGCGTAATTGTTCATGGGGTTTTGCACCTGTTAGGCTCGAAAGACAAGACCGATAAAGAGTCTAAGGAAATGAGGGTGTTAGAGGACGCGGCGCTAGGTCGGTTCCACGTGGAACACGATAATAAATAACTGAATAAATGGAATACGATGTAATAGTTGTGGGTGCGGGACACGCCGGAAATGAGGCGGCGGCGGCGGCAGCGAACCTGGGTACGAAAACCTTACTCATAACCATGAATATGGGCGTGATCGGACAAATGTCTTGCAACCCTGCTATGGGTGGTGTTGCAAAAGGTCAGATCGTTAGAGAAATAGATGCGCTGGGCGGATATAGCGGTATTGTTAGTGATTACAGCGCAATACAGTTCAGAATGTTAAATCTCTCTAAGGGACCCGCAATGTGGAGCCCACGAACCCAAAACGACAGAAATGAATTCGCGTCTAAGTGGAGGGAGACGCTTGAGCAGACACCGGGCTTAGATATGAGGCAGGATAGTGTTGAGGGGATTATCGTTGAGGGCGGTAAGTGTGTAGGAGTTAAAACTATGATCGGTTCAGAAATTAGATCAAAGAAGGTTGTATTAACTAATGGTACTTTCTTAAACGGACTACTACATATCGGTGAGAAGCAGTTTGGAGGAGGGCGAGCTGGCGAAAGAGCATCCACAGGCATTACGGAGCAGTTAGTAGACCTGGGTTTTGAAAGCGGAAGAATGAAAACAGGAACACCGCCTAGAGTGGATGGAAGAACCCTAGACTTCAGCAAGATGGAGCTTCAGCCTGGAGACGTAAACCCTAGTAAGTTTTCGTTTCTACAAAGCAGTAAGGACTTAGTAGACCAGCTCCCTTGTCATATCGCATACACGAACGAGCAGGTGCACGAGGCTTTGAAGTCCGGTTTCGATAGATCGCCAATGTTTAATGGGCGAATTAGAGGTCTCGGTCCTAGGTACTGCCCATCCATTGAGGATAAAATTGATCGGTTCGCCGACAAAAGCCGACACCAGTTGTTTGTCGAGCCCGAAGGTCGAAACACAGTTGAGATTTATGTAAATGGCTTTTCCACAAGTTTACCGGAGGACGTGCAGCTTAAGGCGATGAGGTTAATACCTGGATTCGAGGCTGCAAAAATGTTCAGGCCTGGGTATGCTGTCGAGTATGACTTCTTCCCTCCTACCCAACTAAAGCACAGCCTCGAAACCACAACCGTTAGTGGATTGTACTTCGCTGGCCAGATAAATGGCACTACTGGCTATGAGGAGGCGGCTTGTCAGGGGTTAATGGCGGGTATTAATGCCGCGCGTTCCACGTGGAACAAGGAGGCTGTGGTGCTAAGTCGATCTGACGCATATATCGGAGTGTTAATAGACGATCTGGTTACTAAAGGTACTAACGAGCCGTACAGGATGTTTACCTCGCGTGCCGAATACCGGATACTGCTTAGACAGGATAACGCAGACGAGCGTTTAACTCCACTTGGGCATAAAATAGGCCTGGCTTCAAACGAAAGACTTAAGGCGCTCGAGGACAAACAGGCGGCGGTGAAGGCTGTTAGGAAAATACTAGATAAAACATCTATCACTCCAGAGAGTGCCTCCCTCCTACTTAGTGAGGTAAATAGCGCCCCCTTAAAGCAAAAGTCTAAGGCGGGGATGATTCTAACAAGACCTCATGTGGGATTGAAAAAAATGATTGAATCCTTGGATTTATTATCGTCTCTTAAAGATGAGTCCAGAGAGGTGATTGAGCAGGTCGAAATACAGGTTAAGTATGAGGGTTACATCGAAAAAGAGCAGGTAATGGCAGACAGAATGACGAAGCTCGAAGGATTGAGGATTCCCGACGACCTTGATTTCTCTAAGCTTGCCTCGCTCAGTGCTGAAGCAAAACAAAAGCTCGCAGAAAAGAAGCCGGCGACTCTTGGAGAAGCGTCTAGTATTTCCGGCGTTAGCGCATCAGATGTGAGTGTGTTACTTATTTATTTAGGGCGCTAGACTTCAGCTTCTCAACGATCTCATACACTGCAGGACAGACAATCACGTTCTTTTCCGTGAGGTGCAATATTTGTTTTTGCTTTACTCTGTCCGTGTGAGGAAATTCCCGGCACGCCTTAGGCCTAACGTTATAAATAGAGCAGGCGTTGTCCGTCATTAGAAATGGGCATGGGGTGGCATTCATAACGAAGTCACCCTCATCATCTTTCATTAAATACTTCGACTCGAAGCTCGAGGATTTTATTTTCAAGTGCTTCGATATTCTGTCTGTGTCTCTGTCTGTAACCAGCGGGGATGTCGTTTTACAACAGTTCGCGCACTTAAGGCAGTCTGTACAAGAAAAAACGTCGTCGTGGATCTCGTGCACTATTCTGTCGAAACTCTTCGCTTTGGACTTTTTAAGGCGTTTAAAAACTTTCGCGTGCTCTTTCTTGTTAAGTCGCACAAGCTCTTGATGTCTATTTATATCCACGGGAGTTCTAATTGTATCTTTGCGCTGCAATAACCGCAAAAAACAATCTATACTAATGGATATTCAAAATATTCTTGCCGACTTAGGCATCAAAGACAACAATTCTGGAGTTATGATCGGTGGTCGAAAACTGGGTTCAGGTCCTGTAATTAAATCTATTTCTCCAACTGATGGAAAAATCATTGCCTCTGTAACTACTGCCACAAGCGCTGATTATGAGGAGGTTATGCTCGCGTCTAAAGCCGCATTTATCGAGTGGGGTAAGTGGAGCGCTCCAGAGCGAGGTGAGGTTATTCGCCAGTTCGGCGACGCTCTAAGGGCGAAAAAAGAAAGTTTAGGCGCATTAGTCTCTTATGAGATGGGCAAAAGCTACCAGGAGGGGTTAGGTGAGGTGCAAGAGATGATAGATATCTGTGATTTCGCTGTAGGCCAAAGCCGTATGCTTTACGGTCTTACAATGCACTCTGAGAGACGTAACCATAGAATGTACGAGCAGTACCATTCACTAGGAGTTGTAGGTATTATCTCTGCGTTTAACTTCCCGGTTGCCGTGTGGTGTTGGAACACTGCGTTAGCATGGGTTTGTGGTGATGTTTGTGTGTGGAAGCCGTCTGAAAAGGCTCCGCTTTGTTCTATCGCATGCCAAAACATCTGGGCAGAGGTCGCAGAAGCGAATGATGTGCCAGAAGGTTTGTCTTGTGTCGTTAATGGTGACTACAAGGTGGGGGAGATGCTGAGTAAGGATAAAAGAGTGCCTTTAATTAGCGCAACCGGTTCAACTAGAATGGGTAAAATCGTGGCTCAAGAAGTGGCGGCGAGATTAGGTCGTTCATTATTAGAGTTAGGAGGAAACAATGCTATCATTATTACTCCAGATGCAGATCTTAAAGTCGTGGTGCCGGCAACGGTATTCGGTGCTGTGGGAACATGTGGCCAAAGGTGCACGAGCACTAGGCGTGTAATAGTACACTCTAGTGTTTACGAAAAGGTGAAGAATCAACTTACGCAGGCATACACACAGGTGCGTATAGGCGACCCATTAGACGAGAACAACCACGTAGGTCCGCTTATTGATGCTGGAGCGGTTCAGCAGTACCTAGACGCCCTTGTGGCCGTGGAAGAGCAGGGTGGGATCGTCCTGGTTCCTGGCGGAGTGCTTGATGGTGCGGGCTATGAAGGTGGTTGTTACGTTAAGCCCGCAATTGCTGAGGTTACTAATGACATGGAGATCGTACAGCACGAAACTTTCGCTCCGATATTATACATAATGAAATACGACACTATTGATGAGGCAATAGCGCTCCAAAACGGTGTCGTTCAGGGTTTATCGTCTGCAATAATGACGAACAACCTTAGAGAAGCTGAATTGTTTTTATCTGCAGCCGGTTCTGATTGTGGTATCGCTAACGTAAACATCGGAACTTCAGGTGCAGAAATCGGTGGAGCTTTCGGTGGTGAGAAAGAGACTGGTGGTGGAAGAGAGTCGGGTTCCGACGCTTGGAAGGCATATATGCGTCGCCAAACTAACACCATCAACTATGGCCTTGACCTTCCTCTTGCTCAAGGAATCAAGTTTGATCTTTGATCTATAGGAGCCTTTGTTTTATCTCAGCCCTGGCGGTCTTTACGGCTTGCGGGGTGAGGGATGATGCCGAGGTGGGCGACCTATACGTTGTAGAGTTTGGTTTGGACGACACTACTGCTGTTAGTTTAATGGTTGACGTTAGCCAGGCGGATGTGGTAATTAACAACGGTGGAGAAAGTATTAATCTCACTAATTGTGGTGACGGATGTTATGGGGTGCCTGTATTTGGTGGGTCTATACGTGGGTCGTGGATAGGGGGTGTGTTTTATGGTGATTGGGTTGATTCTCTCCGGGCTGGCAATTACTCTGTCCCTCTTAAAATCTCCCCTAGAAATACTTTTATTGATGTAGCCGAGGCCAAAGACACAACAACCACGTCATGGGACACGTCAATCGGGAAACTTAAACTAAAGCAGTTCGGTGATTCCGTGCTGGCCACTGTGTTAACCCCGACTGGTGATTATCGTTTTCTTTCGGGAACCATGCGCGGGAGCAAATTGGTTTTGGGAACATTTGACGGTGCTCATTTATTTCACTTCTCCGCAATAATTATCGGGGATTCTATCATTAATGGGGTCTTTAAAAGCGGTATACATTACGCGGACAACTGGAGCGGAGTAAGGGGAGTAGGGGAGCTTTCGTGGGTATGTGAACAGGAGGCTAATCACGAGGTGGAGGTGGTGTTTTCGGGTGTCGGGGTTGATGGTGTTGAACACTGGACAAGGGAAAGAATACGTCGAGAGGGAAAAAAGATGTTGGTTGTAGATGTTATGGGGACCTGGTGTCCAAATTGTTTGGACGAAGCTCGGCTTCTGGTGGAGCTTAGGGAGTTATACCCCGACGTTCTGTTTCTTTCTATGGCTTTCGAGCGGGGTGGGGAAGGGGTGGCCTTAAAAAGGATCTCTTCGTTTAAAAAGGAGCTGGGGCTCAGTTGGGATATGTTGTATGGGGGCAGCGCGAGCAAGGTTGAGGCCGACTCAGTGATGGCTTTTATGGGTGGTGTTAGGTCTTTTCCAACAACCGCATTCATTCCATTAATAGGTCCGGTGGTTGTGCATACTGGATTTAGCGGTCCCGCAACAGGGGCACATTATAGGGGAGAGCTCGAGTTTTTTAAATCGACAATAGAGGAAATGTTGGTTAGGTAAGGCTATCTATCTGCGGGAAAATCGTTCTCCTTATCCACTACTATTCTCTCGTCTCTATTAAGTAACTCCCAAGCTGTGTGGAACACGAGCTGACCTATTTTAGCTGTTTTCCCGTACAATATTTTCTCAAAATCATCTCCAGGAGCATGATAGTCTTCGTGCACACCGCTAAAGTAGAAAATTACAGGGATTCCGTGCTTTGCAAAATTGTAGTGGTCTGACCTATAGTAAAATCTATTTGGATCATCAGGAGCGTTAAAGGTGTAGTCAAGCTCTAGGTTTGTGTACTGTTTATTTGCCTCCTCAGATATGTCGTGGAGCTCTGTGCTTAGTTTATCTGCACCTATTAGGTATATGTAGTTTTCCGTTCCCTCGTGAGCTTCGTCAACCCGACCTATCATGTCTATGTTCAGGTTAGCGATGGTTTGCTCTAGGGGATATATCGGATTGTCAGAATACCATTCCGACCCCAACAATCCTTTTTCTTCGCCCACCACATTCATGAAAAGAACACTCCTTCTGGGTCCGTCTCCGTTTTTAAAAGCCTCAACAAATGATTCCGCAATTTCTAATACCGTCACTGTTCCGGATCCGTCGTCATCTGCGCCGTTATTAATTTCTCCATCCACTATTCCTATGTGGTCGTAGTGAGAGGTAATAATAAGCAGTTCGTCTTGGAGTTCTAGGTCGCTTCCGGGTAGAAAGGCCAAAACATTAGACGCGTTATACTCTTCGTGGAGTTTATCTATGTTGTGGGACCAGGTGGTTTTAAGGTTTCCTGTAGGACAAACCACCTCAAGGCGACATTTAGAAGGTGTTGTCAGGCCACGAGCTTTTGACAGCCATTTGTCGGCTGTTTTTTCGCTTAAAAAAAAGGTGGGTATTGCCGTGCCTTCACCTGTTTTATTGTTGTTTATGTGGGTGGTTTTTCGCAAAAGTCGGAATTTCATTCGGCCTTTAAATGACTTGTATTTTTCTTTCTTCATTAAAACAACTAGGCCCACCGCGCCCATTTCGTGAGCTAGCTCCCGTTTTAAATTAAGATTCTTGTCCCACTCACCTCCCGCAAGTTTAGGGGGTGTTCCGTTTAATACGACCACAACCTTTCCCTCAACGTTTATGTTCTTGTAGTCGTTGTTTACCCCAAACCCAGCAAAAACCATGGGGACATTTTGAAGTTCGTGTGTTTGAATACCCGGGAACAGCACGAAGTCGTCAATAAGTTTATAATCCTTTTTTCCAACAGTAACGGAGCCCCCTAGAATTTGATTGTCTACCAAAGGCACGTCTTGTTCAAAGGGACTAAGCCCTAGACTAGTATAGTATTCCATAAGATAGGCGGCGGCTTTTCTTTGGCCGCGGGTTCCTGTCTCCCTTCCCTCAAACTCATCAGAAGCAAAAACACTCAAATGATCGTAAAGCTGGGTTGAGTCAATCAGGGCTGCATAATCTGTTTGTGTTTGGGAGAACATAGTCGTGGTGCCTAAAATCACCGCTAGAACACTACAAATAATTTTGTTTACCCTTATGGCGTGTCGCCCCCCTTCGAATTCTGCGTCAATAAAAGCATCAACTATTCCTATAGCTTCATCTTCGCTAACAAATCTAGCTGGAATACAAATTACATTCGCATCGTTGTGCGTTCTCGCGAGTTCTGCAATCTCACTTTTCCACGCTATACCGGCTCTTACTTTGTGATGTTTGTTAGCCGTCATTGCAACGCCATTTGCCGAGCCACAAATTAAAACTCCTAACCCACACCCTCCGCTTTCTACATCCACTGCTACCTTGTGTGCAAAGTCAGGGTAATCGACGCTTTCTGGTCCATCTGTTCCGCAGTTTTTTACATCAAAACCTCTTTTTAATAGGTGCTCTGAAATTTTTTTTTTATACAACGGTCCGGCGTGATCACAACCTATACTTATCTTCATGCTAAATTATTTAATCTATAATAACGCAAGTTAATTAACATCGGGTGTGTAAAGAGTTGAAAATAGTGTTCGTACTATTTTAAAACTATTTCTTGCTTTTTAAACTCTTTTTATATAAGCCGGGGGTTGGGTTTAATTTGCAAGTAATAATTAAAGTGTTTATTAAAAATCAACTGACAAAAAACTGTGTCTTATTAACTACCTCTCTCATATTAATTATCTATCTTCTACAATATTAACAACAAGTTGAAAACCTACATAAACATCATATTAACCAACCGTTTAACATGTGTGTTACGTGTGTGTTTACGTACGTTTTTTTTTAACAAGTCAACTATCCAAACAAAACACCTTAGACTTATACCGACTACTAACAACACTACTATAACTACTAAATATTTAAAGAATATATATACTATACTATTGTTTGTTTGTTTCCCTTTTTTATTCTCCCAAGCTCAAAAAGAAACAGTAGATTTGGATTCATGTTCAAATGGAAAATTCACACAATATTTTTATTTACAAGGAAGTATTTCCAGTGAGGGATGTTTATTTAAAAAAAAACCAGTTGGATTATGGAAGAGTTTTTATGAAACAGGTGATCTAAAAAGTTCAGGTGTTCGAAATGGAGATAAATTAGAAGGAAAGTGGAGTTTTTATTATTTAAATTCAGAAATAAGCAAAATAATAAATTACAAAAACAGTTATAAAGATGGTGAAGAAACCACTTATTCATATCAAGGAGTTTTACTCATTAAAAGTAACTGGACATTAAATAAAAAAGAAGGAGAAGAGCAACGTTTTTATGAAAATGGCGAATTAAAAAGAATCATATTTTACACAGAGGATTTAAAGGATGGTAAATCAATTAGATATAGTCAAGGAGGTAGAATAATAGGTTTTACAACCTATAAAAAAGGTGTTATTTACTCAACAGAGAGTTTTAATAGATATAATAAAAAGAATAAAAAAACAGGGTTGTGGAAAGAGTTTTATGAAAAATTAAAAATAAAAGAGGAAGGACCTTTTACTGATGGTTTAAGACACGGAATATTTAGATATTACGATTTAAAAGGAAATTTAGAAGAAATAATAAATTTTAAATTTGGTATAAAAATAGAAGATGAAGAAAGTATAAACACCATTAATGTTATACGATCATATCATGATAATGGAAAGGTTTTTCAAGAAACAATTTATTTAAATGGAATAAAAAATGGTGTTAGTAGAGAATTTAATACAAAGGGAGATATCATAGGTGGGGGTGAGTATAAAGAGGGTGAATTAGTAGCAATAGGAATAACAAAACAAACAGGAGAGAAGGAGGGAAAATGGATTTTCTTATATAATAATCAAGAAAAAAAAGCAGAAGGAGAATTCATTAATGGATTTAAAGAAGGGGAGTGGATTTATTATTTTATTACTGGAGAAGTAGAACAAAAAGGTTTTTATAAAAAAGGAGAGTTGGATAAGGAGTGGAGTTGGTGGGCTATTTCTGGAGAAAGACTAAGGACTGAAAATTATAATTATGGGATGCAAGATGGATATTTTTTAGAGAAGAATATTCAAGGCCAAACACTATTAAAAGGGGTTTATAAAAACGGCTTAAAAGAAGGTTTTTGGATTTATCACGTAAATGACCACAGAGAAGAAGGAAATTTTATTAATGGTGAGTTTGAAGGTGAATGGAGGCATTGGTATTCTGATAATAAACCAAAATTTGAAGGGAAATACTCGTTTGGTCAACCAGAAGGGGAGCATAAATATTACTTTTATAACGGAAGTATTAATTATTATGGTAGTTATGAAAGTGGAGTTAAACACGGTAAATGGCATCATTTTAACGACGAAGGAGTAATTCAATACTTATATAAATATAAATATGGGGAGCTAATAAAAGTAGATGGTCGTAGAGTTTCGAAAACAAAGAAATACTCACGACCTTAACGACGTGAAAGCAAAGGGAAGTTTAGAAGATATTTTGTTCGAAAAAGGAGCAGAAGCTCACTTTATAATAAAGAAGGGGGTGGTTGTAAAAACCAACAGGCACGCGAGAAGAATATTTAATAAAGAAGAGGACGAGTGGGTAGGTTTTAATCCATATGACATAAAAAAGGGGTTATTTAATTATCTACCAGACGAGGAGAGTTTACTATCCTCTAAATTAGAAAAAGCCAGAGATACGGGACGAGTTATTAAAATGAAACTACTGTCAAAAAGAATTGATGGGATAGAGTTTTATAGCGAAATAAAAATAGCTCAAATATACCCAGGCGTTGAAGACCTACAGGTTCAAGACATCTCAGAAAGAGATTATTTAGATAAAAAGATAAGAGAAAGTGAGGAGAGGTTTAGAACCCTATCACAATTTGCAATGGAGGGTATTGTTTTTATTAAGAATGGAATAATACAAGATGCAAACGATCAATTTGCACAAATATTTGGATATAAAAAAGTCCCAGTAGACACAAAAATAACAGACATTATTGACGAAAGAGATTGGCAGAGGTTGTCAGCTAGGCGTAACTGGGGGATGAGATGTGAGTTGCGCGGAAAAACAAAACAAGGTAAACCGGTATTTCTAGAAGCGACACGAAGCGAAGCCAACGAGGAGGGAAAAGATCAGTTATTGATGGTTTATGATATTACCGAAAGAAAAAGAATAGAGTTCGACCTACTGCAAACCAAAGAAAGGTTTAGAATGTTAGTTGAATCAAGTCCTATAGGATTATTTCTCCTGGTAGACGGTAGGATTAAATACACAAACGCAGGAGGTTTAGATGTGTTAAATGAGCGCGTTGAAGACACGGTTTACAATGAGCTTTTCACATCCTTTTTCAAAAACAACGAAAAGAAAACAATACAAGAAGATATTGAAAGCGTGAGGGAGGGTGAACAACCCCCATACAGAGAGGTTATGATGACCCTCAGCGACGGTTTAGAGAAGGAGGTAGGAATAAGAATGACACTTTCTTTTCACGACAGATCCCCTGCTATTCAAATCACAACGACAGACCTAAGCACAAGGATTCAGCTAATGAGAGAGCAGATGAGAGCGACACTTGCTGAAGAATCTAACGAAATGCTCAAGGAGGAGATAGAAAAACATAAGAAAACCCAACACAAACTAATTCAAGCGGAGGAACTTAATAAGTCAATTATTGAGTCTTCCATAGATATGATAGTTGCTTTTGACACAGAAGGAAACCTATTACAATATAACCACGCTTTTGCGGTTGAGTTTGGGTTAGATCCGGAGGATAAAAACAAAATAAACATAAGGGACACACTATCTAATGAAACCCAAATAAACGAGGTTTTAGAAGCGGTAAACACGAGAAACTATTACTCAGGAGAGGTTGAAGCTGTTAGAGTGTCTGGAGAGAGCTTTCCAATGTTCGTTTCTGTAGCCATAATGAGGGATGAGTCTGGAAAAGCGTTTGGTGCAATGGGTGTGGGTAGAGATATAACAGAGCTTAAAATATCAGAGAAAGAACTAAAAGAAAGCGAAGAGAGATATAGAGATATTTTAGACAACGCTACTGACATAATTTTCGTTGTTGATTCAAAAGGATATTTTACATACGCAAACCCATCTTTTTACTCTAAACTTGGGTTTTCGTCCACCACAATTTCTACAGTAAGAATCAACAGCATTATAGGGGGGTTAAAAGACGCAAAAAAAGACTGGATACAAGAACTAGAAGGAAAAGAAGGTGAAACAACCCTACTCAGCTCTTCAGGAGAGGCGCTAACAGTAATAGGAGGAAGCACTACCCAGTACGACTCGAGCGGAACCGCCATAGGGATGAGGGGGTTATACCTTGATATATCAGAGATAAAACAACAAGAAGCGAAGCTTGCCTCAATATTTGAGACGACAGAAAACCTAATGATGTTTACCCTGAATAAAAGAGGCAAAATAACCACGTTTAACAACAACTATAAAAGGTTAATGTTTGATGGTTTTGGGGTGGATGTGGAGTTGGGAGCGCCTTTTATGAAAGATATAGAAAAACTGGTATTAAACAAAGAGGGTCGAGCTAAACTTAAGAGCCTCTCAAAGGTGTTTTTAGGCAAGCCCCAACAGTTTGAGCTACCCCTAAAAAGAACAACGGGCGAGACAAGCTGGTACCAGATATTTTTAAACCCCATCACGTCGGGTTCTAAAATCACCGAAATTAGTGGTGTTGCTTATGATATTAGCGACAGAAAAGAGTCGGATAAGAAAATTCAACAAGCTCTTAAAGAGAAGGAGGTTCTTTTACAAGAGGTGCACCACAGGGTTAAAAACAACCTACAGGTAATAAGTAGCCTTATGAGCTTACAAAGATCTTTCGTGAACGACCCCTCTCTTATTCAAGTGTTAGAGGAGAGTCAAGCAAGGATATCTACCATGAGCTACATCCACGAATCACTATATAGAAACAAGGATTTTTCATCTATAAGCTTTACGGAGTATATAAGCACCCTAAGCAAGAACCTGATTAACAGCTATAAAACTCCTGGTTGCGATGTTGAGTTGATACTAAGCTCAGAAGAGGTGTTTATACCCCTAGACCAAGCAATCCCTTGTGGGCTTATAGTCAATGAGCTTGTGTCTAATGTTATGAAATACGCTTTTCAAGGGAGGAAAAAGGGCGCGATATCAGTTAGGGTTGAGGGGGTATATAACAAAATAGAGATAGAGGTGTCAGACAACGGTGTGGGGCTTCCAGACGACTTCAACCTAGAAAAAAACGACACGTTAGGCATCTACCTTGTTCAAGCACTGATAGAGCAGCTATCCGGAACACTAACAGTTGAGAGTTTAAAAGAAGGGAGGAAAGGCAGCCTGTTTTTAATTAGCTTTGAATCACAAAACCCAGGAAAGAATGGCAATTAACATACTAGTAACAGAAGATGAGGTAATTGTAAGAAAAGACATTGAGAGGTGTTTAGAAAACCTAGGGTATAACATTGTGGCCGCAACAGATAATGGGCTTGACGCTATTGAACTAGCGAAAAAAAACAAGCCCGACCTATGTCTAATGGACATAATGATTAAGGGCGAAATGACAGGTATTGAAGCGGCTGTTGAGATCAAAAAGAATATTGATGTTCCGGTGATTTTTCTAACAGCTTATGCTGACGAATCAACCCTTTCTGCCGCAAAAATAGCGGAACCACACGGGTATATTCTCAAACCATTTAAAGACACCGACATTCAGGCGGCTGTAGAAATGGCGCTTCATAAACACGACAAAGAGAAAGAGCTTAAACAAGAGGCCGAGTTTTTACGTAGCCTAACGGCACACAACGAGTCTGCAGACACTCTGTTCGTTAAGAACAGAAGCCGCTTAATGCACATTAAACACAACGACCTTGTTTTCGTGGAGGCACTAAAAGATTATGTTGTAGTTCACACAAAAGAAGATAGCTATACCATTCACAGCACAATGAAGGAGATAGAGCGCAAGCTTAGTGATAGGCGATTTGTGAGGGTTCACAGGAGCTATATAGTGAATATGAACAGCATTGAAAGCATTAAACACTCAAACATCACGTTAGTCGACGTTGAAAAACAAATCCCCGTAGGCGGATCTTATAAAGACGCTCTGGCGGCTAGAATTAACCTGTTGTAGTCTAATGCGTTTAAACAAAAAAACCGCCTATTATGGGCGGTTTTAATTGGCTTTTAACTCTGCTCCTCCTCTTGGACTCGAACCAAGGACCCTCTGATTAACAGTCAGATGCTCTAACCAACTGAGCTAAGGAGGAATTTGTTGGGTGCGCAAAAGTACACAATTGAAACACATTTAGCAATACTTTTGTACCGGTTATTCTAAAAACAGAAAAAAATGTCATTAATTGTTGTTGGAACTGTTGCTTTTGACTCGATAGCCACACCGTCGGGCAAAGCAGACAGGGTTGTAGGTGGAGCCGCGAGTTATATTGCATTGGCGGCCTCTCATTTCGTGAAGGAACAAGAACTTATCTCGGTAATAGGCGAGGATTTTCCGAACAGTTTTCTTTCCATGCTCGAGTCTAGAGGCGTAGGCCAAACAGGGCTAAAGTGTATTCAAGGAGAGAAGAGCTTCTTTTGGGAGGGAGCGTATCACGACGACTTAATAGGTAGAGACACCCTTGTTACAGAACTAAATGTTCTTGAGGGGTGGGAGCCAGAGGTGCCTATAAAAGCAAGAGAAGCAAGGTTCGTTATGCTCGGCAACCTAGATCCCGCGGTACAGCTTTCAGTATTAAACCAACTAGACAAGCCCCCAGAGCTAGTAGTCCTGGATACTATGAATTTCTGGATGGATATAGCGCTCGAGAGCTTACGAAAAGTAATAGCGAGGGTTGATGTGCTTATGATAAACGACGACGAAGCGAGACAGCTCTCATCAGAGTCGTCCTTGCTACTTGCCGCAGAAGCGATACACAGGATGGGACCACGAACGGTTGTGATAAAAAAGGGAGAGCATGGTGCTATGTTATTTGAAGGGGGCAAATGTTTTTATTCCCCAGCCTACCCACTAAAGAAAGTGATTGATCCAACAGGAGCAGGAGACACCTTCGCGGGAGGCTTTATAGGCTACCTAACAAGTGTCGGAGAAACAAGCTGGGAGGCAAAAAAGAAAGCGGTAGTAGTGGGGTCTGTCTTAGCGTCATTCACATGCGAAGCTTTTGGTACAGAGAGAATAGCGGGCCTTAAAAAGCTAGAATGGCACCAAAGGACTAAAGACCTTAGCGAGCTGATTAGGGTGGATTATGTTTTGGACTAACACTACATTAATTTAACAACCAAGGCGAGGGGTCGATAGGCTTCCCTTTGACCCACCACTCAAAATGTAAGTGTGTGCCAGTAGATTGTGAGCCGGAGCTTCCGACAACAGCAATTCCATCACCAGCCCTAACGACATCGCCGACACCCTTTAACAATGACGAGCTGTGTTTGTAAATTGAGACCTTATCGTTTCTGTGCTGTATAGCCATCACGTAGCCATGCTCTGCGGTGTAGGCAGAAATAAGAACCACCCCATCTTCTACAGAGTGAACTAAAACGCCATCTGCCGCGCTTATATCAACCCCAATGTGACCATGTACTAAGTTAAAACCATCGGAAACAACACCGACTACAGGTTGTACACCGAAACCGTCATCTAAACCTAGATCGGGCCCATTGCGTTTTAAAGAAAATTGATCTTCGCTTTCAACCTTCTCCCTGAGTGCTAAATCAACACTGTCTGCAGCAGGTAACCCCCCCTCCACTAACCCCAAAGTATTTTTCAAACTATCGAGTGATAGAGGCACCCCACCGTCTAAAATAGTTCTTAGCGACCCCAAATATCTTTCTTGAAGCTCAATTTGCCTTAATGCACTGTCTGTTTGTAGTCGCGCCACCATCGCGTCATGCCTATAACTCTCAGCAACATATCCGGGCACTAAATATTTCGTGAACGGAGTGTGTGCAATAAAGAAATAAGCGGCCATAATAATAATAGCTATAAACCCCAGAAGAGTAAATACAATACGTCTTCCGGACATGAGAAACGCCTTTCTTTCCTGAAAGGTAGACTCCTCTTGAATGGTAATTCTAAAACGATGCCTCCAAAAACGGGTAGCGTTTTTATCTGTTTCACTGCTTGACACAGCGCGAATATCGTTCATCATTAGAGAAAGAGTAAAATATTTTGCGAAATAAGGCCAAGAATCAAATAATTTAGCACCTTCAAACGTTGTGAGTATTCTATTATTATAATGATTCGTAAAACCCCGTATTTATTTGTGCTAGTAGCAGCTGGGTTCGTCCTAATGCAAGGCTGTACAACAAAACGAGATGGTAGGGCGTATAGAGTTTACCACAACACACACGCGAAATTCAATGGGTTTTTCTACGCAAGCGAAGCGCTAGCGCAGGCAGATAAAAAAATCAAAGACCTTTATGAACCTAACTGGGATGAGGTTCTACCCTTGTTTCTAGACACAGACAGCAAGTCGGCACAGCAAGTTTACCCACTAATGGAGCGGGCGATTGAAAAATCCTCTAAGGTGGTAGACAAGCACACGCTAACCCCTTCAAAAAGAGATCGGAAGTATTTTAAGAGGCCCGAGATGAATAAATGGATAGACGACAACTATACAGTAATCGGTAAAGCCTATTATTTAAAAGAGGACTTTGCTAAATCGGAAGAGATTTTTCTATACCTAGCCAGAACGGTTGATACGCCAGACGCCCAAGCAAGCGCGTTTAGTTGGTTGGGTAGGATTTACATCAGAACAGGAGACCCGATAAAAGCAAAAAACATGCTTGCTAAGGCTGAGCAGTTCAGGGACGCATCTACAGAGGTGACGATTCACACGAAGCTTGTTCTAGCGCAATACAATATAAACGAAGAGAATTATGAAGCAGCAGTTAGATACCTAAAGGAGGGTATTGACCTGATAAAAAAGAAGAAAGACAAGGCTAGACCACTATTTATTTTAGCACAATGTCTTAGGGAGGCGGGAGACTCAGAGGGTGCGATTGAAGTGTTTAATAAGGTGGTAGACCTTCGGACACCATACGAGCTTGAGTTCCAAGCAAAAATTCAGCAAGCGATGACCTACGAACGTGTTGGGGGAAACAGCGCGCCCATTGTCGAGCTTCTAGAGGACATGCTCGATGACGACAAGAACGCAGATTACCTAGACCAGGTTTATTATGCACTAGGTGAAGTTGCGCTTGAGGACAGAAGAAGGGATGAGGGTATTGACCTTTTAGAGTCATCCATATACACCAGCACAGGCAATTCGCGCCAACTTGGAAAGGGATATCTGCGACTTGCAGACCTACACATGGAGGACCTTCACTATGAAACAGCCCAATCCTACTACGACAGCGCCTTGGTTCACATGCCGGCGGACAACCACAGGAAGGAAGAGGTGGAAAATCTTGCGTCAAACCTAACAGACTTAGTAGTAAACCTCAGGGTTATAGAAGAGCAAGACAGCCTGCTACAACTATGCGAGCTAGACGAAATAGCCCTTCTTAGGTTTATTGAAAAGGTATGGGATGACATGGCTTACGATCTTGAGAGCCAAAGATTTGCCCATGAGGAAGCGAAGCAGGAACAGATAGCCGCAGCAGGGACGGAGGGCGAGGGAATGTTTTGGCCCTACAACGGAGTCTTAAGAATAAGCGGAAGCCAAAATTTCCAAGACTACTGGGGAGACAGACCACTGGAAGATCATTGGCGCAGAAGGAATAAAATTTCTCAAATCTTTTCAGGTGACGATGAGGCCTCTAATAATGAAGAGGAAGGAGACATCCTAGATCCATTTGACCCAGAAAACCTACCCTCAGTTGAAGAGATGCTCGCGGAACTACCGTGCGAAGAAGATGAGAGGGCAGAGGCGCTGGAAAAACTAGCAGAGGCGTATTATTTAGCGGGCCTAGACTATCGAGAAAAGCTTGCAGACACAGAAAACGCAATTGATACATGGCTTGAAATGTTTGAGAGGCTTGACACCAGTGCGTTCCACCCCACAGCAACATATCAGCTGTTTAGAACCTACCTTCAAAGAGAGCTAGAGGAGGGTTATGAAAACCCATATTGTGAGACATGTAATTCGGAGTATTGGGCGAGCCAAATAGTTGGCAATTATCCTGGCTCTGAATGGGCTCTTTTAATCGAAAACCCCGACTACCTAGACGCCGAAGAAGAGGAGTACGAAACAGAAAGAATTGAGTACGAGGCATTTTTAACGAGGTACTACAACCGCGACTACCAACAAACCTTATTAGACATTAATAAAGTTTTAGCAGAGCGGGCGGGAAACCCACTCGAGTGTATGTATATACTTTTAAGAGCCCAGTGCATCGGGGGTTTAACGAGCTATACTGGCGACAGAGCACCATACTACACCGCCCTTGAAGAGATTGTTTCAACTTGCCCAGACACAGAGCAGGAGGAGTTTGCGAGGTCTCTGTTGCAGCAGCTAGGAGTGTCGCTGTCGGGCTCAGAAGCAACCGAAGAACAAGAGAAAGCACCCATCTCGGCCTTTGCGTTAGCGCCGTCAAAAAAACACTACTTCGCTGTTTTGGTTCCTGTTTCTGACGGCAAAGGAGATTACGTGAAGGCTCAGGTTTCAGACTTTAATACAGAATACTTTAACACGCAGAACCTAAGGGTAACGAGTAACCTTCTGAATAGAACGCATCAAATAGTTTTAATCAAAACCTTCTCGAACCACTCTAAAGGAATGGATTTCTTCAACGTGTTTACAGGAAACAGAGAGTTGTTGATTGAGGTTAATTCTGCGGGATACACGATGTTTTTGATCAGCAGTACGAATTATATTGAGTTATTTAAAAACAAGGACATAGAAGGGTATACAGATTTCTTCAACGAACACTATCTTTCGGAAAATTCTAAACAAGCACCATGATAGGATCTATGAAGCGCTCTACGGGAGCAACGAACACATCTGAAGCAGGAATCAACAGAATAGTTGAGGGAACTGTTATTGAAGGGTCTATTACAAGCGAAAGCAACTTACGAATAGACGGAGAGTTTACGGGAGAGCTTGTTACTAAAGGCCGCCTAGTTGTGGGCCCTAAAGGAAGGGTTAAAGGAAAGGTGCAGTGTTTATGTTGTGATGTGGAGGGAGTATTAGAAGGAGAGGTTACAGTACTAGAACTTTTATCAATGAAAGCCTCATCAACCGTACAAGGCGACTTGTACTATGGACAGTTATCTGTTGAAGCAGGAGCGAAAGCTTTGGGGACATTCAGAATGGGTGCGGCCGAGGACAAGTCAAGTAAGACAGCATCAAAAGAAGATGCTATTGCTTCGCTAAAGGCGTCTAGAATCCCTTCCGAGAAGGAGCAGGCCCTAGTCCAAAACAAAAAGGTTGAAGCGTAATCGCAAAAACCAAAACAAGACGTTATATCGCTTTGCTGGCCTAGGAACTACTCTTGCGGCGTTTATAGGGCTTGGTGTTTATGGCGGAATACAATTAGACAAGTATATAGAATGGGAAATACCTATTGGAACAGTAGCAGGGTCCATGGCGGGATTAGGTGCGGGTTTTTGGCGTGTGTTAAAAGGCTTAAAGAAATATTGAGTTGAAGTATTCTATTGTATCAATATTAATAGGCATAGCGCTGTGGCTGGCGGGACAAGCGATCCCCCAGTTTTCCGAAATCGCGAACACCAACTTTTGGTACATTACCCTAATTATTTGGTCAGTGCTGTCTGTGATACTAAGCAGGTGGGTAGCTAGAGCCACTTTACAATCTCCACTCAGGTTTACAACAGCTATTTATGGTGTCACTTTAACGAAAATGATGCTAACCCCTTCGATAATAGCAGTTTATTTGGTTTTAGACTTGCCTAATCCGGTTGCATACGCACTCGGTGTTTTTGTAGTATTTTTAGCACACACAATACATTTGGTGACAGACTCACAAAGCGCTGTTAGAAGAGGATAAAATAAATCCACAAAACAGAGCCACAGCAGAGTTTCTGTGCGTATTTTTGCGCCGATTTTAATACTTCACCCAACAATGACGCCTCCAAGAGTCAAAAAATTGTTTATCAACTCTCTCCTTATGTGCTTCGCAACTATTGAGATGGCGCAGAGCGAAGGGCACGAGAACACACACGACGAGGACGAGCCATTTGTTGCGGGAGAATTCATTATACACCACATTGCTGACGCAAATGAAATTCACTTCTTTGGAGACGAAAACCACCCCCTAGGAAACTACTCCATCCCGCTACCTATCATTATTTATGTCGAAGGCAAGGGCTTTGATGTTTTTATGAGCAGCTCCTTTCATGCAGAGCACGATGCTGACGGAGGTCACGGAGCACATGCAATTAAAAAAGCTACAGGCCCTAACACAAAAACGGTTTACTTAAAAGATTCGGAAAACGGGATTTACTCATTAATCGACCCAGAAAAAGGTATCGTTGAAATAGATCTAGAAAACGGCATAACATCTGACAACAAATTAACACTCTGGGATATTTCGATAACGAAATCAGTATTCGGAATGCTAATGGTGTTAACGATTATGATTTTTATGCTGTGGTCTATGGCTAAGAGTTACTCAAAACGCCCCGGTCAGGCTCCTAAAGGACTAGCTAATGTATTAGAGCCATTAGTTCTATTTGTTAGAGACGACATTGCAAATCCTATTATCGGGAAAGAAAAGGCAGGTAAGTTTATGCCATTTCTTCTAACGGCTTTCTTTTTTATTGTAGCATGTAACCTTTTAGGATTGTTTCCTTTCATAGGAGGGTTTAACATAACAGGTACAATTGGAGTTACAATCGTTCTTGCAACGATAGTATTTGTTATCACGACAATAAACGCGAATAAGCACTACTGGGGACACTTAGTATCACCACCTGGAGTGCCAGGTTTTGTGAAATTAATTGTAGTTCCGATTGAAATTTTCGGGATTTTCTTAAAACCCACAGTCTTAATGATACGTTTGACAGCCAACATCTCGGCGGGTCACATCATCATTCTCTCTTTTGTTAGCCTTATATACATTTTTAATGAAACATATGGCGCAGCTGGAGGAATTGGAATAGGAATATTCTCAACCCTCTTTATGGTCTTTATGTATTTCTTAGAACTCCTAGTGGCGTTTCTACAGGCATACGTTTTCACACTTCTTGCTTCGATTTACTTTGCTGAAGCGACGCATGAACCACATCATTGATAATTAATTAATTAAAACCAACAAATATGGAATTGTTGAATATTCTTCTAGAAACTACAGTAACAACTGGACACGGAATCGCTGCTCTTGGAGCTGGCGCGGCTGCTATCGGAGCAGGCATCGGTGTAGGATTAATCGGAAAAGCGGCGCTTGAGTCTATGGCTCGCCAACCGGACTCTTCTGACGACCTACGTGCTAACATGATTCTTGCTGCTGCTCTCGTTGAGGGGGTTGCTCTTTTCGGAATCATTATCTGTCTACTAGTAGTTCTAAAGTAATCTTATGGGAACGCTGTTAACACCCGCTTTCGGAACAGTGTTTTGGGCTTCATTAGCCTTCCTTTCAACGCTTGCTATTTTGCGAGCTATTGCTTGGAAGCCGATTCTCAAAGCACTTAGTGATCGCGAGGAAAGTATAAGGAACGCACTTCTTTCTGCCGATAAAGCACGAGAGGAGATGGCAAACCTTAACACTGATAACGAGCGACTTCTTCAAGAGGCAAGAGCTAAGCGCGATGTTATGCTTAAAGAGTCAAGGGAGATGGCCGACAAGGTTGTTGCTGACGCTAAAGCAAAAGCTCGCGAGGCTGCAAATGTAGAAGTTGAAGCGGCTAAAGACGCAATCATTTTAGAGCGTAAGGCTGCTATTGCTGAGCTTAAAGCAGAAGTAGCAAAACTCTCTGTTGATATTGCTGAACGCCTTCTTAGAGATGAGCTATCAGACCCAGATAAACAAAAGCGCCTTGTTGATACTCTTATCAACGAGTCAAAACTAAGTTAATAAAGATGGCCGGAACAAGAGTAGCATCGAGATACGCAACAGCCCTTTTGGGGTTAGCTTCTGAAAGGAACGAACTTGAGAGAATGGAGTCAGACCTCCACTCAATTTCTGATCTAATCGACGCGTCGCGTGATTTCGAAGTTATGCTAACCAGCCCCGTCATTAAGCCAGATAAGAAACAATCTGTTTTAGAGGCAATTTTTAAAGACAAGATCAGCGATTTAACCCTAGGCTTCCTCAAACTTTTGATCACAAAAGGAAGAGAAGGATCTGTAAAGGGTATTGTAGCCGAGGCCCTTGCACAACTTAGAAAAATCAAGAACATTCAGGCGGCAACGGTAAAAACCGCTAGCCCTCTGGATGAAGTCTCACGAAAGATGATTCTTGCCGAAGTGGCAAAACATCATGATGGAGACGTAGAACTTACGGAAACGATCGTTCCAAATCTACTAGGAGGATTTATCCTTCGAATGGATGACAAAGAAATAGACGCTTCCACTAAGCGACAGTTAACATCATTACGTCGCCAACTCATTGAACACGATTACGAGCCTGAAATTTAGGCTTAAACGAATTCCCCATGGCTGAAATCAACCCAGCAGAAGTATCCTCAATTTTACGCGAGCAATTAGCCGGCGTAAAAACTGCAGCTCAATTAGAGGAAGTAGGAACAGTCCTTCAAGTAGGTG
>Ga0115000_10000724_pt1 | contig 30294 bp, 17 predicted proteins | sample ArcticOcean_MG_C_6_FD_89690 | JGI IMG/M metagenome (GOLD analysis project Ga0115000, IMG submission 89690) | Marine microbial communities from western Arctic Ocean - ArcticOcean_MG_CB8_128 | ecosystem: Environmental > Aquatic > Marine > Oceanic | place: Arctic Ocean: Canada Basin | collected...
AAATCTAAAATTAGTAGACGTGAATTCACCAAAACTACTGCCGCAGCTTTTACTATTCTCAAGGCAGGCTCGGCACTAACCTATGCGGCCAACGAAAAACTCAATATCGCCTCTATTGGTGCCGGAGGCCAAGCCGGTGGAGACATTATGTCGCTCTCCTCAGAAAATATCGTGGGGCTATGTGACGTTGATTGGAACCGTGCTAACCGTATGTTCAAACGTTTTCCGAAAGCGAAGAGATTCAAAGATTATCGGATTATGCTGGAGACCCTGGAAAAGGAAGTGGATGCGGTCATCGTTGGCACACCTGATCATCATCATTTTCACGCGTCACTCAACGCCTTGAAACGAGGCAAACATGTCTACTGTGAAAAACCGCTAACTCATTCGGTTTGGGAAGCCAGAGAACTGACTAAGGCCGCTCGCGCCGCGAAAGTATCTACGCAGATGGGCAACCAGGCACAGGCGTCGAATGAAACCCGCCGTGTGCAGGAATTTATTTTAGATGATGCCATTGGCCCCGTTCGCAAAGTTCACGTTTGGACTGATCGCCCTTCACGTGGTCTCTTCGATGAATACTGGCCGCAGGGAGTCCAGCGTCCTAGCGAAACGCCTCCCGTCCCTGACTCCCTGGATTGGAATCTTTGGCTCGGTCCAGCACCGGAACGTCCCTATCACCCCGATTATCTTCCCACCAAATGGCGTGGTTGGCGAGACTTCGGGACAGGAGCTCTCGGTGACATCGCCTGTCATTTCTTCGACCCTGTCTTTCGAGCGTTAAAACTGCGCGCCCCAATCTCCATTGAGGCTTCCTCCACTAGAGTGAATAAGGAAACCTATCCACTTGGATCAATGATTACCTACAATTTCCCCGCTCGTAACGAGATGCCCCCGGTTGAGTTAGTGTGGTATGATGGTGGATTACGTCCTCCAAGATTTGAGGAGTTGAAGGATAATGATATTATGGGTGAAAATGGTATATTGCTGATCGGAGAGCGTGGAATCTTGTTTTCAGACTGGAGACGTTGGCGCCTTTTCCCAGATAAACTTGCAAAGGAATACGGTGAACCGCCGAAAACACTTTCACGGTCACTAGGCCACCATCAGGAGTTTATCACTGCCTGCAAAGGCGGGCCGCCAGCCGGATCAAGTTTTGATTGGGCTGGGCCGTTAACCGAGTCTGTTTTGCTGGGCAACATTCCTTTGCTTGCGGAACTCCGGGAGGAACTCACAAAAGTTCAATTGCGTTGGAATACAGATGATTTTACGTTTCCTAATCATACTAGGGCGAATCAGTTTCTTCGTCGTAATTATCGTAAAGAATGGGAACTGTGACCCTTTGTAACTTTATCTTAGTTTGGTGGAAAATACTAAAATAGTAACGTCCTCTGCAAAAACACGGCGGCAAGACCAAGAAGGAACTAAACACCGCTTGGTAAGTCTGATGAGGCGTCGCAGTGATAGATTCCCTCACTCGAAACACAGCACGCCGAACTCGTTTCCGAAGCGTGACAGCAAGAATCTATAACGAAATCCATAACACTAGTAAACACCACTGAAATTAGTGAACATCAATTAAAAAGGTGTAACTTTAGGCTGTACCTTTGACCTACAAAAAACGTGGTTTAAGGTAGAAAGTAATGGTCCCTTTTTTTTGCCAGGCTATTTAGGAACAGCAATCTATCTTCAAACTAGGCCCTTACTCAAATCACCGAACCATCCTCTCTAATCGTTGCGCTGCGAGGCTGATTCATAGAAGATAACTCCATGACGAATCATAATGAGAAAGTGCTATCGAGATTCTTCTGGGGCTTCCTGGCCTTTGCCTCTCTCAGCACTTCCGCCGAAGAGTCCGACAGTCGCCTTTATGGTAACGGAAAAGGTTGGAAGCTGGAGCAAGCGGTGGTCGACGATAAGAAACGCCCGCGGGTTCTTCTGATTGGTGACTCGATTCTCAGTGGATACAAGAACCACGTGATCAAGGCACTTGAAGGAAAAGCCTACGTGGACGCGTGGGTCAATCCCCACCATCAGTCGGAACAACTGAATAATGTGCTACTGCCGGCAGTCCTGGCCAACGGACCCTACGATATCGTTCATTTCAATATCGGCCTGCACGGTTGGCAAGAGGGGAGGATCAAGGACGGTACCTTCGGAACACTCACGAAAGGCTACGTGCAAGCGATCCTCAAAGCACTACCCAAGGCACGAGTCTTGTGGGCGAGTAGTACACCGGTCACGACGAAGGGCGAACCCGGAGAGCTCAAGCTCGAGCCAAGGATCAACCCAGTGATTGTGGAGCACAACCGCCTTGCGGCCAGAGTCATGGTTGAGATGAACGTTCCTGTGAACGATTTTTATACGCTACTTGCGGACAATCTGAACCTAGCACGCGGTGACCGTTTTCACTGGACGGGCCCGGCTTACAAGTTGCTAGGGAAAAAGGTGACGGAGTCTGTGTCACTTGAGTTGAAACCGGTCTTGGGCCCTGAACCACATAAACTTCGTGTTGGATCTTCGTCAGTCAACTTACAGGCGGATGGTGGGATGGTGATCGCTGGCTATATTGGGCCACGTTACTCCGACAAGCAGGAAGGGGAACTTCGTGTCACCGCGGTGGTTTGTGAAAAGCCTGGCGTGAACAAAGTTGCAATTGTTTCATGTGATGTTCTTTGGATCCCGCGCCTGATCGTTGACGCGGCCCTCAGTGAAATCACGGCGAAAACCGGGATTCCCCCCGGTAATATACTTGTGAATGCCACGCATACTCACCACGCACCCAGCACCGCACCGGCTCATGATTTTGGTGTTTCAGAATCCTGGTGCGAACAGGTGCAGTTGGGAATTGTCCAGGCTGTTGTCGATGCAAACAAGAGCCTCGAGGGTGGCGCTTGCGAATTTTTCTTTCATCTCGGGGAAGAGAAAACAATAGGGGCTAACAGCCGCCTATTGTTGCCTGACGGCATCGTAACCTGGATTAATCCGCGCAGAGAGTCTGCTGGCAAGGGAAAGCCAACAGGCCCGTTCGATGCACAGTTGCCGGTGCTTGATTTTAGGAACCTACAAGGGCAGAGCCTAGCGATAATATGGAATCATTCGACCCACACGATCGGTACGAGAGCAAATAATGTCCGTTCGCCCAGCTTCTACGGCCTGGCGGCACAAGAACTGGAAAAAGAGATTGGTACTGTTGTCAGTTTTCTGGAGGGGGCATCGGGTAGTACGCACAACATCGACGCTGTCCCGGTATCCGTGTGCATCGAGCGACTCAAGGCCGTCGTGCTCGATGCCCGTTTAAAAGCGAAACGGCATGATGTCACAAGACTCTTGTCGATCAAGCGATCCTTTAAATTCCGTGTCCGACATTTTAACGAAGAGGATGAGGCCGCTAAGATCAAACGTTACTGCGAAAAACACTTTCAGGCCCAGGCTAAATACGTTGGTGCTGTTTTCGCCAACATGCGGAATCAACTAGAGCCCCAACAGGGGGAAGAAAGGGAGACACTGCTTCAGGTAATGCTCATCGGAGATGTCGCGATTGTGGGAGTGCCGGCTGAGTACTTCACTGTTCTAGGTGTCGACATCAAGAAACGTTCTCCCTTCAAGCACACCTTCGTTGCGGAGTTGGCCAACGACTGGATAGGTTATCTGCCCGATCGTGAGGCACACCGTCTTGGCGGATACCAAACCTGGATGGGGCTTCATAGCTACGCCGAGCCGGGCACTGGTGAACGCGTTGCAGACGATGTAGTTGCGATGCTTAAGGAGCTTCAGGATTGAGTTGAAATGAAGTGACACAACCCCGAAATGGAGCCACGCGCTCGCCTGAAACACCGCATCCGCTACTCCACCCAAGACCCCCCATACTCTCAATAGCAACCGCTGACCATGGATCACAAAATCAAAAGCAGTCGTTGCGGACAAAAGCGCCTTCTGCCTTGCTTAACGTTTCTCATGTTCATTGATGAACGAGAATATCATAAGCATCCTACCCCTGATGAATAATCACGTGGAAACCGAATTTTAAACGCTGTTTTTAATCCCGCTTGGACCAATGACATAAACTTCGAGAATAACCAAACATGCTACAAAAATATATTTGCCTTGGCGCCTGCCTCATCAATTCTATCACTTCAACCGCTGCTGAACCGATATTACTTGACGATCAGTTTCAGCTTCCTCCGGGGTTTCACATTTATCGAGCTGCCGAACCGGAATTGACAGGTGGATCTTACGACCTAACATTAGATGGTCAGGGACGATTGTTGGTGGCGGAGGGGAATTCACTTCGTCGTGTCGTTGATACGGATAACGATGGTATTTACGACTCCCAAGATACGATCGCCGCCGGCACTCCACTTCGTGGACGCGGACCACAAGGGCTTCTGGTGTTCGACGACAGTCTTTATACGGTCTCGGGCGATGGAGTGCAGCTCTTTAGCGGATATAACTCGGGAGCCAAGCTGAAACATGAGCGACGACTCGGCGCGCCGTTCAACACCGGAGGCGACCATGCGGCGCACACTATTCTCCGCGGTTTGGATGGATACATCTATCTCGTTTCTGGTGACGGCGGCGGCATTGGAGAGCGAAAGCACATCACTCAAGAAAACTCGCCGGTGCGCGAAGAGCGAAACGCATCGGTATTTCGTTTTGATCCCGAAGGAGAGAAGTGGGAGTGCATCGGCTCGGGAGGACGCAATCCGCCTAGTTTGGGAATGAACTATCTTGGGGAGTTATTCAGCTTCGACAGCGACATGGAGTTTCATGTGGACGTACCCTTCTACCGTCCGGTACGATTAAACCACTGGGCAACCGGTGGTGACCAGGGCTGGCAAGGGGTCGGGGCTTTTCCTCCGCATTATTTGGATTGTCTGCCCGGCGTTCTGGAAGTCGGCCGCGGCTCACCCAACTGGGGTGTCTTTTACGAGCACACACAGTTCCCTCAAAAGTATCGTGATTCATTCATCGTTTGCGACTACCGCTGGAAGTCCGCGACGACCGGAAGATACGCTAGCTCGGGCAGACTGGTCGTGTTTCATTTGAAACGCCTAGGCGGAACCTGGAATGCTGAACTAACCGAACTCGCAAAAGCGAAACCTGGCGCCAAGCACAAAAACGGCAGGCCAATCAACTTTGCACTTGTCGATGTCGATGTTGCGCCCGACGGAAGCATCCTGGTTACAGATCACAGCCAGGGTGTCTGGAGGATTTTCTACGATCCAGCCGAAAAGCCCAAAGTGCCTCCAATTGTTCCTAACTGGTCGATACCCACGAGTGACTTGTTGGTCGAACTTCTACGCCTGCCCCAGCATGGCTCGGAATGGAGTCGTTTAAGGGGAATCGCGATCAAAGGGCAAGCCCGTTTCAATGTAACCAAAGCGTTACAGGTGGCCTCACTGGACAAAGAGCTGCCCAGTCGGTCGCGACTGCGAGCAATTCGCCTACTGGCTCCCAAGTTCGAAACGCTATCAAGCGATTTCATCTCCAAACTGGCCGAATCACCAGATGAAGAAGTTCGTGGCCAGGCAGCATGGCTGACCGGTATTCGTGGAAAAGCAGAGCACGAAATCGCCTTGAAACTATTGGACGACTCCGAACCCTTCGTGCGTCGTCGCGCCGCTGAGGCAATGATGCGCATGCCCTCTGCCAATGCAGATGCCGCATTAATCCAACGACTTGATGATACTGATCGCTTTGTTCGTTACTCGGCCATGGTGGCTCTTTCACATCGTCCGACGAGCGAATACTTCGGAGCATCCAGCAAGATATCGAGCCCAAGAGTGTTGATTCGGCTGCTTGTTGCCGCTCATCTGCGCAAGGAGCGACCAAAGCCGAAAGACGCCGCGGATGTGATCAAACAACTGTTAGAAAACCGCAATCTCAGCTCCGAAGATCAAATTGATTTGCTACGCTTATTGGCACTCTATCGAAAGGAAGTGGAAGCCAATGGGGAATGTTTAGAGCTAGCGACCGCGTACCTGACGAATGAGTTCCCGTACGCCAATCCAAAGGCGCGATGGGAACAAATACGTCTGATAGGCGTATATAGACTCTCTCAGATGTTAGCTCCCCTGATCAACGAGTTGCTAAAAGAAAAAGACTATGTCACCCAGTTTCATATTGCGACTTCGCTCGCCGATCTACCTCGGCCTAAGGTGGGCTGGAACAGCGATCACCGCGAAAAGCTGGCTGACTGGTTGATCTCCACTCAAGATGGCTGGTTCTCCGAATTCGGAAGAAAAGGCCTGCAGTTTCCTGGTTTTTTGGGAACCGTGCTTAACAAGCTTGGCGGTTTGCACGCCGATATTCTAGTAGCCAAATTGGGACAGCTCAAACCAGATGGCCAGCTAGCGAAAAGCTCTCTTTCTCAAATTGATTCCGCGCCCGATGCAGACGAGATCTTGATCGGTCACTACAATCGAGCTCAGGACAATGCCGTTCGTCTAAATATCATACATGTTTTGGAACGCGTTACCACGGACAAGGCCACTCAGTTCATTTTGGACCAGCTGGCAACAGTCAAAGATCGCGATTTGCGCAGAGCATTGATTTTGGCTGCGTCAACGAATGGTCGCAGAGTAAAACCGAAGTATTTCCTGACGGCACTGTTTGAATTTGATGACACAGACACGATTAATTCTTGTGCATTGGGCATTGCCGCATTCGGCAAGACGCTAGACTTGATCCCGTGGGAACCAGCGACGCCGATTGCCGGGCACATAGGAGCCAAGGCCGTCCATTTTCGATTACTCGAACTGATGGAGCGCCAGCCAGTCAACGCGAGTCAACTCGAACATGCCCTATCGGTCCTTACTGGGCACAATCCAATCAGGGAAAATGCCCATCCGCGTGTTATCTGGTCATCCACCTCGCAGGATAATGGTGACAAAGCATGGTTCGCCCGCGAGTTTAATGTCACGAGCACGCCTGCCAAAGTGGAATTGGTGATTACCTGCGATAACGAGTTCGAAGCTTTTATTAATGGAAAGCATATTGCCGCAAGCAAGACCTGGGAGCGTCCAATGCGCGTCGATGTCACCCCTGCAGTGCGAGTAGGCAAGAATTTGATTGCTGTAGAGGGGAAGAATCTTGGGGGGCCAGCGGGATTGGTTGCCAGATTGGTTTGGGAAAACAAGCAAGGCAAGACCAGTCAACTCGTGACCGATCATAGCTGGCGTTTTACTCGTTCGCCAAAACACGATTGGCAGATGAGTGGCGTGGCAGAAGGCAATTGGGGGTTCAGCCTTGACGTCACCGAACGCACCAAGAGTGCAATTGATGCCTACCATTCGTTCACTGGCACGAAGGCAGACAGCCAACCACTTGCCATTCAACAATATTGGCACAAATGGTACCTGCATCATCATGGTGAAGTTTTTGTCGCTCGCCGGTTTGCTAAGACGGCCCAGCGTCCCGACGAAGAAATTCACAAGTTGATTGCTTCCATAGAGCAGCCTCAAGGCGATGTGAGCAAGGGAAGGGCGTTGTATTTGAAGACAGGCTGTTATGCGTGTCACGGGGGAATCGTCGATCGTAAAATAACGATTTTCGGGCCACCCTTGAACGGAGTCACACTGCGGTTGAAACGCTCGGAATTGGCGGACGCGATCGTTTACCCATCAAAACAAGTCGTAGAAAGATTCAAGGCAAGTCTGTTGATCACGACCAGTGGCAGTCATTACAATGGGTTTATCACCGAACAGACAGACGATTTCGTGTCAATTACTGATCTTCAAAACAAAATCACTCGGCTACCAAAATCCGGGGTTGAGTCAATACGGCTGCAGGAGACATCCTTGATGCCTGCGAAGTTACTCAACAGCTTGTCGGATCAGCAGGTGAGAGATTTGTTGGCATTTTTGCAATCGTTGAGATGACAATTTATATAAGTTGCTAACCTTCTCCGCAAATACGGCGGCAAGACCAAGAAGGTACTGGAAGCCGGTAGAAAACTAAACGAGACCACTCGACCACTTAAACGCCGCAGGGTTGTTGTTTAGCGGCAACAGTTAAATCGACCCTTTTTTCTGGCCGCTTGGCCAAGCGGTTTTTTCAACTTCGAATAGCCGCGAATCAACACGAATGGAGCAGTTGAATTCCTTCTCCCCGAGGGAGAAGGTGGCCGTAGGCCGGATGAGGGAGAAGGCGCTTGGCCAAGCGGCGCGTTGGGCTTACTCTTTTTGACTGCTTGGCTTCCTCTTGGAACAACTCATTTTTGCGTCTGCTGCTGCTTGCCGGGTGGCTCTTGGCCAACTCTTTGGTTGCGCGGGAGCCGGTGCCGTTCAATCGCGATGTGCGGCCGATTCTTTCGGAGAACTGTTTCGAGTGCCACGGCCCGGATGCGGCCAAGCGCAAGGCCGGCCTGCGTCTCGATACCGGCGCACCCGGCCAGGCGATCATTACCGCTGGCAAGCCAAGCAGGAGTGAGTTGTTCAAGCGTATCACCCACGCCGATCCGGAGGAGCGGATGCCGCCGGTGGATTCTGGCCGGGCGTTGACGTCAAGCGACATCGAGATACTCCGCGCGTGGATTTCACAGGGCGCCAAGTGGGAGAAACACTGGGCGTTCATCCCGCCCAAGCGGCCAACAATTCCCCCGGCGAAAAATTCCACCTGGCCAAGCGGTGCGATCGATCGATTCGTCCTGGCCAATCTGCAGCGGGCCGGGCTACAACCCTCGCCGCGCGCGGACAGGGAGACTCTGCTTCGGCGCGTGAGCTTCGACCTCACCGGTCTGCCTCCGACTCCACACGAGATTGATGCCTTCCTCGCCGACGCTTCGCCGCACGCGTACGAGAGGGTTGTCGACCGGCTGCTGGGGTCGTCTCGTTACGGCGAACAGATGGCGCTCGACTGGCTCGACGCCGCGCGCTACGCCGACTCTCACGGGTACAGCCTCGACCGTCGCCGCGTGATGTGGCCGTGGCGCGACTGGGTGATACGCGCTCTCAACGACAACATGCCGTTCGACCGGTTCGCCCTCGAGCAACTCGCCGGCGACCTATTGCCGGATGCGACGATCGCCCAGCGCGTGGCGACCGGTTTCAACCGCAATCATTCGATCCAGAGCGAGGGAGGCGTCATCAATGAGGAGTACCGCGTTGAGACCGTGGTGGATCGCGTCGAGACGACGACGGCGGTTTTCCTCGGGTTGACGTTTGGCTGCGCGAGGTGTCACGACCATAAATACGACCCGATTTCGCAGCGGGAGTTTTATGAGTTTTACGCGCTGTTCAACAACGTGCCGGAGACGGCGCACGTCGGCAACGCGGACAAGCTGGCGGACAAGCCGTTCGTTAAGGTACCCAGCGCGGCGCAGCGAAAACAAATGGAGTCGTACCGCGCCGAGATTGCCGAGCTGGAAAAAAAGCCGGAGTCGGAGGAGCAACTCGAGGCGGCGCGGAAGGCGTTGGCAGCGCTTGGCCAAGCTGCGCCGACGTCGATGGTGATGGGCGAGCTGAGTCCGGCGCGGAAGACGTTTGTGCTGAGCCGAGGGCAGTACGATCAGCCAAGCGGAGTTGAGGTCGGCGCCGGGTTGCCGGCCGCTCTTGGCCAATGGCCCGCCGGTGCGCCGCGCAACCGACTCGGCTTGGCTAAGTGGATTGCCGGGGCGGAGAACCCGCTGACGGCGCGGGTGGTCGTGAACCGTTTTTGGCAGATGCACTTCGGCACCGGCATCGTGAAATCGTCGGAGGACTTCGGTGCGCAGGGCGAGTGGCCGACGCACCCGGCGCTGCTCGACTGGCTGGCGACCGAGTTCGTGCGCAGCGGTTGGAACCGGAAGGCGATGCACAAGCTCATCGTGATGTCAGCGACATATCAGCAGATATCGCGCGTGTCGCCGGGGCTGCTCGAGATCGATCCGGCGAACCGGTTGTTCGCGCGCGGATCGAGGTTCCGGCTGCCGGCGGAAATGATTCGCGACCACGCGCTTGCGTCGAGCGGGTTGCTCGTCGGCCGGCTCGGCGGCGAGAGCGTCCGGCCGTACCAACCGCCGGGGCTGTGGGGCGACGTGGTTTACGAGAACGTGCCGCGTTTTGTGCAGGATCACGGTGGGAAACTTTACCGGCGCAGCCTGTATACGTACTGGAAGCGCTCCGTGCCACCGCCGAATATGCAGGCATTTGACGCGCCTTCGCGCGAGGTGTGTGTGCTGACCCGGGCCAAGACGAACACGCCGCTCGCCGCGCTGGTGCTGATGAACGATCCGACGTTTGTCGAGGCGTCGCGCAAGCTGGCCGGGCGGGTGTTGCGCGACGGCGGCGTGACGGAAGAGTCGCGGTTGACGCTGCTGCATCGCTTGGTTTGCGGCCGGCGACCGACGGAGCGCGAGCTGGGTTTGTTGAGCAGCGCGCTGGCGGAGTTGCAAACGAGCTTTCGCGCCGAGCCGGAGGCGGCTCGGCGGTTGATGGCGGTTGGCGAGTCGCCGCACGACCCGGCGCTCGACGCGGTGGAGTTGGCCGCCTACGCGTCGCTGGCCAACGCCGTGCTCGGCACCGACGAAGCCATTACCCGGAACTGAAGTATGACTCCCGAACACGACAACGCGATGATGCAGACCCGGCGGCAGTTTCTCGGCCGCACGAGCGCGGGCATCGGCTCGGTGGCGTTGGCGTCGCTGCTCAACCCAAGACTGTTCGCCGGCTTGGCCGGTTTTCCGAATTTCGCGCCGAAGGCTAAGCGGGTGATTTATCTGTTTCAGAGTGGCGCGCCGTCGCAGTTCGAGTTGTTAGACCACAAACCGGCGTTGGCCAAGGCGCACGGGCAGGTGTTGGGCAACGAGTTTTTCGGTGGGCAACGCCTCACCGGGATGACGTCCGGGCAGAAAGAAAAAAAGATCTGTAAATCGATCTACAACTTTTCGCGGCATGGGCAGAGCGGCACGGAGTTGAGCGAGTTGCTGCCGCACCTCGGCCAGGTGGCGGACGAGCTTTGCGTGGTGCGCTCGATGCAGACGCAGGCGATCAACCACGACCCGGCGATCACGTTTTTCCAGACCGGCTTTCAGCAGGCGGGGCGTCCGAGCATGGGTGCCTGGGCGAGCTACGGCCTGGGCAGCGAGAGCGCCGATTTGCCGGCTTACGTGGTGATGATTTCGCAGGGCAGTGCCAAGCGCGATTCGCAGGCGCTGTACGCGCGGCTTTGGGGCAGCGGTTTTTTGCCGTCGGAACATCAGGGTGTGAAGTTTCGCTCGTCGGGTGACCCGGTGCTGTACCTGTCCAACCCGGACGGCATCACGGCTAAGCGACGGCGGCGGATACTCGACCTTGGCCAGGCGCTGAACCGGGAGCATCACGAGCGGCTGGGCGATCCGGAAATCCTGACGCGCATTCAGCAGGCGGAGATGGCGTACCGCATGCAGACCTCTGTGCCTGAGTTGATGGACACTTCCAGCGAGCCGGAGCACATTTTTGATTTGTACGGCGCGAACGCGCGCAAGCCGGGCACGTACGCGGCCAACTGTCTGCTGGCCCGGCGTCTGGCTGAGCGCGGCGTGCGATTCATCCAGTTGTACCATCGCGGCTGGGATCAGCACGGCGATCTGCCGCGCGATTTGCCGCTGCAATGCGGCGACGTGGACCAATCGTCCGCCGCATTGATCGCCGACCTCAAGCAGCGTGGGATGCTCGACGAGACCCTGGTGGTTTGGGGCGGCGAATTTGGACGGACGGTTTACGCGCAGGGCGGTTTGAACATGTCCAAGTACGGGCGCGACCATCACCCGCGCTGCTTCAGCATGTGGATGGCCGGCGGCGGCATCCGGGGCGGAACAACCTATGGAACGACGGATGATTTTTCATTCAATGTCGTCGAGAAACCGGTGCACGTTTACGACCTTCACGCGACGATGCTACACTGTCTCGGAGTCGATCACGAGAAACTGACTTTCAAGTTTCAGGGCCGCCACTACCGCCTCACCGACGTCCACGGTGACGTCGTCAAAGGTCTCCTGGCCTAACGCTTGGCCAAGTGTCAAGGCAGTGGCTGATGCCTCAGAGGCACGCTACTTCTTCAGCGCCTTTGAGACCATCGCCTTCAAGTTCTTTTCAGTGGATTTGACGATGGCCTTGGGGCCGGTGGCTTTGATAAAGACGGCACCCTGTTTTCCCTCGACGATTGCACCGAGCAAGCCACTGTTTGGCACTGGAACTTTGTTGCCGCCAAACGGTGGACCTTTCATGAATGTACCCACGGCAGTGACATAGGTCACCTTGGTTCCGTTAATTGTTTCAATCACTGTCTGGGCGTTGAGTTGATCGGCCGGTTCCTTAAATTGCCCAAGCCAACGCTTCACGTTTGCGGTTACTCCACCGGCTCCACCGGGACCAAAGTGGAAGAAAACCACCTCAGCTGATTTGCCGTCCTTGCCCTTGATGGCGAACTGCGCCTTGCGCATCGACGACGACGGCTTTTGCGTCTGCCAACTTTTAGGTCCCTCGAACGAAATACCACCGGCCGAAAACTTCTCCGCCCGAACCCCGACAGTCGCCAAAGCAACCGCCACCAAACAAACAAAACGAGTCATCGTGTGTTTCATGAATTCTAATTCTTTTTCTGGGTTAGGTAGTTATACAGGCCAGCGTCTTTATAGATTTGGATGAATTCGGAGTCGTTTCGCACTTCATCAAAAAGCGGCCAGTGATACATGTGGAAAAAATCAGTGTCTTTTTCCTCTCGTGATATTTTTAGCCACTTGAATGCTTTTTCCTTTTCGCCAATTACTATAAAAAATCTTGCTAGAATTCCACCTTTAATATACTCAAAATTTCTCCTGTCTAATAATTCGGTAAGGAGTTTGTATGCTTCCTCTTTTTTTCCTGAACGCCAATACACGATACCGAGTGACATCATTGTAACTGGATTTTTGTCATCATTTTGAATGGCCTTCTTTAATTGTTCCTCAATCTCAGCATGTCGATTCTGTTTTGTTAAAATTAGTGATCGAATGTGAAGGGCAAATTGATAATAAGGATTTAGTTTGACGGCTTCAGTATTGTGTTTCTCAGCAAGTGGAATGTTGCCGTCTAGTAAATTTACAAAAGCCAACTGGGCATGTATTTGAGAATTTTTTGGATCTAAAGTCAGGCTTTGGTTTAAAATAGCTATAGCTTTTTTGTTTTGGTTTGAATGTGTGAACATATCACCCAGTTTAGCAGCTAAAAGAGAATTGTTTCCATGCTCTGAAAAAAGAGATTCAATATCTTCAAATATGCTATCTGTATTCCAATCATATTTTAAAGTTAATGTAAGTTTGAGGGTTTTGGATCTAAGATGATTAGGATTAAGTTCAAGGGTCTTTTCTAAGTAAATTTTTACCGATGGAATACTATCTTTTGGTTTTTTTAGACTTAGGTAGGGTAATTGAAATTCAGCGTTAGCTAGACCGAAGTATGCATCAGCGTAATTTTCATCCAGTTCAATCGCTCTTTGGAAAAGCTCTTTTGCTTCTTTGTTTTCATTTCTTGAAGATCCCTCCAAGAGTTCATGCCCTCGTTTCACCAGACTATAAGCTTCGCTGTTTTGGGTGTCAGCAATGTTCAAGGAGCCGAGTTCAGTTTTACTTAGGAGGGTGCCTTTGGTTTTGTTGACGATGGATTGAATGATCTCCTGTTGGAATTTGCTGCGATCTTTTTCACTACCGCTGAATGAATTGGCCCAGATGTTTTCAGATGTGGTGGTGTCGATCAGGCGGACGTTTATTTTCAAGTCGGAGCCGGTTTTCTGAATGCTGCCCTGGAGCAGGGTGCCGGCATTGAGTTCGTGTCCAATCTCGGCCGGGGTCTTTTCGCTGCCGCGATAGGTCTTGGCCGAGGCGGAACCGATCACCCTCAAGCCATCCACGTTGGTCAGCATGGTGTTTAAATCATCGACGATCCCCTCGACGATGTGATCGTTCTCGCCCGGTGTGCCGATGTTTTTGAACGGCAAAATGACAACCCGGTTTTTGTCGAGCGGCTTGGTTTCGGGTTGGGTGGTGGTTGCTGGCTCGTTAGCCGGGGCGCTTGGCTTGGCGGTCGGTTGCCCATCGCCTGGCTTTAAAATGAAAATGAGGGCGAGCAGGGCGACGATGGCGATGGCGGCCAAAGCCAAGGCGGGCAACTTGGCTTTGCCTTGTGACTTCGAGGCCGGCATTTGGCCAAGCGCTTGGTTTTCGGAGTCGCCTTCGGTGGAGATGCCCAGGCGTTTGAGGGCGCGCAAGACACCTCCGATGGATTCGTCCTCGTTGCCTTCAAAATACTCGACGCGCTGGATGCCGGCCAACTGGTATTTCATCGACTCGGGAATTTTAGTCGGCTCGATGAAGACCGGCAGGATGGTCTTGTCATCCTCGCTGGCGAGGGCGAGTTCGCGGACAACGTTCTTGGACTGGGCGGAGTTGGTGGAGATGGCGAGGATGAGGATATTGCAGTTGTTGATGGCGCTGACGATTTCCTGGCTCCACATGGCGGCGCCCTCGATGCCGGCTTCGTCGATCCATACGGTGACGCCAGCCTGGCGGAGGCGCGTCACCAAGTCCTGAATGCGCTCCCGATCGGCCGAGCCGTAGCTGATGAATACTTCCTCTGCCATGTGGTTTGTCGGCGGGCAAACGTAGGTAGGTTTAACAGGCGGGGCAAGCTTTCTGAAGAACGCTTGGGCGAGGGCTTGGATCGGTGGTAAACGCAGAGGACATGGAGACGCAGAGGGCCGCAGAGGAGCAGGGGTGGAATTTTGGAGTGCGGCCGTCCCTGCCTCTTTCGGGAGTACTCCAAAGCGGTGTAGAGAACCGCACTCCATGACGTTGTCGCGGCCGCCGGAGGAGCTTGGCCAATCGCTTGGCTTTTTATTAGGGCTGTATTTCGGCGATGAGGGACTCGAGGCGGCGGCCGTACTCGACGTAGTTGTTGAACATGTCGTCCTCGTTGGCCTCGCTGTCGGCGTCGTGGAAGACGACGGCCATGTGCGGCTCGATGGAGATGCCGGCGTCGTAGCCGTTGGCCAAGGCGTCGCGCAAAATGTCCCGGACGCGGCCCTGTCCTTCGTCGGGGAAGTTATAGTCGGCGTCGTTTTTCTCGTCCACCCAGGTGCAATCCTTGACGTGGATGTGCGCGGTGTGTTCCCGGACGTTTTGCCAGTACTCCCACGGGTCCTGCTTGGGCCACGGCTGCGGCTTGGAGCGGTCGGCGTTGAAGATGGGGTTGGCGGTGTCGAACACCCACTTGAGGCCGGGGACTTTCTCGAGCAACTCGACGCCGTGCTGCCAGCTCATGCCGCCGTGGTTCATGCAGTTTTCGTGAACCGGCTGCAGTCCCTCGTCGAGGAAGCGCATGGTGACTTCGCGGAGTCGCTCGAAGACGAGCTCGGGGGTTTTATCCGCGTTGTCGGCCGGCTTGAAGCTCATGATGCGAACGTACTTGGTGCCGAGTCGCTGCATGCGCGGGATGGAGCGGTCGATCTCGGCGACGGTCACGTCCCATGGTGTGTCGATCGTCTTGGCCCAGTTGCAAATGGTTGAGCCGAAAGCGTAGATGCCGACGCCGGCTTCCTCGAGCTTGGCGGCAACGATCTCGAACGCCGCGTCCGGGATGTCGTGGATGCTGCCTTTGTCGAATCCGTCCACCTCGACGAAGCGGGCCTCGATCGATTTCCACCCGAGTTCCTGCGTGGCTCGGATTTGGCCGTCGATTGAGGGCGATGCTTCGTCTGCGATTCCCATTAGTTCCATGTTGTGTTCTTTCTTTTTTTGTTTTTGGCGAGGAGGCAAAAACTGCACGCGAGGCGCGTACACACCCCTAAATTATTTACGGAAGCTTGCGGTGAAATCTTTGTTGCTGACCTCGACGGTTTTTTTCTCGTGGGTTGATTTGGCGATGAGTTCGTTTAGCTTGGCCTCCCATGCGGCGCCATCCATCGGGAGGTCGATCGCTTGGCCAAGCAGGCCGGAGTACACCATCACGTTGGCCAACTCCACGGAGCCGATACCGCTCGCGCCGGGGGCGATCAGCGGCTCGTCGACGAGGATGGCGTTGACGAAATTGGCGACGAGTTTTGCGTGGGTATCTTCTGCGCCCGGGATGGGGATTTCCTCCACGGTCGTCTCCGGTTGCTGGAAGCCGATCTTCGAGGTGCGACTCCATTCGTCGGACGGCACGGCGTTGCGCGTTACGATTAACTTATCGTTCTCCAGCAAGGCGCGCCCCTTGGTGCCGGCGATTTCAAACCGGTTGCTGCCCGGTGTCTCGCCGGTGGAGGTGATGAACGCGCCGCTTGCGCCGTTGGCGTATTCAAGGTAGCAGGTCACGTCGTCCTCTACCTCAATGTCGTGATGTTTGCCGATGCCAATATGGCTCTGCACCCGGGACGGCATGCCGACGATCCATTGCAGTGCGTCGAGTTGGTGGAGGCATTGGTTGAGCAGCACGCCGCCGCCCTCGCCCTTCCATGTGGCGCGCCAGTCGCTGCTTTGATAATACGCCTCGGCCCGGAACCAGTCGGTCATGATCCAAATCACGCGAATCAGTTCGCCCAGTTCGCCGCCCTGTAACAGTTCGCGAATCTTTTGGTAGCGCGGCTCGACGCGCATTTGGAACATGCCGGAGAACGTCAGTTCCGGCTGTGCCTCGGCGGCGGCGACGAGGCGCTCGGCGTCGGCCTTGTGCGCGGAGATCGGTTTTTCCACCATCACATGCAGGCCGGCTTCGAGGGCGGCGATGCCGAGTGTGGTATGCTGGAAATGCGGCGTGGCAATCATTAGCGCATCGATTTCGCCGGAGGCGATCAAGGCCTCGCCGCTGTCAAATGTCTTCAGCCCCTTGGCCGCGTACTCGTGCAGTTTGTCGGGGAAGGCATCCGCCACCGCCGTCAAGACGCCGCGTTCCACTTTGCCCTCGAGCAGGTTGTTGACGTGAATCTGCCCGATATTTCCCAAGCCGACGATGCCGATGCGTACTTTGTCCATGCGATTGTTGATTGATCCGTGCCAATGACGAAACGGGTGAGGGGGATTGTGCCACCACGAGTTATCGTCGCACAGGAAAATGTCCGTTTGGCCAAGCGTTACAATTCCGGGTTGACTTGGCCAAGGGATGTGCGAGTTTTCGGCGCACGAAAAGTCACTGTCAATAAAAGCCATGAAAATCGAAATACTCAACGAATGTCTGGAATGTCTGCCGACGATGGATCGGCGGCGTTTTGTGAAGAGCGCTGCACTTGGCAGCGCCGCCCTGGCCGCGGCGCCGCTTGGCCAGGCGTCGAAAAAGAAGGCTGCCACCGAGACACTGGTGGCCCAACTGTTCGGCAGTCTCAACGACAACCAAAAGAAAGTAGTGGCCTTTCCGTTCGAGCACTCGTTGCGCGAAAAAGTCGACAACAACTGGCACATCACTAAAAAGAGCATCGGCGAGATTTTCACCGGTGAACAGCAGGCGCTGGTGAAGGAGATTTTCTTGAAATTGCACAGCGAGCAATACGCCGAGACCGTGCTTGGCCAAGTGCGGCATGATTCCGAAGATGAAGGGTTCGAGAGCACGTCGGTGGCTTTGTTTGGCCAGCCGAACACCGGCAAGTTCGAGTTTGTGCTGACCGGCCGGCACTGCACCCGGCGCTGCGATGGTGACTCTGTGGAGGGAGAGGCATTTGGCGGGCCGATCTTTTACGGTCACGCCGCGCGGGCATTCAACGAAGCGCCGGAACATCCCGGCAACGTCTATTGGTATCAGGCCAAGCAGGCCAACAAAGTGTTTGCGATGATGGACGGCAAGCAGCGGAAAATAGCCCTCTTGGGCAAAAGCCGGGGTGAGCAGGGAACCAAGACGGTGGCGTTGAGCGGCAAAAAGCATGGTTTGCCGGGAATTCCAGTGTCGGAATTAAGCAGCGATCAAAAGGGCCAAGTGCGCAAAACGATGGCTGATTTGCTGGCGATGTTCCGGGAAAAAGACGCCAAAGAGGCGATGAAGATGGTTGAAGCAGGCGGTTTTGACCACTTGCACTTGGCATTTTATAAGAATCACGACGTCGGAAACGACAAAATATGGGATGTTTGGCAGATAGAGGGGCCGAACTGCCTGTGGTTTTTCCGGGGCAACCCGCATGTTCACGCTTGGGTGAACATAAAAAGCCCCACTTAATTGTTTTTTTGAGCTAAAACAAAAAAATCGTTGACTAGGGCTAGAATGGCAACTAAATTCTCTTCCCTTTTGGGGCGCAAACCAATCGCTAAGTTGTTTGATTCCAGTTACTTAGGGCGGGAACATTGAAGTAAATGGCTTTTTGATTTTACAGGCGGGCTTGAAAGGCAGGCGGCCACGTCGCTCGATGCCCATGTAGCTCAGTTGGTAGAGCACATCCTTGGTAAGGATGAGGTCACCAGTTCAAACCTGGTCATGGGCTCCACTAAGAATTTGTTTATAAGTAAGTATAACGAACTAACCAACAAGAAATAATCGAATGGCAAAAGAAGAGTTCCAACGCAAAAAACCCCATGTAAATATCGGTACCATTGGTCATGTTGACCATGGCAAATCGACCCTCACGGCAGCTATCGTGGATGTGCAGTCAAAAAAAGGGATGGCGACCCCCATCTCCTATGCGGATATCACCAAGGGTGGTACTGTTCGTGATGAATCCAAGACGGTGACCATCGCGGTGTCGCATGTGGAGTATGAGAGCGAAAATCGCCATTATGCTCACGTTGACTGCCCTGGCCATGCTGACTATGTGAAGAACATGATCACGGGCGCCGCACAGATGGACGGAGCCATTCTCGTGGTAGACGCATCACAGGGCCCGATGCCACAGACCAAGGAGCACGTTTTGCTGGCCAAGCAGGTGGGTGTTCCCGCCATCGTGGTTTGCCTAAACAAGTGTGATCTCGTTGACGACGAGGAAATGTTGATGCTCGTCGAGGAGGAGATCAAGGATCTGCTTGAGAAATACGATTTCGACAAGGACACCCCGATCATTCAGGCCAGTTCTCAAGGTGCTTTAGACGGCGAGGAGAAGTGGGTGAACGCCATTGCCGAGTTGCTGGAAGCTTGTGACAAAGGCGTTCCCGATCCGGTTCGTGAAGAGGACAAGCCGTTTCTGATGTGCATTGAGGATGTATTCAGCATCGAGGGCCGCGGCACCGTGGTGACCGGTCGTGTTGAGCGCGGCATCATTAAGAAGATGGAGGAAGTCGAGATTGTGGGTTTGCGGGATGTTAAAAAGACCGTCGCAACCGACCTCGAGATGTTCCGGAAATTGTTGGATGAAGCTCGCGCCGGTGAGAATGTGGGCGTGCTTTTACGCGGTATCAAGAAGGATGAAGTGGAGCGCGGCCAGGTCTTGGCCAAGCCGGGCACGATCCAGCCGCACACCAAGTTTAAAGGCGAGGTCTATGTCTTGACCAAGGAGGAAGGTGGAAGACACACGCCGTTCTTCACCAATTACCGCCCGCAGTTCTACTTCAGGACTACGGATGTGACCGGTTCCTTGACATTGGAAGGTGACATCGAGATGGTGATGCCTGGAGATCGCGTGACGGTGGCTGTGGAACTCGGCAAGCCGGTCGCGATGGAGCAGGGGCTTACTTTCGCTATTCGCGAGGGTGGCCGTACAATCGGCTCGGGCCGTGTGGCCCAGGTCGTCGAGTAATTTGTTTTTACGCGGGCGATATGGAGTCGTGCGCGGGAAGGATACAAACCCTGAGTAGGGCGGTAGTTCAATTGGTAGAGCAACGGTCTCCAAAACCGTCTGTTGGGGGTTCGAATCCCTCCCGCCCTGCCAATAGTTGAAACCAACCCCAAACCGGAGGGGTGGCAGAGTGGTCGAATGCGGCGGTCTTGAAAACCGTTGAAGCGAAAGCTTCCGGGGGTTCGAATCCCTCCCCCTCCGCCAAGTTCCGGGAGAGCTGACAAAGAAAGAAAGTTCGCAATATGAACCAAACGAACAGTAATTTAGATGCACTTCAAACAACCGCGACCGTGGGGCAGCCCGTGCCCGGCCTGGCGGTGAGCAGTCCACTGCCTGTAAGCTGGATCATCGGGGGAGTAATACTTCTGGCCACCTTAGCTATAGCCAAAAAAGCCGGTTGGCTTGATCGCATCCGGGTGTTCTTTCTTCAAACCCGGGAGGAATTACTGAAGTGCTCCTGGCCGAGCCGCGATGAGCTTCGTGGCTCCACATGGATGGTGCTCGCGGCGGTGGGGATGCTGGGGTTGTTCACTTTTTTGGCTGATTTGATTTTGGGAGGCTACCTGATTCAGGAAATCCTGTTGAAACAGATTGGTGGCGGTTTCAAGGGTTAAGTTGATTGGTTATGGCACACGAGTGGTTCATCATTCATACCCTATCGGGGCAGGAGCAGAAAGTGCTCGACAGTATCAATAAGCGTATTGATGTGGAGGAGATGGGCGAGCACATTAAGGATGTGTTTGTGGCCAAGGAGAAGGTTGTGGACGTGCGCGGCGGTGAAAAGAAAGTGTCCACAAAAAAACTTTTCCCGGGGTACGTGTTCATCCACATGCAACTCCGAGATGAGGACCGCAAAACCATCTTTGAGCAGTTGAACTTCATCAAGGACACGCCGGGAGCGATTGGGTTTGTCGGGGGGGATCGACCTGAACCGACCCCGGATGCCGAGATCGAGGATATCCAAACGCGGATGTCGGATTCAGAGGACTTGGAACGGCCCAAGGTGGAGTTTGAAGTGGGAGAAACCGTGAAGATCAATCACGGTGCCTTTGAGGGGAACAACGGCATGGTGGAGGAGATCGACCCGGACAAGGGACGACTCAAGGTGACTGTCAATATTTTCGGCCGAGACACCCCGGTGGATGTTGAGTATTGGGAAGTAGACAAGGGCTGAGCATGGCACTTGGCCAAGCGATAAATTTTAGGAACAAAAACGATGGCAAAGAAAATTTCAGGCTACATTAAGCTCCAGATACCAGCGGGCCAGGCGAACCCCGCTCCGCCGGTTGGCCCCGCGCTTGGCCAGCAGGGCGTGAACATCATGGAGTTCTGCAAGCAGTACAACGCGGTGACCAAGGACCAGGCGGGCCTCATCATCCCTGTGGTGATCACGGTTTATAAGGACAAGTCCTTCAGCTTCGTCACAAAGTCGCCACCGGCGGCGGTGTTGTTGAAAAAGGCTGCTGGGATCGCCTCGGGCTCGGGTGAGCCGAACAAGACAAAGGTCGGCAAAGTGACCAAGGCTCAACTACTCGAGATCGTTGAAGCCAAAAAAGAAGATTTGAACGCCCGTGACCCAGAAATGGCAGCCCGCATGATAGCTGGTACCGCCCGTTCAATGGGGCTTGAAATCGAGAATTAACCCCTAACAGCGGGAGGGCCTTGTGGCCCGTTTGCACCGCGCCAAAAACGATGCCTAAAAAACAAAGCAAGCGATATAAGAAAGCACTGGAACTGGTGGAGCCTGGCAAGCGCTACTCCGTTGCCGAGGCAGCCGACTTGGTCGGCAAGTTCCCCAAGGCCAAGTTTGACGAATCGATCGAACTCGCCTTCAAGATGAGTATTGACCCGCGTAAGACGGACCAGATGATCCGCGGCACCGTCCGGTTGCCAAACGGCAGCGGCAAGGAGGTCAAGGTTCTGGTTTTCACCAAGGAGGCTGAGGCGATAGCTGCCGCCAAGGCAGCTGGGGCGGAGTTCGTCGGTTTTGATGAATTCATTGAGAAGGTGACCAGCGGCTGGACTGGTTTTGACGTGGCCATCGCCACACCGGAAGCCATGGGCGAGGTACGCAAATTGGGCCGAGTCCTCGGCCCTCGCGGACTGATGCCCAATCCCAAGCTAGGCACTGTGACGGATGACACCGGCAAGGCTGTCCAGGAAGTCAAGGCTGGCCGGGTGGAGTACAAGCTCGACAAGGGGTCCAACATTCAGGTTCTTGCCGGAAAGACCTCCTTTAAGCCGGAACAGATTGTTCAAAACACTTTGACCATCATTGATGCCATCATCAAGGCCAAGCCGTCAGCGACCAAGGGTCGGTACATCGAACACTGTGTGCTCTCTTCAACCATGAGTCCGGGGATCCCACTGGATGTTCGTGAAATATTGAAGGCAGCTTGAACCGAAAGTGAAAGAATAAGTCATGCGAGAAGAAAAAAAGCTGATTACAAGAGAGTACGTTGAGCGACTGAACGCCAGTCCATACTTCATTGTGGTAAACTACGAGGGGTTAAAGGTGGCCCAGTTTGAAGAGCTGCGCAATCGATTGGCTGACGCCAGAGCTGAGGTGCATGTTTTCAAGAACTCTATCTTCAAGGCAGCAGCCAATGAAGCTGGGATTGAAGATCTTGGCCAAGAGTTGAAGGGCCAACTGGCAGCAGTCACCGGCGAGGGAGAGCTCACTGGTGCCGCGAAAATCCTGAAGAATTTCACGGCTGAATTTGACAAGCCCGAGTGGCATTTTGGTTTCCTTGAGAACGATCGCCTTGACGCCGATCAGATCAAGATGCTGGCCGATCTGCCGTCGCTGGATGGGATGCGGGCCAAGTTGCTGGGCACGTTGCAGGCACCAGCCGCGCAACTGGTGCGCACCCTGGTTGAGCCAAGCGCGAGCTTGGCAAGGATTGTCCGGGCCAAGTTTGGCGAAGAAGGGTGAGCTGATTGAATTTAGAATTTTTCCACGGACAAAAGCCGGGGAAGAAATAGAAGTGTAAATCGTCGGTGCGCGGTCTGCGTGCTTAAATCCCCGGGGCTCCGGGGGCGAAGAAATTAGAAAAAATGGCAAACATAGAAAAAATAGTGGAAGAGTTGAGCGGTTTGACGGTCCTTCAGGCCGCCGAGCTGGTTAAGGAACTAGAAGAGAAATGGGGTGTCAGTGCTGCTGCCCCGGTTGCGGTTGCTGCTGCAGGCGGAGGGGACAGCGCAGATGCCGGTCCGGATGAGGAACAGACTGAATTTGATGTCGTACTGATAAGTGACGGCGGCAAGAAAATTGCAGTCATCAAGGCGGTTCGTGTGGTCAAGACCGGTTTGGGCTTGGCTGAGGCGAAGGGCTTGGTTGAAGGTGCCCCAACACCTGTCTTGGAAGGAGTGTCCAAGGATGAGGCCGAAGCGGCCAAGGCAAAACTTGAGGAAGCCGGCGCATCCGTCGAACTCAAGTAACAGCATTTAGGCCCGGGGGCGGAAACGCCCCCGAGTCGATGCCTTTTCGTATAAGAATAATTATTTATTTAAATAGTTTTAGAAACCCAACGTATGTAAAGGGTGGAGACGTTTCCCAAAAGAGTGGGGGGGGCGTGTTACCCGAATTGGTGTGCCCATGAATCTCCCGGTGACCGGCCGGATCCGACAAAACCTCGACATAATCGATGCCCAATAAAGTGAACAGCCGCATCAACTTCGGCAATATCAAGGAAATCATAACTCCACCCAACCTGATTGAAATACAGGTGGACTCGTACCACGAATTTCTCCAGGCGGAAATCAGCCCGGAAAAGCGTGAAAGCGTGGGCTTGGAGGCGGTGTTCGATGAAATTTTTCCGGTGACGAGCTACGATGAAAAGGTCGAGCTCAAGTATAACCATTATGAGATTGGCGCGCCGAAGATGGACTGGCTCAAGTGCATCGACGAGGGACAGACCTATGGCGCACCGCTGCACGTGTTCTTCCGCTTAAAGGATCAAAAGGGCACCAAGGAAGAGAAAGTGTTTATGGGCGAGGTGCCGCTCATCACTCCGCAGGGCAGCTTCGTCATCAACGGCGCCGAGCGGGTGATCGTGAGCCAGTTGCACCGTTCACCGGGTGTTGCTTTCGAGGCCACTCGGCATCCGAACGGCAAGATGCTTCATTCCTTCCGGGTTATCCCGGATAGGGGTTCTTGGTTCGAGGCCCAGTTCGACACTAACGACATGTTGTATGTCTATCTCGACCGGAAAAAGCGCCGCCGCAAGTTTCTGATCACCACCTTCCTCCGGGCCATAAATTTCCTGGAGGGAGCCGATACCAGCAGCGACGCTTCACTGCTGAACACTTTTTACAAGGTCGTGGAGGTTACTACCAAGAAGGCGGCGGGCATGGATGACCTTGAGAACAAGGTTCTGATAAGCGACTTGGTGGAGCCTTCGAAGGGGATCGTCGTGGCTCGTGCGTTCGAGCCCTTGTCCAAGGCAGTGGTCAAGCGGGTGAGCGAGTTGGGCGTCAAGAAAATCCAGATCGTAGACGTGTCCAGTGACGACGGCTTGATTATACGCTGCATGGCCAAGGATCCGGCGCATAATGAGGAGGAGGCTCTTAAGGAGATTTACAAGCGTCTACGCCCGGGCGATCCGCCCACTCCGGCCAACGCACGCGCACTGGTCAAGCGATTGTTTTTCGATCCCAAGCGATACGACTTGGGACGGGTGGGCCGTTACAAGATGAACCAGAAACTTAGCCTCAAGGGGGACGACGGCTCCCGCACGTTGATGAAGGAGGACTTGGTTGAGGCAACCAAGTATCTGCTCCGCCTCAAGCTGGGGGATGGCACCATCGATGATATCGATCATTTGGGCAGTCGCCGTGTCCGCACCGTGGGCGAGCTCTTGGCCAACCAGTGCCGTGTTGGCCTGGCCCGCACCGAGCGCTTGGTCAAGGAGCGGATGACGCTCTTCGATCAGGAGTTGGACACCATGACGCCGGCCAAGCTGATCAACCCCAAGGCCCTGTCGGCGGTTGTGCGTGACTTTTTCGGCCGAAGCCAGCTGTCGCAGTTTATGGATCAAATTAACCCGCTGGCGGAATTGACCCACAAGCGCCGCCTGTCTGCGCTTGGCCCGGGAGGTCTGTCCCGAGAACGCGCCGGGTTCGAGGTCAGGGATGTTCATCCCTCCCATTATGGCCGCATTTGTCCGGTGGAGACCCCTGAAGGGCCCAATATTGGTTTGATCGCCAGCTTGGCCACCTTTGCCCGTGTGAACGACTTTGGCTTTATCGAGAGCCCCTACCGGAAAGTGATTAAAGGCAGGGTGACAAACAAGGTCGACTACCTGACCGGCGATCTCGAGGAGAAATATTTTATTGCCCAAGCCAACCAGCCCGTCGACGAAAGCGGTAACTTCACAACCGAGCAGGTGGCTTGCAGGTTCCGGGCGGACTTTGTCGACATGATGCCGGACAAGGTCGATTACATGGACGTGTCGCCCAAGCAGTTGGTGTCCGTGGCGGCCAGTTTGATTCCGTTCCTCGAGCATGACGATGCGAACCGGGCCCTGATGGGGTCGAACATGCAGCGCCAAGCAGTGCCGTTGCTGATCACCGAGTCGCCGTTCGTTGCAACGGGTATGGAGACCAAGGTGGCGAGGGATTCCCACGCGCTGGTCTTGGCTGAGGCGGACGGGGTGGTGGCATCTGTGACCGCGGACGAAATTGTGATCACCAAGACGGGCAAAATGCCCGAGAACCGGCGCAAGACTAAGCATCGCCCCGATGAGGGTTGCTGGGTCTATTCCATGCGCAAGTATCACCGGTCCAATGCCGGCACCTGTATTAACCAGAAGCCCCTGGTCACCGTTGGGGACAAGATTAAGAAAGGGGAGTCGATAGCGGATGGACCTTGCACAAATGGCGGCGAACTGGCCATCGGAAAGAATGTGTTGGTCGCCTATATGCCTTGGAACGGTTACAACTTTGAGGATGCGATCTGTATCAGTGAGCGGATCGTCAAGGATGACGTTTTTACGTCAATCCATATCGGCGAGTACGATGTGACCGCCCGCGACACCAAGCTTGGCCCGGAGGAAGTTACCCGGGACATCCCCAACCTTGGCGAGGAGGCCCTAAGCAACCTCGACATGGACGGCGTTATCCGGGTCGGTGCCGAGGTCGGCCCGGGAGATATTCTGGTCGGCAAAATAACACCCAAGAGCGAGACCGAGTTGGCTCCGGAAGAGCGCCTGCTGAGGGCCATCTTCGGAGAGAAGGCGGCCGACGTGAAAGACTCCTCGCTGAAAGTGCCATCGGGAGTACGCGGCAAGGTGATGGGTGTGAAAATATCCTCCAAAAAAGAGGGCGACAAGGGACTCAAGGCTGCCGCGAGCGAAGCCAAGAAACAGGGCAAGCAGTTGGAGGATGATTTCAAGAAGGAACTTAATAGCCTCCACGAGCATTTGACCGAGAATCTGAGCAACATCCTTCTGGGCGAGAAAATCCCACTGGATGTCACAAACACGGAGACGGGTGATGTCATCATCCCCGCCAACCGGAAAATTACGAAGACACTGCTTCGCAAACTTTCGCAGGTCTATGGCTGTATCTCCATTGACCCGTCCCCGATCAAAAACAAGATCCTGGAGATTATCAGTGGCTTCACCAAGAAGTTTGATGACCTAAAGGATAAGCACAAGGCGCAGGCATCTCGCGTAGCCGCCGGTGATGAGATCGACTCGGGTGTGATCAAGTCGGTTCGGGTTTTCATCGCCTCCAAGCGCAAGCTCTCAGTGGGCGACAAGATGGCGGGTCGCCACGGCAACAAGGGTGTTGTCGCCAAGATCATCCCCGAGGAGGATATGCCTCATCTCGCGGATGGAACGCCGGTGGACTTCATCCTCAACCCACTGGGTGTGCCTTCCCGAATGAATGTCGGGCAGGTGTTCGAATGCCACCTTGGCTGGGCGGCGGAGAAACTCGGGATCAAGATCGCCACACCGGTTTTTGACGGTATCAAGGAGGGTCGGATCAAGGAATACCTTGAGGAAGCTGGGCTTCCATCAAACGGGAAAACACGCCTTTTTGATGGTCAGACAGGGGAACCGCTCGATCAGGATACGGTTGTTGGGTACACTTACATGCTTAAGCTGGGTCATTTGGTGGCGGACAAAATACATGCCCGCGCGGTAGGTCCGTACTCGCTCGTTACCCAGCAGCCGCTTGGGGGCAAGGCGCAGTACGGCGGTCAGCGTTTCGGTGAGATGGAGGTATGGGCCTTGGAGGCTTACGGCGCCGCCTACATGTTGCAGGAGCTGCTCACCGTGAAATCCGACGACGTTCAGGGGCGCACCCGGATTTATGAGAGCTTGGTCAAGGGCGACCACGCGCTGGAGGCCGGTGTCCCGGAATCGTTCAACGTATTGGTCAAGGAAATGCAGTCGCTTGGCCTGAATGTAACCGTGGGTTACACCAATCCTGTGGTTCAGGCCAAGGTGGAAAGTGCCCGCCCACGCCTGTTGCTTGGAGAGTAAATCTGACAACTTAAACACTGGAATTTAAAGATGATTGATACAGCAGAATCCTCACGAGAGTTGCTAGGGCTCGACAAGGTCAACCATGTGGATCATGTCGCCATCGCCGTGGCTTCCCCGGACTCCATCCGGTCGTGGTCCAAGGGTGAAGTCAAGAACCCTGAGACCATCAACTACCGAACATTCAAGCCAGAGAAGGGTGGGCTTTTTTGCGAGCGGATTTTTGGCCCGGTCAAGGACTGGGAATGTTCCTGCGGCAAGTACAAACGGATCAAGCATCGCGGCGTGGTTTGCGACCGTTGCGGCGTGGAAGTGACCCAGGCGCGGGTCCGACGCGAGCGCATGGGCCACATCGAGTTGTCGGTGCCGGTGACCCATATCTGGTTTTTCAAGTGCATGCCCTCCCGTATCGGGTTGGTGATGGATGTCACCGCCCGCAACCTTGAGCGAGTTATTTACTACGAGGATTATCTCGTGGTCGATCCCGGCGAAACGCCGCTGGAAAAAAACCAGCTCCTTACGGAAACGGAGTATCGCGATGCCAAGGAAACCTACGGGCCGGAAGCGTTTGTGGCCAAGATCGGTGCCGAGGGGGTTCACGACGCCATGGTCGCCATCGACCTCGATGAGAGTATTGAACGCCTGCAGTTAGGTATGACCCAGACGCGCAGCAAGCAGATTCGAAAGAAACTGGCCAAGCGCATCAAGATTTATCAGGGCTTCCTCAAGTCCAAGAGTCGGCCCGAGTGGATGGTACTGACGGTGCTGCCGGTGATTCCGCCGGATCTGCGCCCCTTGGTTCCGCTTGAGGGTGGCCGTTTTGCCACGTCTGACCTGAACGATCTTTACCGCCGCGTCATCAACCGCAACAACAGGTTGAAGAACCTTTTGGCGCTCAAGACCCCGGAGGTCATCATCCGGAACGAGAAACGCATGTTGCAGGAAGCGGTCGATGCGCTGTATGACAACGGTCGTCATGGTCGCCCTGTGACGGGTGCCGGCAACCGTGCGCTCAAGTCGTTGAGCGACATGCTGAAGGGAAAGAGCGGGCGTTTCCGCCAAAATCTGCTCGGCAAGCGTGTGGACTACTCCGGCCGTTCGGTGATCGTTGTCGGCCCGGAACTGAAACTTCACCAGTGTGGTCTCCCCAAGAAAATGGCGCTGGTATTGTTCGAGCCATTTATCATCCGGCGGCTCAAGGATCTGGGCTACGTGCACACCGTTCGTTCCGCCAAGAAATTGATCGAACGCCAGACTCCCGAGGTTTGGGACGTGCTCGAGGAGGTGACCAGGGAGCACCCGATCTTGTTGAACCGCGCGCCGACCCTTCACCGTCTTTCAATTCAGGCGTTCGAGCCAACATTGATCGAGGGCGAAGCCATTCGCCTTCATCCGCTGACCTGTAGCGCCTACAACGCGGACTTTGATGGCGACCAAATGGCGGTGCACGTGCCGCTGTCAGTCGAGGCCCAGTTGGAGGCGCGCTACCTGATGATGGCGACCAACAACATCTTTTCGCCTTCAAGCGGAAAGCCGATCATTACTCCGTCCCAGGATATCGCCTTGGGCTGTTATTACTACACAGCCAAGCCGCGCGATGTGGTTCGCAAAAAACAAAAAACGGTGCGCTTGTTTGGAAACAAGCAGGAGGTTGTGTTCGCGTATGACGATGGTGAGATGAAGATTCACGATGTGATCCGCTTGGCCAACCCCGACCTTGGCAACGACTCCACATACGGGGAGAAGGAAAAGAAGATCATTGAAACCACTGTTGGCCGGGTTATTTTCAGCGAAATTTGGCCGGACAAGATTGGGTTTCCAAATATAATCGTGAACAAAGGTGCCCTTGGGGACATCATTTGGAACTGCTATCGGAATTGCGGTCAGGAAGAAACTGTTCGCGTGCTTGATGATCTTAAGCAGCTTGGCTTTACGGCGGCAACCAAGTCGGGCCTTTCCATGGGGATGCACGACATGATCATTCCCAAGGAAAAAGTCAAGGAGATAGCGAAAGCCGAGAAGCAAATTGTCGATGTGGACAAGCAATACCGTCGGGGTGTCATCACACCCGGCGAGCGCTACAACAAGATCATCGACATCTGGACCCATTGCACCGACCAGATTGCGGACGTGATGTTGGAGGTGCTGGATCACAACAATGGCAGCGATCAGTTCAATCCGATTTGGTTGATGGTTGACTCAGGTGCACGCGGCAACCGTCAACAGGTTCGCCAATTGTCCGGTTTGCGTGGCCTTATGGCCAAGCCGTCGGGGGATATTATTGAAAAACCAATCTTGGCCAATTTCCGTGAGGGGTTGACCGTGTTGGACTACTTCATCTCGACGCACGGCGCGAGAAAGGGCTTGGCCGACACCGCGCTTAAGACTGCCGACTCCGGATACTTGACCCGGAAACTGGTGGATGTGTCCCAGGATATTGTCATCAGGGAGTTGGACTGCGGAACCACCAACGGTATCTGGCGCTTGGCTATCTATGAGGGCGAGGACGAGGTCGTCCAACTCAAGGATCGCTTGGTTGGCCGAGTAGCCGCTGAGGATATCATCAATCCGGTGAACCCGGACGAATACCTTTGCGAGGCCGGTCAAGTTATTGACGAGGCACACGCCGGCACAATTGACGATGCAGGCGTCGAACGGGTCAAACTCCGCTCTGTGCTGACCTGTGAAGCCAAGCGCGGTGTTTGCCAGAAATGCTACGGCATCAACCTTGCCAGCGGAGTCATGGCTGAAATGGGCGAGGCTGTGGGCATCATTGCCGCCCAGTCCATCGGTGAGCCCGGCACTCAGTTGACGATGCGTACCTTCCATATCGGCGGAACCGCCTCTGCAGTTTTTAAGCAGCCCCAAATCGAGGCACGCAACGAGGGCGTCCTGAAGTTTCAGGATATTAGGTGTGTGAAGTTGGAGGACGGAAACAGTATTGTCCTGAACAAGAACGGAATCGTTTATGTTTTGGATGAAAAAGACGGCCGTGAACTGGAGACGTATACCGTGATCATCGGTTCAGTAATCGCTGTTCCCGATGGTGGCAAGGTCAAGAAGGGACAGGTGTTTGTCCAGTGTTTTTTTTTTAACGTTACGGCGACCACCGAGAAACCGGGTAAGATTACGTTTCACGACATCA
>Ga0115000_10000726_pt1 | contig 30278 bp, 23 predicted proteins | sample ArcticOcean_MG_C_6_FD_89690 | JGI IMG/M metagenome (GOLD analysis project Ga0115000, IMG submission 89690) | Marine microbial communities from western Arctic Ocean - ArcticOcean_MG_CB8_128 | ecosystem: Environmental > Aquatic > Marine > Oceanic | place: Arctic Ocean: Canada Basin | collected...
ATCTCGGCGTCGATTTCAGCGCGCCCGGCGGGGCGATCGCGCCCGTCTCGAACTGGACGCTGCAGGGCAACATGCAGATGAACGGCACTTCCATGTCGTCGCCCAACGCATGCGGTGGCATCGCGCTGCTCTTGTCCGGACTGAAACAGCAGGAGATCGAGTGGACGCCGCACCGGATCCGTCGCGCCATCGAGAATACCGCGAAGGAAATCCCCAACGTCGAGCGCTTCGCCCAGGGCCGGGGCTTGTTGCAGGTGGACAAGGCTTTCGCCTACCTCGAGGCCAACCGGGACGCGAAGGATCACGACCTGCGGTTCGAGGTCACCAACCGTTCGCAGGGTGGGCGGGGCATTTATTTGCGCGAGCCGTTCAACACCGGCCAGCCGGTTGCCTCGACCATCGCCATTGCGCCGGTGTTTCACGAGGACGCCGACAACGCCGGGAAGGTCGCTTTTGAGATGCGCATCAACCTTGAGTGCGACGCCTCGTGGGTCGAGCATCCCGGCCACATGGTGCTGATGCACGGCGGGCGCAGCTTCGGCGTCGAGGTCAACCCGCAGTCACTGATCAGCGGCATGCACTACGCCGAGGTCGTCGGCCATGACGCCGATCACCCGGAGCGCGGCGCCGTCTTTCGCGTGCCGATCACCGTGCTCAAGCCGGAGACGGTTGACACGGGCAAACCGGTTCAATGGACCGAGGCTCTCACGCTCGCACCGGGACAGATCGAGCGCCGCTTCCTCGTCGTGCCGCCGGGGGCGACCTGGGCCGACGTGGTGTTCCGCACCGGCGAACAGGCCGGTTCGCGCCGGATCGTGATGCAGGTCGTTCAGCAGGTGCCGGGGCAATCGTTCAGCGAGAGCGGCACGCGGCAGTACATCACCATCCGCGAGCGCGACACGGAGATCCGCAGCTTCGCCGTCACCGGCGGACGCACACTAGAGGTCGCCATCGCGCAGTACTGGTCGAGCCTCGGCAAAACCGGCTGCACGGTGGACATCGCCTTTCACGGCATCGTGCCCGACAGTCGCCGGCTGCACATCGACGCGGCGAAGCTCGTGTCGCAAGTGGATGTTGCAGCGCCGCTTGGCAATGAAGCCCTCTCGCCAAGCGGCAGCTTCGGCACGCTGCGCAAATCGATCCGCCCAAGCGAATTCAAGACCCGCCCGCTCACCGACGCTCGCGACGCCCTCCCCGACAACCGCCGCATCTTCGAGGCCGAGCTGATCTACAAATTCAACCTCAGCGCCAAGACCACCGTCACGCCGCGCCCGGCGCTCGCGCTGGAGGATCAATTCCAGGAATCGTGGGAGTCGCTCATCTGGATGCTCTACGACAAGTCCAAGCGCCTTATCGCCGCCGGTTCGAGCGGTAGCAAAAGCTCGGTAAGTTTGGCTAAGGGCGATTATGTGCTGAAGTTTCACGCGCGAAACCACCAGCTCGACCACCTCAAAAAACTCAAGGACATGCCGCTAAACCTCGACCACAAATTGGCCAAGCCGGTGGCGCTCAAGTTCCACAGCGACCCCGACAACGCGCTGACCGGCGGGGGCAGTTTCGGCTCGCGCACCCTGGCCCGTGGCAACCAGGCGCGGCTCTACATCGCCCAGCCCAAGCCGTTGCCCGGCACCGCCGCGCCCGGCGATTTGCTGCTCGGCTCGATCTACTACGGCCAGGGCGACAGCAACCTCATCGGCCCCGGCAAAAAGCCGGGCGGTTACCCCGTCACCCTGCGGGTTGCCCTGGCCAAGGCCGACAAAAAGAAAACCGGTGCCGACGAAAAGAAGGACAAAAAAACCGAGCAGGAGAAACTGGCGGAAGCCGTCCGTGACCTGAAAGTGGCGCGCTTGGCCAAGCTGCAAGGCGACAAGAAGGGCGAGGATTTTGACCGCTTGGCCAAGGCGATCCTTGACGAGACGCCGAACCACATGCCGGTGTTGCTCGAGCAGCTCAAGCGGCTCGACAGCGAGGCCGGCCGCAAAAAAAACCTCGAGAAAATAACGGCTGCCGCCGACACTATCATCGCGCAAATCGACACCGGAGCCTTGGCCAGCCATTACGGCGTCAAGCTCAAGCCGGACGACGACGAGGCCAATGCCAAGCGGGCTAAGCTCGACAAAAAACTCAACACGATGACGGACGCGCTCTATCGAAAAGGACGCGCCCTGGCCTACATCGACACCCAGTTGCGAGAAGGCGAAAACGCCGGCACGGATAAAACCAAGGCCAAGGTCAAGGCACTCGACGGGCAGTTTGAGGCCAACTTCGCCGAGTTGCAAAAATGGGCGGAGACGACCGACGACAAGTTCGTGCTGCTGCACATCCGGCGCGAAAACCGCCACGACCGGCTCGCCACCGCGCTCAAGCTGCTCAACGAAAAAATCAAGCGCAGTCCGCACGATAAAAAGCTGCACAAAAAACGTATCCGCCTGCTGGGCGAACTGGGCTGGGACGAGTGGCAGGCGTATGAGACGCAGTGGCAGATTCGTCGCTTTCCCGCCGGCTACCAGCCGTTTTGAGTATCGCCAAGTCGATGCTCGACGCCTCGGCTGCTGCGCCTGACAATCCGCCCGTGTCTTGGCTTTACAAGACGTTCGTTCGACCGAACTTTTTTAATCGCGACCCGGAGGAGGCGCACAATCTCGTCATCGGCCAGCTCGCCTGGGCGGCCCGACGCCGCTGGGCGCTGGGCTTGGCCGGGTGTTTCTTGCGCGGCCCGAAACTGCCGGTCGAGCTATTCGGACTGAAATTCCCCAACCCGGTCGGCCTCGCCGCAGGCATGGACAAGGGCGGAACGGCGCTGCCGGTGTGGGCCGCGCTGGGCCTTGGCTTCAGCGAGTTGGGCGGCGTCACGCAGCGCGGGCAGCCAGGCAATCCGCAGCCGCGAATGTTCCGCGTGGTCGAGGACGAGGCGCTCATCAACCGCATGGGCTTCAACAATCCCGGCGCGGACGCGATGGCTGGGCGGCTGCGCGACTGGCACGACTCCGGCGCCTGGCCAAGTCACCCGGTCGGCGTCAACCTTGGCAAATCCAAAGTCACGCCGCTCGCCGATGCGCCCGCCGATTACCGGTACTCGTTTGAGTTGCTGAAAAATCTCGCTGACTTTTTTGTCGTCAACGTCAGCTCGCCGAACACGCCGAATCTCCGGCAGTTGCAGAACAAATCCGCGCTGGCGGAAATCCTCGCCGCGTTGCAGGAGGCCAACGACGACAACCGGCCGATCCTCGTCAAGGTCGCGCCCGACCTCGGCTTCGATGCGCTCGACGAGATTCTCGAGTTGGTCGAGCCTCACAACCTCGCCGGCATTGTCGCCACCAACACCACCATCGCTCGCCCCGCGGAGTCCGGGCTTTACGCCGAGACTGGCGGCTTGAGCGGCCGCCCGCTGGCTCGGCGCAGCACCGAAGTCATTCGGCACCTTTACCGGCAATCGGGTGGCTGCGTGCCGCTCATCGGCGTCGGCGGTATTTTTGACGCCGCCGATGCGTGGGAGAAAATCACAGCCGGCGCGTCGCTGCTACAGATTTATTCCGGCATGGTTTACGAGGGGCCGCAAATCACGCGCGCCATCCTGAAGGGGCTGGCCAAGCGGTTGGCCCGCGAAGGTTTCACCGAACTGCGCGAAGCCGTTGGCACGGAAAAATGAACCTCACTGGGCCAAGTGCGCTGCTGCTGTTGACTGCCTGGGCGGCTCAGGCCGATGACGCCGACAAACTTCGGGCGCTTGGCGGCGGCGTGTTCACGAAAGGCGGCGCGGTCGCCGAGATCAGCCTCAACCGCTCGAGGGTCACCGATGATCAACTGAAACTCGTCGCCAGTTTTGCGAACCTCACCGACCTCTCGCTCGAGCAAACCAAGATTGGCGACGCTGGGCTTGAGCACCTCACCGGCTTGGCCAAGCTCGAGTGGCTCAACCTTTACCGTACCCAAGTCGGAGACGTGGGGCTCGCGCACTTGGCCAAGCTGCCTCGGCTCCAGCATCTGCCCATCGGCGAGACGCTCGTGACCGACGCCGGCATGGCGCACATTGCCAAGCTGAAGCGGCTCGTTTACCTCGGTCTGCGCGGCAACAAAATCGGCGACGCGGCGATGGTGCACTTGGCCAAACTGCCCAAGCTGACGGGACTGCACCTCGGAGAGACGCGCCTCACCGACAAGGGCACAAGGCAATTTGCCGCGCTTGGTCAACTGCAAAAATTGTGGCTGCATGACACTCGCCTCACCGACGCCAGCGTCCCGCGCCTGGCCCAGCTCAAGCAGTTGAAGTCGCTGTATCTGCACAGGACACGGCTGACCGTTGAGGGTGTCAGGCGGCTGCAAAAGGCGCTGCCGAAATGCCGCATCTTTTACCGATCGGCCACCGTGCCGGAATAATCTGAAATGAAAAATCCGTGGCGACATGACTGACAGATTGTTCGAGATCATACACGAGGACGACGAGTTGCTGGTGGTCAACAAGCCGGCCGACTTGGTTTGTCATCCTACCAAGGGCGACGAGTACAGCAGCCTAATCAGCCGCGTACGGCTGCACCTTGGCCAAGCGGGAGCGCACATGATCAACCGGCTCGACCGCGAGACAACCGGCATCGTGCTGCTGGCCAAGTGCGATGAGGCGGCGAAGGAATTGCGGCGGCTTTGGGAAGCCGGCACTGTGCAAAAGTCATACGACGCCATCGTGCACGGCCACGTCGGGCCGGATTCAGGCACCATCGACGAGCCGCTTGGCCGCGACGAGGCCAGTCCGGTGGCGATCAAGGATTGCGTGCGCGCCGACGGCCGGGCGGCTCAAACCGACTTCACAGTGGCCAAGCGGTTCGTGCGTGCGGAGGGGGATTTTTCGCTCCTTAGTGTGCGGCCCCGGACGGGGCGCAAGCATCAGATTCGGATTCACCTGTCGCACATCGGGCATCCGATCGTCGGCGACAAATTGTACGGGCACGACGAGGACTGCTACCTCGCGCTGGTTGAGCAACGGCTCACTGACGAGCAACGGCGGGTGCTGCTGCTGCCGTGCCACGCGTTGCACGCCGGCGAACTTGCCTTCGCGTGGTGTGACCATGAATGGTGCTTTGAAGCCAAGCCGGAGGCGTGGTTCGTAGAGGCGCATACGACAAACAAGTAATTCCGTTAATGTGCCGCCCCTTCCGCTAATGCCGCAGCTCCCCTTCCCAGCGGAGCTTCAGCTTGGCCTTAGGCTATTTCTCGACGAGCCAGATGTTGCGGTAGCGGACTTGGTTGCCGTGGTCCTGCAGGTGGATGAAGCCCGGCTTGGGGCCTTCGGCCAACGGGCTTGCGGTGGTGCGCTTGGTTAGCTCGACGTTATCGTGGATAAGCACACCATTATGACGGACCGTGATAAGGGCGCTCTCCGTTTTTTTGCCTTCTTCGTCGAACTTCGCGGCAGTGAAGTCGATATCGTATGACTGCCACTGCAGCGGTGGAAAACACATGTTCACGTCCGGATCCTTTATTGTGTAGATGCCGCCGCACTCATTGTGTTTGCCGGCTAGGCCGAATGAGTCGAGTATCTGCACCTCGTAGCGGGCCTGCAGGTAGCAGCCGCTGTTGGCACGGCCCTGGCCGCGCTTCTTCGGTTCGTACGGGAGGCGAAACTCGAGGTGCAGTTTATGGCTTTGGAATTTTTTGATGCTGTTGGCGCCCTGCATCAGCAGGCCGTCCTCGGTCATTCGGCCTGGCTTGAAGTTTTTCGCCGACGTGCCGTCGAACAACACGAGCGCGCCCTCGGGAGGCTTGGCCCCTAGCGTCGGACTTTTGCGGATGGTGCGGTCGATGGAAAACTCTTGCCCGTCACGGGAAAAGATCAGTTTGCCGCCGGTAATCGATTTGGAAGTGGTGCCGCCGGTGAAGGTGACCGTGTCGCCGTCGAGCGCACCGTCGTACTCGCGCTTCTCCGCCGCGTCATCGTAGCCGGCACCGGGCAGGCCGCCGGGGAAGAGCACCAACTTGAACTTACCATCGCCGAGCGCGATAACCTGCGAGCCGACGTCGTATTGGCCGGCCAGCACCCCAGCGTATTCGCCCTGGAACGCATAGTCGGTGTCGACCTTGGCCGGGTCGGCTGCGGAAACGGGAATCAGCCCGGCCAGTAGGATACCGGCGACGAGGCACAACGGGGATCGTGTAACAGTGAACATGGTAATCAAATTCAATTTTTATCCCGCTTGGCTAAGCGAGTCAAATGAATTTGCGTTTTTACCTTAGGGGATGCGAACGGCGTGTGCCCACTCATCCGCGGAAGGCCGCAGCCACGATTGGCCAAGTGCGGTTTTTTCTTTCATCGACGGCGGTTTTGTCGATGATTCGGGGCTGTTTTTACTCGCATGAAGATTGTTCTCGCATACTCAGGGGGGCTCGACACCTCCGTTCTATTGTCTTGGATCAAGGAAAAGTACTCCGCTGAGGTCATCGCGTTTTGCGCCGACATCGGGCAGGAGGAGGAAACTAAAGGTCTGCGCCCGAAGGCGCGCAAGACCGGCGCGTCGACTGTTTACATCGACGACCTCCGGGAGGAGTTCGCCACCGATTTCATTTTCCCGATGATGCAGGCCGGCGCGATTTACGAGGGGCAATATTTCCTCGGCACCAGCATTGCGCGGCCATTGATCGCCAAGCGCATGGTGGAGATCGCCCGCAAGCACAGGGCACAGGCCATCGCCCACGGCGCCACTGGCAAAGGCAACGACCAGGTGCGATTCGAACTGGCCGCCGCCGCGCTCGCGCCCGACCTCGAGGTGATTGCGCCTTGGAGGGACGAGGATTTCCGCAACCAGTTCCCCGGCCGGAAGGAGATGATCGACTACTGCGTGGCAAAAAAAATTCCAGTCGAGGCCAGCATGAAAAAGCCGTATTCAATGGATCGCAACTTGCTGCACATCTCGTTCGAGGCTGGCATGCTTGAGGACCCGTGGCTCGACGCCTCCGCGCCGAAGTACAAGGGGATGTACAAGCTGAGCGTGTCGCCTGAGGACGCGCCCAACAAGCCTGAGTACGTCACGGCGGATTTTGAGAAGGGCAACTGCATCGCTGTTAACGGTCGGGCGATGTCGCCGCTCAAAGTGATGCAGACCCTCAACAGGCTCGGCGGCAAACACGGCATCGGCCGGGTGGACATGGTGGAGAATCGGTTTGTAGGCATGAAATCCCGCGGCGTATACGAGACACCGGGAGGCGCGATTCTGCACGCGGCGCATCGCATGATGGAGTCGATCACGATGGATCGTGAGGTGATGCACATTCGCGACTCGTTGATCCCGAAATATTCCGAGCTGGTTTACAACGGGTTTTGGTACGCGCCGGAGCGGGAGGCGCTGCAGGTGCTCGTCACCGAGAGCCAGCAAAACGTCACTGGCACCGTGCGGGTGAAACTGTACAAGGGTAACGTGATCGCAGCTGGACTCAAGTCGTCGGTCAGCCTGTACAACACGGATATCGCGACGATGGAGGCCGACCCGACAGATGCGTACAACCAGGATGACGCCACCGGCTTCATACGCCTGAACGGCCTGCGCCTGAAGGTGGCGGCCAAGGTGGCCAAGGCCCAGCGCTTGGCCAAGCGCAAGCGCTGACTTAGCCAAGCGGAGAAGTCATGAGATGACTTTTGCCATGCCGAATGTGCGGGAATAACCTGAATCCCCAGACGAAGTTCTGACCCCTAGTGCGACTCCTCAGGTTGGAACGGAGCCGGAGGCACACAAGCCAGGTGGCGTGGCCGGGTTGAGCGAGATAGTGGCGCTCATCGAGCAGCACCTTGTGGTTCTTCGCAGGAAAGCCATCCACGGTTAAGGAGCTGGATTCGGGGAATGCGTCCGAGGATACTACCGATCAGAGGCAGCCGTTTGGCAAGCCGATGTTACCGAAATCCATGTGAGAGGACGATCTACTGGCTGAGGATTAATTGAACGCCGGGCCAACCTGCTTCTTGCCGCTATTTTCCTGAATGTAGCGGGTAAGGATTTCTACAGCCTCGTCCACATCGTCGGTCAGCGTCATTAGCTCAATGTCGCCCGGGCTGATCTGTCCGTTGTACTCGAGCGTTTTTTTTGCCCAGTTAAGGAGCCCTCGCCAGTGTTTTTTACCGAATAGGATCATAGGGAACGGCTCGATGCGCTTCGTCTGTATTAGGGTTGCCACTTCGAACAATTCATCCAGCGTCCCGAAGCCGCCTGGCATGTAAACGAACCCGAGGCTGTACTTTACTAGGCAGACTTTTCGCGAAAAAAAGTAGTGAAAATTGATCGGCAGATTGGCGTACTTGTTGCCGCACTGCTCGAAAGGAAGCTCGATGTTCAGGCCCACCGATGTGCCTTTGCCCTGTGCAGCTCCCTTGTTTGCAGCTTCCATGATGCCCGGGCCACCGCCGGTTATGACCGGCACGCCGGCTTTGGCCAGTTTTTTGGCCATGGCCACCGATTGCTGGTAGTAGAGGTTACGCGGTTTGGTGCGGGATGAGCCAAAGATTGTTACACTAGGCTCGAGCCGGGAGAGTTCCTCGAACGAATCGACGAACTCAGCCATGATACGGAAAATGCGCCAAGGATCCTCACGCGTGAAGGGAGACTCCATTCTGTGATTGTCTGCCATGCCGTCAGAGTAGTCGGCTGGTGCCAAAAAGCACCCTTTTTCCGTAAACCGGCTTCTGGGGATTAATCGTCGAGCTCTGCTACGGTCACACGGAAAAACTTGGCAGGGGTCATGGGGTCCGGGGTGAATGCCATATCGCCGACGCCGTCATCGCTGTCAACGGACTCGACCGTGTTCCAGTCGCTGAGGTTGGTCGAGGACTCGATGGTGAACTCCAGCAGCGGCGCAAGGTCACTAGTGCCGTAGGGTCCGACCACCTTGATGAGCTTGTTGCCGTCGTCATCCGTGGCGAAGCCCAGGCGGGTCTGCTCCTGCAGAAAGGCGACGGTGTTGGTCATGCGCAGGTTGGCGGCGGTGTCCATAGGGGTTTCACCGGTGTCATCGAGCAGGTTGATGTCGGTGCCGAAAAACAGGTGAAGCACCACCATGTCGTTATCACCCGTGCCAGCGGCCTCGTGGATGGTGATTTGCGGACCGTTAACGCCACCGGTTTCGATAATCAGCTCGGCGACCTCCGTGAACTCGTACGCTTCGGCCACGTCCAATGCAGACCAGTTCCATACATCCAGGGTGTTCACGTTAGCATCGAACTCCAGCAGGATTGCCGCCACCTCGGTCAGGCCTTGGGCGGCAGCGACGTTCAGGTTGGTTCGTTTCCAGTTGTCGATGCCATCCACATCGGCGCCTGCCTCGAGGAGAATCCGGCAGTTATCAAGATTAAACCCGACGGCGTAGAACAAGGGGGTGAAGCCCTGCTCAGTTTTGGCCTCGAGATCGGCCCCCTCGGTCATCATCAGCGTGAGGATTTCCTTGTTGCGAGAGTGGGAGGCATAGTGCAGCGGGGTCTTTGTGGTGTAGGCCGGTTCGTTCACGTCGGCTCCATTTTCGAGGAGCGCTTTGACGGCGTCGATGTTGTTGGTCTGGATCGCTGCAATGAACGATTTCTCCGCGCTGCTCGGGGCGTCGATCACCCGGAGAATAGTTTCCACGTCGGTCGACTGCATGATGATGGCCCAGTCTAGCGCGGTGCGCTCGGCCTTGTCCTCAGCTTCGATGTCCGCTCCGGCATCGAGAAGAATCTGCAGTAACTCCGGGTGGTTGAGTTCCGCTGACATGATGAGCGGAGTGAAGCCGTCCGGGTCGCTGATTTCAAGGTTGGCCTCGTGCTTAATCAGCAGCTCGAGAACTCCGATGTGCCCCTTCTCCACGGCGAGAAGCAATGGGATATTGCCAAACTCGTCTGATTGATCGATGTCGGTGCCAGCATAGATGTGGAGTTTAACGCCGATGACTTCGTTGTTCCACGCGAGCAAATGAATCCCTTCCACTGGAGGATCCACCGACGCCCCGGCCTCGAGTAGCAGGTCGATTATTTCGTCCTTCGATCCGGAGATTGCGAGATCCAATGGGGTCTTGGCCTGATTGTTGACCGCATCCGGGTCGGCTCCGGCATCGAGCAGGAGTGCCAACACAACCGGCCTGGTTTGCATCACGCCATAATGCAGCGGCCTATAACCTATTTCGTTTTGCTCGTCGAGGTCGGTATCAGCGGCGATGTGGGCCTCTATTGCTTCAATATCGCCGTCGGAAGCGGCATCCCAGATCGGTTTTTCCGGAGCCTCCTGACTCAGGCTTTGTGAGTGTAAAACCAGAAAACTGCAGAACACAGACAGATTAACCAGGAACGTTTTCACCTGAGAAGGAGGCTACGCCCCGATGCACTTGATGCAAGCTGGATTTGGGAAACGCATCAAGCAACTCGGCCACCTCGTCGATGGTTCACTCCTCGTATAGTTGGAAGTACCACTTCTAGTTGCCGGGGTCATTCGACAGCAGCAGGGCCAGATAGGCCTTGCGTTTGGACTCGGAGGGCTACAGTAGCTAAAAAAGCTGCCTTCAATTCATATACAGGACAGCCTTGATAACGCCCGTCTCAGGCTTGAGCCAGTTGGGGAACTCGCCGATAAAGTCGTCGTAACTGGCCTGATGCGAAAGCCACGGGTCGGTATCAATCACACCATCCTCAATTAGGCTGATGATGCGCTTGAAATCGGCTGGCACCGCATTGCGCGAGGCTTTAATCGTGAGTTCTGGCCGGTGAATGGTCACATGCTTGAAGGAGAGTTCCTGAGTGGTGATTCCCACATACAAGACCTGGCCCGTGAAAGACACATATTGAAAGGCGTTGGACATAGAGACATGGCTCCCAGTGGCGTCAATGACCGTAATTGGCAATTCCCCACCATTGACCTGACGTAGACGATCCGCTTCCGTGCCATCATTCTTGAACACAACAGTGTGATCCACTCCCAGCTTCTCCTTGCAAAACTGCAAGCGCGTCTCGTTCATGTCCATCACCGTGATCTCGGTCTTGGCGACCTTCAGAAATTCAATTGCCGCCATCCCAATTGGCCCGGCACCGATTACCAGCACCTTGTCTCCTGGACTGGAAGTGGCCCGGTTCACGCAGTTGCAGCCGATGGCCAGTGTCTCCACTAAGGCTAGCTGCTCCATCGTCAAATTCTCTGAGGGATGTAGCTTGCGCGCCGGCAACACTAAGCGCTCGCACATGCCGCCGTCCTTGTGCACTCCGATGACTTCGAGTGATTCGCAGCAGTTTGTCGCACCCTTCTTGCAAGCGTAGCATTCTCCGCAGTTCATGTAGGGCTCAATAGAGCATTTGTCACCTGCCTTCACATTGGTCACACCCTCGCCCACCGCTAGCACTTGCACGCCCAGCTCGTGGCCGGGTATCACCGGATAAGTAAAGAAGGGCATCTTGCCGAGATAACCCGCCACATCCGTGCCGCAAATCCCCACCCGATGCACCTCCACCAATGCCTCTCCCGTGCCTGGTTGCGCTGGTTCATCAATGTCTGCAGCGATGAAGTGCTCGGGCTTTTCCAGAATGATAGCTTTCATGAAATTCTAGTTGTTCTTCGGCAGGCCTTCAGCATGACCGATGTCCTTAATGGGATCGAGAATTGTCAGCACCTCGGCAAGCAACTCCTCATCCATCGGGCTCTCAGCCCACTTGGCCCAGTTGCGGACATTATCCGGATTCGCACTGCCGGCGATCGTGGTCGCGATGTCTTTTTGCGCCACGCAAAACTGCACAGCCAATTGTGCGATGTCCACGCCCTTGGCCGAACAATGATCAGCGGCCTTTTTGCAGGCCACACGCACTTCCTCAGGTTCCTTGTGCCATTCGGGCAAGGCGGCATTGGTCAGCAGACGCGCGCAGAAGGGGCCGGCATTCATGATGCCCACGCCCTTTTCCTTGAGGTAGGGAAACAGATCAGCGAAGCGCGTATTCTGCAAGTGGTAGTTGTTATAGGACAACACAACGTCCACATCAATCTGGTCTATGATGAACGGAAAAACTTTCATCGGATAGCCAGAGAAACCAATATATCGCACTTTACCTGTGTCGCGGATTTTTTGAATCGCCGGAAGAGTCTCATTAACAATCTGCTGCATCTCCACAAACTCGATGTCGTGACAGAGAATGATGTCGAGATGATCCACCCCCATCCGGTGCAGGCTGACGTCGATGCTCTCAGCCACGCGCTTGGCAGAGAAATCAAAATGCTCCAGATCATAGCGGCCAAGCTTGCTGCCGAGGATGAATTCTTCCCGGGGTAAATCGCGCAGCACCTGCCCGAGCAACACTTCGCTCATGCCGCGCCCATAAAAGGGCGAGGTGTCTATGAAGTTCATGCCCAGTTCCAGTGCCACGCGGCAGGACTGGAGTGCTTCCTCGATGGTCACCCGGCGGAACTCCTGCCCCAGCGATGAGGCGCCATAGGAGATGACCGGTAGTTCAAGATCCGTGTTGCCCAGCTTGCGACGTTCCACTTTATGCGAGGTATTGATTAAAGGCGTCGATCGTTGCCTTGGCAGCGGAATCGGAGTCCGGCCACGGAAACGCTTCAGCGGAGGCATACTTATCGTAGCTAATTTCCTTCAACGCCGAGGCAATGGCTGTGTAATCCATGTGGCCGCAGCCGGCAGGACGCCGGTTGGTGTCGACAAAATGCACGTGTCCAATGTGCTTGCCGTAGGTGCGCAGCGCGTCGGCGATGTTGGCTTCCTCGATGTTCATGTGGAACAGATCGGCGAGGATTACCACGTTGTCCGTGTCCAGTGTGTCCAGGAACGCCACCGCGTCCTCGGCGCGGTTGAGCAGGTTGCTCTCATAACGGTTGAGCGGCTCGTAAATTAACGGCACCCCGGCGGCCTTGGCGTGTTCGCCGAGTTCATTCAGGGCCGCGCGCAGATACTCCAGCGCCTGTTCCCTGCTTACCGCACCTTCGAACCGGCCCTGCATGGAGCCAATGATCGCGGGCGCGCCGAGTTGCGCGCCGGCATCGATGATGGATCGGATGAAATTCTTGGCGTTGTCGCGCGAGGCGGCGTCCGGCTGGCAAAGATGCCATTTGTGAATCACCCAACCCCCGCCTGTTCCCACGGCCGCGACCTTCAGGCCGCGCTCAGCGGTGAGCGCCTTCAACTCGTCCACGGGGATGGCGTCGGCGTTGGGGGCAAACACCTCCACAGCGTCGTAGCCCAGCTCAGCCGCCTTGGCGCAACCGGCGGCAAGGTCGTGCCAGAAGACAAACGGGCCGCCCTCGGCCTCCTTGACCAACGAAATGGTGACAGCGGATTGGATGCTCATGCGACGAAGAGGCGTTTGAAGTGACGGTCGTACAGGTTCTCGGTGACGTTCTTTCCGACCACCTCGGCGTTGGCCTTTAGCAGATCGGTGTAGCGCGCGCCCTCCTTGGCCGCGAGCTTGAAAGCGATGTGCAGCAACTGGCGGAAGTGCTGGTTGAACTCCGGGTGCTCCTGCACGTGGCGCAGCGCGTTGGCGTACTGGTCGCCGCTCCAGTCGGCCACCGCCTCGGGCGTGGGCAGTTGCGCAGGATTGATGTCAATCACCGAGGCGTACGGCCCGCACAACGCATCCACGTTCTCCAGCGCCTTGGCGTAAATCTCCTTGGCCAGTGCTAGCCCGTCGCCACCGGCCTCGGCGAGGCCGATCAATTCCTCCAGCCACGTCGTGCCGGCGGTCTTCACGTGGACGCCCGCGCCGGTGCGGCGAAGGGCGTTGCCGATGATCGGGTAGATGGAAAACTTGTCGCTGCCGCTGTGGATACTGAGCTTCAGGTTATCCGGCAGGCCGTATTGGGCAATCGCATGGGCGATCACAGCGAGGTCGTCGTTGAATTCCTTCTCGAATTGCTCCAGGTCGCCCACGTAATCCACGCCCTTGTTGAAACGCCCGGTGAACTTCGGCGCGATGGTCTGCAACGTCACGCCTTCATCAGCCAATGCCGCGAGAATGATCAGAAGCTCCGGCGGCGTCTGCGGCACGTCGGTTTCGTCCATGGACACCTCGGCAATGAAGTCACTCTTGCGCGATTCGATGTGCCGGTAAATCGTGCCGGCCTCGGCCACCGCGCGCAGGTATTTGCTGGCGACGGTCTCGACGTACTCACGCGTGATCTCCAGCGGCGCGTCGATGCCCTCGATGCTCACGCTGCCGACCAGCTCCGGATGTTTCCCCACGAACACCGCAACCGCGTCGCCCTCGGGCGGTTGCCCGATAAAATCCGCCACGTCGATGGTGAAGAAGTCCGAGCAGTCGAGATACTTGTCGACCGTGTCCATGTTGATGTGGTCGGCATCCACGTACCAACCCTGCTCCCAGCCCAGTGCCTCCACCGCCGCCTTGGCGGCGTCATAAACGCTCTGCGGTTCCGAGCCGATGAAGCTGTGCTCGCGGTTGGACTTGTTCCAGACTGGCACCACTTCGATGCCATCCGCGGCCAGTTGCACACACGCCTGCAACTGCGCCTCAGCCTGGTGGGCAAATCGGTCGCCCACGCCCACGGTGTATTTTTCTAGTTTCATGTTTAAATTACAGCGCCCGGAATGGGCGTATTTTGACGCATCCATTCCCCCCGGCGGGCGCGGAACATACATTGCCGTCCGAGTGACTAACAGCATTCAGCGTTTCAGCTGGAAGCCGCTTCGATGGGGGTTGGCATTCGTTTACCCGGGGATTCGATAAAACCGGCGGGCAGTGCCTTCAAAGATCTCAGAGGCCTCGTCACTGCTCAGGGAACCCAACACTTCCCTCAATGCCCCATGCACCTGCTCGTAGCTCCCCGCCAACTCGCAAACAGGCCAGTCGGACCCATACATGCAGCGGCCCGGCCCGAAATGCTCCAGCGCGGCATCCACGTACGGCTTCAAATCGGCGGGCTTCCAGTTCCCCCAATCAGCCTCGGTGATCATGCCTGAGAGTTTGCAAAAGATATTCTCGTGCTGCGCCGCAGCCTTGAGTTGCGGCAGCCAGTCGTCAACCGACCGATCCCTGATCCTTGGCTTGGCCAGATGATCAATGACCATCGGAAGGCTGGGTAGTTCGCGTGCGAGCCGATCCGCGTGTTTGAGGTGCTGCACATGAAAGAGCAAATCGAACGGTACACCATGCTTCTCCAGCACCTTCAGGCCACGCAACACCCCAGGCCGGACAATAAAATCGTCGTCCGGTTCATCATGCGTCACGTGCCGGACACCAACGAACTTCGGATGATCTTTAAACTCCAGCAACTGCGACTCGCATGACTCGCTCGCAAGATCTACCCAACCGACCACGCCCATAAGCCAGTCGGTCTCTTCAGCCATGCCCAGCACCCAGCGGGTCTCCTCGATATTGTGCTGTGTCTGCACAAAGATACTTTGGCGCACACCCGTGGCGTCGAGATGCGGCTTGAGGTCGCTCGGCAAATAATCGCGCCGAATGGCCTCGAGATCAGGGCTATCCAGCCACGCGTAATCAAAGGGCTGGCTCAGTTGCCAGAAATGTTGATGGGCATCAATCATGTTGCTCCTGGTTCACTCCCGTTAAGACGCCGCCCGCACCGCTTCGAGCAGCTCGGCCACTTCCTCGAGCTTCCAGCCCTCGTAAAATTGGCCGTACTGCTCCCAAGCTTCGCCGTTTTTGGCCAGCAACAGGGTCAAGTCGGCCTCGCGCTTGGCCAAGGGATGCGAGTCGACCTTGGCCAAACAGCGCTCCATTCGTTGCAATATTTTCTCAGATGCCATGATGCAAAAGCCACCTCGCACTCGGTCAAGTCGCGGCCAATCTAATTGCGAAACACCTCAGCGTCTATGTGTGAAATTTCGGAGATATAAGTCACCTAGAGATTTTTCAAATATTCCGCGATGTCGCGGACGTCTTGGTTCGACAAGCCCATGCGTGATGGTGTCGGCATCCACGAATGGTTTTTCAGTTCTTCAACCTTTACGCCTTTGCGCCGAAACAGTATTTTTTTTACCTCGCCGCCGAACAGTTTGATCTTCAATGACCCCGCATGCCAGCTGAAGTTGGAGAGCATTCCCTCCGCAATATTGGTGCCTTTCCGCAGGCGCACCGGCTTGTCGAACCCGTGGGCCAGCTTCGCGATGGGCTCCATAATTTCTTTGACGATTTCTTCAATGCTACGAGCCTGCCCCCAGTTGGTTAATTGCGGCCCGAAGGATACCCCCGCCGCGCCGATCTTGTGGCAGATAGTACAACGAGCAGCTGCAGTCTTGCCGTTGGCCGCGTTGCCTTTCATGGCTGCGATGGTTTTTACGTCCGACAACACCGAGTCAGGGCCAAACTGTGTGGGCATGATGAAACTTTCGGTGAGGCCTTCGCCTTGTAAATTGGAGAGGTCCTTGCGGGCGACCTCCTCAATGGTCACCTGATATTTCTCGTCTTCAAATCCCGGTTCCCTCGCCAATGACTCGAGTTGTGCCTTGTACTGTTTTCGTTCGGTGTTGTTACGGTAGCCGGCATAGCCCATGACCCATCGGCGAAAATCCTCAATGGTCGGTTTCTGGGTCTTGATCGTTACGTGCAGATCCTCGATGGCTTGCGGCGTGTGCAGGCGCCAAGCCAGATTTTTTACTGGGTCGCCCCATTCTGCAGGTGATGTCTTGGCGTGGCTGGGACGAACCAGTTCGTCGTAAACACGATCTTCGTTCCCAACTGACGCGGCGCCGATGGCTTCCAAATACCAGCGGTTTTTACCGTCATAGCCGTCGATTACTTGGGCGAGGGCTCGCTTGGCCTTGGCATAGGGTACGTCACGCAGGGAAAGGGCCACTTCGCGGCGTACGGAGGGATCCTTGTCGCCGGCCATCTTGTTGGCCATAGGGATGAGTCCCGCTGGCTGCGCGAAACGCAGCGCTCGGTAGGCGACCAAGCGGTGCTGGGGATTCCGCGAGTTGAGCAGTTTGCGGACGTAGCCTTGGCCCTTCGGTCCGAGCTGCGCCATCACCCAGATCGGGCGTACTTGAACGTACGGGTTTTCGGCTGATTCGAATAACTGCTGCAGCTGCGGAAAAACAGCATTCCCGCGTGCCACCAGCTTATTCACCGCAGCGGTCCTCACGTTGCGGGCTGGGCTTTCCAAGGCGGCCACCAAGCCGGCATCACTCTCATAATCTATTTTTGGCGACTGTGGATTGCCACGGTCCTTGGTAGTGATCCGGTAGATCGTTCCGGATAGCTGGTTGTTTCGGCGGCTGGTGTCGTTATAAAAGTCGCTCAGGTAGAGTGCTCCGTCGGTTCCCACCACGATGTCTGTTGGCAGAAAGTGTTGCTTTTGTTCCGTGGCCTTGAGGCCGACCAAGGCCCATGGCGTGCCCATCTCGATCTGGGCGTCCATGGGTTTCGGGAGATAGGCCATCAACTCTTTTCGAACCATGTCGCAACTCAGGAAAGTGCCACTCAAGGCCTCGCCCAAGCTGCCGTTCTCGTAGAAGGTCTGGCCGATCGGGGACCCCGCCCCGTAAATGGTGCCTGGCGGGAGCGTGCCTGGGTAGTTTTGGCGCCAGTGTGAAATTGAGTAGCGCGTGTTTTTGTCGTGCCCGCCGGGCTCCTCCCAAGTCTTCGCGACTTCCTCCCACGAACGATTGCCGTCGCGAAGGTCGGCGTATCCCATGTTACCGTATTCCATCAGCCAGGTGGATCGGCAGTGGGAGGGATCGTCATTGTCGCTGTGAAATACGTCGCCGAATGAACTCACCGCCATGTCGTGGGTATTACGCATATTGTGGCCGATGGGGGCCAGGCCGGTGCCATCCGGGTTCATTCGCACGGCCACTCCGCCTACCCAAACGTGCCCATCTGAGCTCTGTTTGCCGATTGCTTCGCTGTGCCCGTAGTAGCACCCGGCAATAAGGTGGCGCCCATCCGGCGTCAAAATGTTCGCCCCGCAGTTGCCAAAGCTGAAGTACCACTGACCGCTCGGGCTACCCACCGCTGCGTGCAGGGTGTGGTCGTGCCCTTTGTTTTGAAAACCGGTTAGTAGAACTTTTCTCTTGTCTATCTTGGGGTCGAACCTGGCGTCTCGATCGACGTCGGTGTAGACGATGAGATCCGGCGTGGCAGAGAGAACGATTTGATTGTCGAACACCGCCAACCCAAGAGGCGCGTGACGGGCATTCGGCTCGGACACAAAAACATGCGACTTGTCCGCCTTGCCATTGCCGTCGGAATCCGACAGCACCATGATGGACTGGCCGTTGGCCACTCGCCTTCGCTGGTTGTAGTCGATTCCCTCGGTCAACCAGATGCGACCCTGCGGACCCACATCCATGGCTACCGGAGAAAAGAGCAGTGGAGACTCGGCCCACACCTCCATTTTGAGATCCTTGCCAAGCTCAGGATCCAGTTGGAACGCAGACAGTGGAACCTGTTCCAAAGCCCGCTTCTTTTTACCGAACGCTACCCGGTCGGGCAGTTGGGGGTAAGCGGTGGAGAACGTCAGCAAACTAGCAATGAACAAGGACAACGGGAACTTGAGCATGCAGGGATGTGAAGCCCATAACGCGATGATGTCAATTTAATAGGAGCGTGTGCTATTGAACAGCGTCGTGTTGCCAACCATATATTAAAAGCCGCTTTGCGCTTTGCCAAGCGGTAGCCAATCTCCCCGACAAACTTCTTCGTCATTAGGCATATATCCTAAAAAAACTAATGTGCGTAGGTTAAGAATAAATTTCTGAACAATTTTTATCCCGGTTTCAGCGGGGCTGCGGCCACAATGCCGATTCTGTTGGCGGGTGACGGCGTGAAGCGCGACGTCAGGAGGAATAGGGAGGACAGCTTCAGCGTTGGCATAAGCTCCGTGCGAGATCTTGGTTGAAAATAGATGCTTCCTTCTCCTCTCACATGTTGTTGAAGATCAAAAAAACCACGCTACTCTGTGTAGTGCTCTCCTTCTGCCTCGGGATGGCTCGAGCTGATCTCGTTTCGCACTGGCCGCTCGATGGTGATGCCAATGACATCGTCGGCAACCACGACGGCGAGGTCAGCGGTGGTGTTGCCTTCGGAGCCAAGGGGGCGGTCGTCCACACCGGAACTGCAGCGGAGTTCAATGGTTTGTCATCGGCTATCACTGTACCCCATTCCACAGAGCTGAACCCACAGAGTTTCACGCTGGCATTATGGGCCAAGTCAAATGGTGGAGCAGGGGCATGGAACTCACCAGTCACGAGCCGGCACGACCTGAACCCTGACAGCCAAGGGTATCTAATTTACGACAGTGAGCCGTCAGGTGTTTGGGCATTTTGGAGTGGCAACGGCACCAAGAACGGCAACTGGCAAACCCTCGATGGCCCGAAAGTCAAAGTGGGCGAGTGGCAGCACATCGCCATCTCTTACGATAGTATGACCGAAACGAAGAAACTCTACGTCGATGGAAGATTTAAAGTTAAGCAGAATGAAGCGGTATTTCCCAATGACAGGACTCCGCTCAACATCGGTTCCGGGTCGGACTACGGCGGATCTTTTTACTTTGACGGCTTCATTGATGACGTTGCATTGTGGGATAATGTGCTAACGCTAAAAGAAATTCGAGACGTCATGAACAATGGGGTTCCTCGCGGCGCACCAGTGGTGATCAATTTTTCCGCGAGTCCCTCATTGGTCAAATCCGGGCAGATCGTCACTCTATCTTGGGAAGTCTTACGTGCGGATTTTGTATCGATCACTCCCGGCGTTGGCGCGGTGACCAACATGTCTGGCAGTGTCGTCGTGTCGCCTACCGAGACAACCACCTACACGCTGACAGCAGTTGGTGATTCCACTCCCAACGCGACTACGCAGATCACTGTTGGCGTCGATGTCGAGGCAATGCCTCTTGTGCTGAACGAGTTCGTTGCCGATAACAAAAACGGGCTCACTGATGCCGATGGCGACCACGCAGACTGGATCGAAATCCACAATCCAAACCCGTTTGCAATCGAGCTTGGAGGATGGTCGCTCACTGACGATCCGCTGCGCCCGAACAGGTGGGAGTTCCCGTCACGCAATGTTCACGCTGGCGAATACATGATCGTTTTTGCATCGGGAAAAAATGGCGCACTCGATGCGAGTTTTAGGCTCGCCAACGCTGGCGAATACCTTGCCCTGATCAATCCCGATAACGAGGTTTTCAGTGAGTTCGCGCCGACATATCCAGTGCAATTCAACGCTGCCTCTTATGGGATACCGTCTGGCAGCAAGGCGCCCGCCTTCCTCAACCCGACGCCCGGCGCCGCCAACGGACCCGCCTTGATGGAAATCGCACCGGCGGTCACGAACGTCACAGAGAACCCGCCCCAACTCGCTGAACAGGACCCGCTGACGATCAATGCAACGGTCACGCAGCGGGCGGGCGTAGTGAATGCCGTGAAGTTGACATACCGCATTGGATTCGGATCCGAACAGACGCTTTTGATGTCCGAAACCGGCGTCGGGATCTACTCCGCGACGATCCCCGCATCGGCCTACTCTGCCGGCGACATGGTGCGCTGGTATGTCACTGCAGGTACCTCCGACGCGATCCCATTCGGCGACGAGGATCCAATCGACTACTCTCTTGTCGATTCGCCTCGAATAATCTCCACCGAAGACGGGACAATGTTTTACAGCTACACACGCCGGGCTGGCGCGGATTCGGTCACGCTAACGGTTGAGTGGTCAGAGAACTTGTTAAGTTGGGAAACCGCCGAGGGTGCTGGAGCCTACATCCTTGCCGGTTTTGAGGCTGGGACAGTACGCGAATTCCTACTATTCCCTCCGGGAACCCGTGGGTTTGCTCGCTTGAAAGCCACCGTGATTCCCTAGAGCCTGTCTGGAAAACCAGAAAGCATGAGCAATCAGGCCGATACTGTGAGATCAGGCCGAACTTTTTTCAAAAGCCGCTCAGCGCTTGGCCAAGCAGTCGCGCACTAAAAATTCATCGCCATTCATTTGGCTTCAGCCTTCAATTCTTCAGTCGATAAAAACGTTTGGTCAAAACCGGGGTTGTTTTGTCGATATAGGTAAACGTAGTATCTTTCAATTTGACGGATTCCAAAGTATGCCAATTACCGAGGTCGGCACTGTACTGTATTTCGTAGGTTGCTCCCGCTACTCCCCGGATCATCAGTTGGCTCTTAGCCAAGTCGAATTCCAGCGACACGAGCAGGCTGCCTAGCTTGGCCCCTTTTTTAATGAGGAAATTTTTTGTCTCATCATTGGTATAATCAAGTGGGGTTGAACCGGATGCGTCTCTACTGTTTATGGGGGCTCCTGCCAAAACTAGCACGGTGGCAACATCCGCACGACTTGAAGCGGCCCAATGCAGTGGAGTGGCTCCATCCAAATCCTTTGTTCTCAAATTCGCCTTATTTTCAATCAATAGAGACGCTATTGCGCCGTTAGATGCATAATGCAAAGGAGTAGTATTATCTTTTGCGCCAGCGTTTACATTGGCTCCTTTTGAGATGAGATATTCAACCATGGCATCCGACCTTGCGAAATGCAGGCAGGTCATCCCATGGTCATCTGCTGCTTTCACCTCCGCGCCTTTGTCGATGAGTAGCTGGACGCCATCCACGTGGTTGAATTTTACAGCCTGAAGTAACGGGGTCATATTGTCCTTACCCTTGGTGTCCACATCAACGCCCAGCAACAACAGGTACTTGACTGAATCGAGCATATTTTCGCCTATCAAGCTGTGAATTGCTTCATTGCCGTCCTTTGCTTTGGCATGAATATCGGCTCCGCCATCGAGCAATACCTTGACTGTCTCTGGGTTAATGGCCACGTGTAAAGGAGTCCATCCCCAGTCATCCCGCGCATCCGGGTCGAGACCCTTATCAATAAGCAATTGCACCATTTCAGCCCTCCCGAAATGCGCGGCGGCACGCAGGGATGTCTTTCCCAGTGACTTTTCCTTAAAGTTGTAGTTGGCCCCAGCCTTGATCAGTATCTTTGCGTAGTACGGAAGGCCTCTGGTGCAGACCACTCGGAACGGAGTATCACCCTTGGCACGTTCAATATTCAAATTGGCCCCACCATCAATCAAAGCCCGAAGGACGGCTTCGTTGCGGGTGGCCTCGGACGGAAATGAGTCACCCAAGGCGGACCAGAGTCCGTTATGTATTCCCGGTGCACCATCCGGATTCGCACCGTTCTGGATCAGCCAAGTCACCATCTTCAACTTGCTTGAAACACAAGCCAGTTCAAGGGGGGTTAACGGCAGTACCCGCCCAAGTTCGGGGGAAAACCCAAGGGGATTTCCCAATTTACCGTCATCGTCCTTCAATGCTCGGGTGTGTCTGAACCATTCTGGCCCAGTATTGGCATCGATCACCGTGACATCCTCTCCTACCACGAAGGTAGGGGGATTGTTTTTTAGTGCCGTTCCTTTCAGCCAAATACTGTTGAGCAGCAGAAATTGAACAGGCCCGTATGTTGGGTGCATGAGGTTGTGATCTTTTGCGATGCTCACGAAGTTGTCACCTTCCCTAACCGTATATTGTTTGACCTCAACGTCATTGATGCCCTTTGGATCCAATTGGGCGTTTACCTTGGCTCCGGCTTTTACCAATTCAGTAGCAACATCGACGTTCCCATGAAATGCAGCAACATGAAGTGCTGTGTGTCCGTACTTGTATTCGTTGGGATCCTTACCCCTTGAAAGAAGCGTCTTGGTCAGCTCAATATCGCCTTTGAACACAGCCATTTGTAGTGACATTCTATGATATGGGTCATAGTAGGGTGGAGTCGTGATTTTTTTTATTTCAAGAAAATCAGAAGAATTTCCGATTGCTCTTCCAGCCTTGTCGGTTACGACGAATTTGACCATGAACTCATCAGTTTGTTTTTTATTTTCAAGGTTCACTTTCATCGATTTAAACAAAGCCGATTCAGTTAATACTATGTTGTTAAGTGGCTTCCAATTCTTGCCTGCATTGGAGGAGTAAAATAGTACCACTTGGAACCCCGCCTGATGACGGTATTCAAACTTCAGCTCATCGTTGTCGTGTATGGTTAAATCCAGTTTGGGGCTAGCAAAGGATGTATCCAAACTCCAGTCGCTCATATGTGTGGTAGTCGCTGTAGCGAAAGGTTTGATGGTGTCTATACGCGCAACATTACTTGATATAGACCTAAAGGAGTTAGAGGTGACTGTTTTGCTTTTTTGCCAGTCAGTAACCCATTTCCCACCACCGCCACCACCGCTGATTCCACCGCCACCGCCCGAAATATATCGTTTTTGGGAATAGCTTATTTTCTTGGAGGTGGGGGTTGACGTCCATCCATCCATAGCCGGTTTGGTGAAATCAGCTTTGTACGGCTCCGCTTGGCCAAGCACAACAAAGCACAGGGCGACCATTGAACTAATTAAGTATTTTATTTTCATTACATTCTTAGGCTTTAAAAATTGAGGAACAAAACTGCAAGCAATCTCAAGGCACCCATTTTGTGAAATATGAATCATATTAAGGTTTTTTGCTAGTTGACTATTGAGGAACCGATAAAGAATCCAAATGATGCATCTTGGTGTATACACCGAGTGGTTTGCTTGGTTGGTATTGAGGCAAGTAAATTCATTTCAACGGCCGTTTGGCGTAGGAGCGTTCCAGAGGCAGTTTTTCTTTTTTTGCCTCGCGAAAAAGTAAAACCTGCTAACGGGCATGGAGTGGGCGGAGCCGTCGCTTTTGGCGACATAAGCACCGCCACGTTGGTAGTTTTTGATATTCATTTGTGCCGAGGCCTTGTCGGGGTTGACCGGGAGCTTGGTCCCTTTGCCTGCGTGTCGTAGCGAGATTCCTTCCAGCGGAAAGCTCGAGGCATCGTTAAAGTAAAACGGCTTGCGCTCGTCTGTCTCCCACATCAACACGTTTTCACCAGCCAGATCAGCTAGTTTGATTGTGTTGGGATGCTTACCAGCTAGTTTGCCAAAAATGCAGAGTGATCCATTCATGATATAACCGGAGAGCGTTTGGTAGCCGCTGTTTTTGCGTGCCTTAATGTCCTTGCACTGTGGGGTGTCCATCGGGCAACTAAATGTCTCCAAGACGGAAGAATAGGGATATAGTAACCCTGTCTTTATGGCTTCTCTACCTTGTGGTGGGCGGTTTTGCCACTTACCCCGTGCGCTGGGATCGTAGAGCCAACCCGGGCCGTTCAAGGCGCTGCTTCCCCAGTTGGGATACGGCATGTAGTCGTCGAAGTCCGCGGTGTACATCATATTAGCCAGCATGATTTGTTTGAAATTATTTAAGCACCGGGCCCCGACCGCCTTGTGCTTAGCTTTTGCCAAGGCCGGCAACAACATGCTTGCTAGTATGGCAATGATAGCGATGACGACCAGCAACTCGATCAGTGTGAAACCTCGCTCGGTCAACCGGCCAATCCGTTTGCCGGGAAGGCTGCTACACAAGTATGTGCTCTTGAACGCCACCGATTGATTTTTTGTTATTCGTTTTCTCCTTTGGCCAGACGCTGGGCCTCCTCCGGAGCAACCTTCTCCAAGTAGGACATCTCCGTATCTGCATCTTCACCTTCAATCATTCGTTCCATGGCTTGATCCTTCATGAACTGCGCTAACTCTGCATCGCTGCCTGGTTTTAGCTCAGTTGCTTCTGCTTGTTTCTCTTGCAATTCCTCCGTGCTACATCCCAGCCATTTCCCAACATATGATTGCTCCAAAAAATGAACTCGTAATGGAACATAAACTGCGGTCGCGGTGACTATTCCTAGAATTACCAAAAGAAAACGGAAGCTCAATTTTTTAAAGATTTTAAGTCGGGAGTTACAATCCTTACGCAAATTGGCCACCTCTTTCTTCAACTCACGTTGAGAGTCTGCAAGATGAATGGACTCGCCTAAAGTCTCGTTAAGCGTGTGTTTGATGCCGATTATTTGGTCTTCAGTTTTCTTGTCCATGACTAAGCTACTAAATACTAATTACGAATCTTCTTCGTCTTTTTTTTGAGCCTATCAAGCTTTTCCTTAATAAGTTCGTCGAGCAGATCACTAAGTGGAACGCCTCGCCCACTAGCGAACTTTTGTAGAGCAGCTTTGTCACCTTCATCGATCCATGCAGAAATACTCCTCTTACCATCTTTCCGCACGTTGGGCATATCTTAGTTTGGAGAAGGAACAGAGCAAGATCGGGATACAGGACAAAATTCCGAATAATGGTGAATCTGTCCCAGACCAGTAACAAAAATTAGAACTTTACCCATTACATTTTGCTTACAAAAGTAGGTGTATACACCAAATTGAAGAAAAAGCCAGAAAAAACAAGAAATTACTATAAAAATGTAATTAAACCCCAGAGCACAAAAAATGGAGATTTAATTTTCTCAGCTTTTAATTCTTCGGCTGTCTGGGCTCGTTTTTTACGGAGGAGCGTGGTGACTGGTCTGCTGTGGGTTTGATGGGAACCTCTCCGTCACCAGTCGGCTTGCCGCCCAGAAGCCAGGCGAGGTTAAACCGGGCGATGCGCGTCTGGGGAAGGTGGCCTTCGAAGTGCAGATAGATCCAACCTTCGCTTGCCGTATCGGGCCGTCCAGCGGAAAGGGAGGAATATTGGAAGGGGCCTTTCCAAACTAGTCGCTTCAAAGGCCAGGTCTTTGCGCCGTCAAAGCTCACCCAAACCGTGCCAAGTTTGCGGCCAGCAGTGCTGTCGCAGTTGCTGTAGAGCAAGATGTCCCGGCCCGCAATCGGCAGGCGGACAAGTCCGGCAAAGCAGCCGTAGTTCGTGTCCTGCGGTCCGTCGGGCAGGATGTCGACGATCCGCCAACCGGTCCAGGTTTCGCCGCCGTCGGCGCTCCATGCCTCGCGTCGCCGCAGCGGCGGCTTCTTCGCATTCCAATGAGAGCGGGAATTGTAGTAGAGCCTGCCGTCGGACAGTTCGGCGATTGCCGCCTCGCCTGTCCCCATTTCAGAGAACGGATTACTGGTCTTCCAGGTTTTTCCATGATCGTCGCTGTAGATTGCGGTGGTGTAATGTGTCGGCCAGTGTTTCTTGGGATAATTGGACTCGCCGTAATGCCTCGCCGCACGGATCAAGCGTCCGGCATGTTTGCCATGTCGCAATGTAATCCCATGTTCATTCATGTGCATTGATGGCACGTTTCCGCGGGTGTCCGGATGAATCGTGGATTCCATCTTTTGCCAGGTCTTGCCGTCGTCCTTGCTACGATAAAACGACAACGGAGCGGGTGGGTGGCGATCCTCGGCGAACGCGAGGATATCCCCGGTGGTCTCGTCGACGGTCAAGCCTCCTCCCTGGAAAGCCGGCTCGGCGATGATGATCTCTTCTTCCCAAGTCTTGCCTCCATCCTCACTGCGACGGGCGAGAAGCTTTTTGTCACCCAAGGTGGCGAGAACCGTTCCCTTGCGAGTGACCACGACGTTGGGATGGCGTATTTCTCTGAAAAGCGGTTGGACGTCCATGTGGGGCTTGCCTAGAAAGACATCAATAGGTCCCTCCAAAGGTTTTTCCGCGGCATCGAGTTCTGGGACTAAGCTGGCCCAGATGATCAATCCGGCAAAGAAGGTAGTGAAATATTTTAACATGTTTTCTTCTTCAATTGCAGTCTTGTTGAGTATTCATAAGGTTTTCAAATCTATCAGGATTACCTGAAAAACAGAGCAATACTAAGTCGATGCATCTGAAAGTGGGTTATTCATCCCTTCGATTAACAGCTACATTTGGGCTTTTTCGTGTCGAGCTTTCCATTTTACCCACAATCCGTCATCAGATGCTCCAGTAAACGGTAGAAGCCAATGCCGTGATTGTGGTGTTTCAGGTGGCAAAGTTCATGAAAAATTACGTAGTCAATGCAAGCTGCCGGTACACTTTTGAGGGTTAGCTTTTACGCTATGATAATGGTACTGAAATGCACCATGCTACCAATTTACTTGAACTTCTTAGCCACAAGGCAGGCGTTGTGGCCGCCGAAGCCAAATGAGTTGTTGACGATTGCGTTGACCTCTATTTCGCGTGGCTCGTTGGGAACGCAGTCGAGGTCGCAGTCAGGGTCGGGGGTCTTGTAGTTGATGGTCTGCGGCACGGTGTTGGTCTCGATCGCCTTACAGCAGACGGCCATCTCCACCGAGCCAGCGGCCCCGAGCATGTGGCCGGTGGCGCCTTTTGTGGAACTGACGGCGAGGCGCCTTGAGTGGTCACCGAAGACGGTCTTGATGGCCTGTGTCTCGCAGACGTCGCCCTGCGGCGTGGAGGTGCCGTGGGCGTTGATGTAGGAAATGTCTTCGGGGTTTAGGCCGCCGGAGGCCAACGCGGCCCGCATGGCACGCGCGCCGCCTTCGCCGCCTGGCGCTGGGGAGGTCATGTGATGGGCGTCGGCGGTGTTACCGTAGCCGGCGATCTCGCAGTAAATCCTGGCGCCGCGCGCCTTAGCGTGCTCGAGGGTCTCCAGCACGACGACGCCGGAGCCTTCGCCCATGACGAAGCCGTCGCGGTCGGCGTCGAATGGCCGCGAGGCGTGCTGGGGATCGTCGTTGCGTCGGCTCATGGCTTTCATGCTATCGAACCCGCTCATGGCGATGGGGTTGATGGCTGCTTCGGTGCCGCCGGCGAGCATGACGTCGGCGTCGCCCATGACGAGGGTGCGCCATGCCTCGCCGATGGCGTGGCTGGCTGTGGCGCAGGCGGAGCAGGTGGCGATATTGGGGCCGCGCAGTCCGTTGTAGAGCGAGAACATCCCGGACGCCATGTTGAGGATCATCATTGGGATGAAGAATGGGGAGACCCGGCCGGGGCCGCGGTCGAGCAATGTCTTGTGCTGTTTCTCCATCGTGCCTAGCCCGCCGATGCCGGAGCCGATAAAGGCGCCGATACGGTCGCGGTTGGCCGCGGCCAGATCCAGCCCGGAGTCGTTGATTGCTTCCCAGCCGGCCACCATGGCGAACTGGGTGAACCGGTCGGTGCGCCGAACCTCCTTGGGCGAGGGGAAGGCCGGGGTGGGGTCGAAGTCCTTGACTTCGCCGGCGATGGCGCAGGCGAAGCCCTCGGTGTCGTATGCGGTGACCGGGCCGATGCCGCACTGGCCGGCGAGGAGATTTTCCCAGAAGGTGCCGATACCTTGGCCAAGCGGGGTGATGACTCCGAGGCCGGTGATGACGACTCGCTTTCGTGTTGGATCCGCCATGAAAGGAAGCAGGGCAGGCAACCTAAGCTGCCCGGGCTGTCCCGAAATGGGTTTCAGCCCTTAGGACTGGGTGGACTGTGTGTCTTCGATGAACTTGATGACATCCCCCACACTTTGGAGCTTTTCAGCATCTTCATCTGGAATTTCTGTTCCGAATTCCTCCTCTAGCGCCATGACCAGCTCGACGGTGTCGAGCGAGTCCGCACCCAAGTCCTCGATGAACTTGGCTTCCGGCTTGACTTGGTCCTCGTTGACGCCGAGCTGCTCGACGATAATTTTACTGATTCGATCTGCGAGTGAATTATCAGACATAAGCTTCCAAATGTTCGGGGGCTTCTTTAAGAACGTCAGCCGGACTCGTCAAGCCCCTAATCAAAAAAAAGCCGCGGCTGACCCGTCACATCACCATGCCGCCGTCCACGGTGAGCACCTGGCCGGTGATGTAACCGCTCGCCTCCAACGCGAGAAACACTGCCGTATGAGCGATATCGTCCGGCGAGCCGAACCTCCCCAGCGGAACGTTGCCGATGATGCTTTCTCTCACCTTGTCGTCCAGCGCGGCGGTCATGTCTGTCTCGATGAAGCCGGGTGCGATGGCGTTGGCGGTGATGCCTCGCGGCGCCAGTTCCTTGGCGACCGACTTGGTGAACCCGATGAGAGCCGCCTTGCTCGCGGCGTAGTTGCTCTGGCCGGCATTGCCGATGAGACCGATCACCGAGGCGATGTTGATGATGCGCCCGCTGCGCTGCTTGATGAACGGTCGCGTGAGCGCCTTGGTGAAGTTGAACGCCCCCTTGAGGTTGGTATTGATCACGGTGTCCCATTCCTCCTCGCTCATGCGCATGAGCAGGTTGTCACGGGTCACGCCGGCGTTGTTCACGAGGATGTCCACTCGACCGGCTTCATCGAGAATCTTCCCGGTGGCGGTATTGACCGCGGCTGTGTCGGACACATCCACCGCCACCGCCCAAGCCCGGCGCCCAAGCGCCTCCACCTCGGCGGCGGCCTTGGCCGAGTTTTCCTCCGTGCGGGAGACGCAGGCCACGTCGGCCCCCATCCTGGCGTAGGCGAGGGCCACTGCGCGGCCTATCCCCCGGCCCGCGCCGGTCACCACGGCGACTTTGTCAGCTAACAAATTCATAAGCAGGCCCTGTTTTGAGTGGCGTGGTGGGGTTATGTCAATGCGCGATTCCGTGCGAGCCGTTCAACGGAAGATCTCCACGACCTCGCGGCGGGCCGGATCGCTCACGCCGAGCTGGATCAGCGCCGCGTTTTTGTACAGGGCAGAGTCCGGCGGCGAGTAGTCCACCTCGAGCCGTTTGCGCTGCCGCTTGAGTTCCTCGATCGAGAAGACATCCAGCGCCACCGGGTCGGTGCTGAAACGCAGTTGGCCAAGGCTGGCCGTGTAGTGCAGCAGACATTTGCTCTGGCCAAGGTACTGGCAGAACAACGCGTCGGTGATGTTGAGGACCAGCCGGTCGCCGAGGTATCGGCGCTGCGCTGCGTCCTCGAGAGCCAAAATCTCCGGCACGGCCACCGAGAGGGCCGAGGCATCCAGCCTGAACCGCCGTGAGTTGTCCATGCTGCCATCGACGAGCCCGACCACGTGGCCCGACACGCCGGCCTGATTATGGTTGATCAGCGGGCAGACGCTGATGATGCGTGTCAACTCACTGGTGAGCAGTCGGGACAGGTGCGACTTACGGCTGGCATTCTCTTCGCCGCGCTTGAATCCAAGGTCGCCCGCGACCAGCGTGCCCAATATCGGCGACTCGTAAACGACCGACTCATCCCAGCCGGCGTCGCGGCTACCGGCCAGCCGCACGCCGTGCCGCTTGGCCAAGCCGCCGTATCCCGCCGCCCGTAGGCTGGCCAGCGACTGGTCCCAAATAATGATCCGATTCGGCGGCAGCCGCGCCTCGAGCAACCCGCGCACGACGGCATCGACCACTGCCTTGCGCGTGCCGCCGATAGGCCCCGGCACCGAGTTGACCTTGATGCCGACCGTGTCCGCCGGTGTGACCAGCGACAGCCATGCCGCCGCCCCGCTTGGCCTGCCGGTGAGCCGCCGCATCCCCTCAGTCACCATTTCCGCCACCCTGCCGTTATCGACCTCAAACTCGCGCAAAGCCGACTTGTCCTCCACCAACACGATACGCGGCTTGGGC
>Ga0115000_10000730_pt1 | contig 30223 bp, 24 predicted proteins | sample ArcticOcean_MG_C_6_FD_89690 | JGI IMG/M metagenome (GOLD analysis project Ga0115000, IMG submission 89690) | Marine microbial communities from western Arctic Ocean - ArcticOcean_MG_CB8_128 | ecosystem: Environmental > Aquatic > Marine > Oceanic | place: Arctic Ocean: Canada Basin | collected...
CTGAGACACTTGCAACGGGTATCCCTGTTATCGCTACCGATCAGCGTTCAAATCCCGAGTTTATTGTGGAAGGTGACACAGGGTTCTTAGTTCCAATTGGTGATATTGACGCTACTACAAAGGCTCTAGATGCGATTCTTTCCGATACTGCAAATGCTATTGAAATGGGGAATAAAGCAAAGGCTGACATTGCTTCTCGATGGAATTGGAATTCATACGCAGTTGAGTTAGTAGAAGCGTATAACAATGTGCTCCTGTGAATAAGAAGGCAAGTGGTACTACTCTGCAAGTGCGTCAATTTCTTCGAAAGAACGCGGGCATGAAACACCCGAAAATAGCCTAAAAACTGCTGTTATTCGCTGCATTTGAAGTGTTCTGTCGAATTAGTTGCAAAGGTCTTGCAATTAAGCTTTCAAGTCACTAAAATCGGTCGTTTCAGCGTATTTTTAGCCAAATCCTCTCTTCTGTAGGGGGGTTACATACAACCTTTTTTGGAGTTTCACAAATTATGTCAACAGGAAGTCTTATTGCCCCACACGGCGGCACTTTAGTAAATAGATTCGCAGAAGGCGATCTTGCAGCAGAAGCCGCATCGTTACCAAAAATTACGCTATCAACGAAGCAAGCTTGCGATCTTGAAATGATTGCAATCGGCGCATTTAGCCCATTAACAGGCTTCTGCAAGAAAGCTGATTTTGAATCCATCTGTAAAGATATGCGTCTTGCTGACGGTACAGTTTGGCCAATTCCAATCACTCTTGCAGTTGACGAAGATGTAAAAAACACATTAACTGAGGGCGGCAAAGCGGCACTTTATCACACAGACGGTACATTCATGGCAATCGTTGACTGCGACGAAATCTATGCACACGACAAAGCGCTCGAAATTCCTAACGTCTTCGGAACTGAAGACGAGGCACATCCTGGCGCTAAGCAAGTAATGGATGAAGGCGAATGGCTTGTTGGTGGCGACGTACACGTGGCTACTGTTACTCCTGAAATTGAACCAGGCGAGCAATTCACTGAATACCGTCTTGCACCTGAAGCAACACGCGCTGATTTTGCATCACGCGGTTGGAACACAGTTGCTGCGTTCCAAACACGTAATCCAATTCACCGTGCACACGAATACCTCTGCAAATGTTCACAAGAAATTTGCGATGGCCTTTTAATTCACCCACTTGTTGGCGAAACAAAAGAAGGCGACATTCCTGCGGATGTTCGTATGGATTGTTACAACACAATTATTGATAATTATTTTGTACGCGATTACACAGCTCTTTCAGTTATGCCAGCAGCAATGCGATACGCTGGTCCACGCGAAGCTGTACTTCACGCACTTGTTCGTAAAAACTACGGTGTAACACACTTCATTGTTGGTCGTGACCACGCTGGTGTTGGCGATTACTACGGTACATACGATGCGCAAAATATCTTCGATAACTTCACAGCTGAAGAAATTGGAGTAACACCACTTAAATTTGAACATGCTGCGTACTCAAAGAAAGCGCAAGGCATGGTAAGTTCAAAGACTTTCCCTAAACTTGAAGGCGACCAAATCTTCTTGTCAGGAACAAAAGTCCGAGCGCTTCTCGAGCAAGGTGAACGTCCGCCAGCCGAGTTTTCACGTCCTGAAGTTGCAGATGTACTCATTGAATGGGCAACATCTACAGTAACTGCATAACTAACCCCGGAATTACCAAATTCCATATTTAGGAAAATACAATGGCTGAACAAGTAGCTACAAACATTACATTTCACGAAGGCACAGTGTCTGCTGAAGAACGCTTGGCAAACATGGGACAAAAGGGTGCAACTCTTTGGTTCACAGGTCTTTCAGGTTCTGGCAAAAGCACAATCGCTGTTGCAGTTGAGCAAGTTCTTTTGAACCGTGGAAACCATGCGTACCGTCTTGATGGCGATAACATCCGAATGGGTCTTAATAAGAACCTCGGTTTCTCACCAGAAGACCGTACTGAAAACATTCGCCGAATCGGCGAGGTTTCAAAACTGTTTGCTGATGCAGGCGTGATTTCAATCGCAAGTTTCATTAGCCCTTATGCTGAAGACCGCGATGCAGTTCGTGCGTTGCACGCTGAAATGAACGTTCCTTACTTCGAGTGTCACATTGATTGTTCACTTGAAGCTGCTGAAGAACGCGATCCGAAAGGGCTTTACAAGAAAGCTCGTGCTGGAGAAATCAAAGGTTTCACAGGCATTGACGCACCATACGAAGAGCCAACAAAGGCTGAACTTCACTTGAAAACACACGAAGATGATCTTCAAACATGTGTTACAAAAGTGATTGAATTCATCGATGCGCAAAATTTGAACGCGTAATTGTTCTCATTCATAATTTAAAAAGCCTTGGCGCACGCGAGTGCGCCAAGGCTTTTTTCTTGTGTTTTCTTGTGCGCCTGGCACAGGCGTACCAGACCCTATGCGCCGCCGTGTACTACGACGTCGTCGAATGTTTCCATGGTTGCTGGTGTGATGAGACCACCAGTTGGGCCGCCTCCGCGGAATTGGTCAAATGCATTTCCTGAGTTAGGACTCCAATTATCGGTATGTACCTGATCATTTGATGCTTCTAAAAAGATTGCATTTGGGCCTGCAGAAATCAAAATATACCGACCTCGGCTTGTACCCCAGGCTGCACCATTTGTAAATTCATTATTAGCGTTGGACGGATCAATTTCCCAAAACGTTGGGTGGGCAATCAAGAGCGTAAGCCATGCGATACGCTCTTCGTTTGATTGGTTAGTCTCGCTGAGTAAACTGCTGTTTGAGTTCAGTGCATTATCGACGAACATACTCATGCCTGGAAGGTCGTATTGCGGAAGCGGGTTGTTAGAACCAAGAGCAATAATAGGTCCGCTTTTTCGGACAGCTCGCAAGTAAATAATTGGTGTATCCCAAGAATCGACCAGCGCTGGAAAACTGAACGCACTAGCATCATTTGTATCGAATTCTGTATATTCCAAATCGCTTGATTTAGGGCTGAAGTATGGTTCGTATACTCGACCGTTAATCCACGGTCCTTCGCCGAATCGAGTCGGATTAAATGATAGGCTCCAGCCATTCATAGTCATCGTTGGAATGGCAGTATTGTCTTCGAATTCATCGAATTCATTTACAACAGTTGACGTGGAAGAAGAACTTTTTACTCGCGCTCCACCCATGAGTTCGAGCAATGCATTCTGGGTTGGAGTTATTGTTGTGCCGTCTATGACTGAATCGGGCAGGATGCCAGGGTATCTGCCATGGTCAAGCGCAAATTCATCGCATGCTCTGCCAAAGGCTTGCATGAGCGTTGTTGTTTTAGTTTTCTTTGCTGCCTTTTGCACACCAGATAATGCTGCGAGCAGAATGCCAGCGAGCACTGCAATAATTGCAATGACAACCAGAATTTCAATAAGTGTAAAGCCAGTTCGACGGTAGTTTTTTATGTTTCTCATGAGCGTAATTCCAAAAGTGTTCCTAATCAAAAGCTTACGGGGCTTACAAAAGTTCAGTATCGCCACGCTCATCCGCATACACAGGGTACGCTAGGTGTACTTAATTTTCAACCGAAACTCCGTAAATTGCGCCTAAGAAGTGAGGAAGGATGTTTTTAATGAACTGTTCAACGCATTGGTTTGTATGCGCATCGTCAATACCCCACATACAGCACTTTAAGTCAACATATTCTTGGTCGCATTGGATGCGGTACGCATCGTCTGCAAGCAGAACAGTGTCAAGATTGGTTGATAACGCAGCGGTTGCAGCATTAAGTTCTGGTTGCCCAATACAGATAGTGGGGCGGGTTCGTAACTCAACGTGGTTCAAATACCACATGTCGCTGCAAACCAGAGGCCACGGTGGGCCAGCAATTTTGTTTTTCTCCATCCACGCAACTATTGCTTCTCCTAGATAGTACCCTCGTCTTCGGTCACCGAGTTCGGCACGAAGGTGAGCGCCTACTACAATCGGCATAATATTATCTACATTTACAACTTCGTCTGGGTGTAACAAGTTTATAACTCCGCAAGTCTTCTTGCTGTTTCTGCTTCTATAAGTTCATCAATCATGATTTGCATATTGCCAGATAGTACATCGGCTAAATTGTAATTTCCACTAATGCGGTGATCGACAATTAAGTTGTCTTTGTATCTGTAGGTACGAATTTTTTCGGCACGGTTTCCAGAACCGATCATAGAATTTCGAGCTTCGGCACGCTCTGCATCTATCTTCGCTTTTTGAACATCGAACAAACGTGCTCGGAGTAATTTCCATGCCTTTTCTCGGTTTTGCGCTTGGCTTTTTGTATCTTGCATGCGTACTTCAATGCCCGTTGGTTCATGGATAAGGTGCACTGCTGTTGCAACTTTGTTGACGTTTTGACCGCCAGGGCCAGTTGAAGTGGTGATAGATTCTTTCACATCGTTCGGATCAAGATCGATTTCAATTTCTTCTGGTTCAGGCAAGACAGCGACAGTTGCAGTTGATGTATGAATGCGCCCTTGCGTTTCTGTTGCTGGAACACGCTTCACTTGGTGTGTGCCGCTTTCAAAACCAAGATTCGTCCAAACTCCTTCGCCTGCGATTGACAGGATAATTGTTTTGGAGGTATCTAACTCTTCAATCTTCCAACCACGAAGGTGCGCAAATCGCCGGTACATTTCTTCCAAATCATTCGCCCAGAGTGTGGCTTCATCGCCTCCAACTCCTGCCCGCACCTCAAGGATAACTGAGCCTACAGACTGTTCTTTCGCAGTGACGAGTTGTTTTTGAATGGATAGCGTTCGTGCAGTGAGTTTCGAGTCAAGTTCTACAAGTTCTTCTTTTGCCATTGACGCAAGTTCAGCGTCATCCCCTAGTGCAACTTCTTCGCATTCCCTCTGCTGAGCAAGTGCTGTTTGGTACGCATTGAATTGTTCGACGAGGGGAGCTATTGCCGCTTTTTTTATCGAAAGTGCTGTGACTTTCTTATGGTTAGTCAAAACATCAGGTTCGAGCAGTTGCGCAGATAGTTCGTCGTGTTGTTGCACGATTTCAAGCAATTTTTCAACTACATTGTCAGAGATACGTTCGCTCATAATAGAGTGAAAGCAGGGTACCCCGAAATCATTAGCTTGTGCAGAGTGAAAAAGGTCTTACTTCTTTTTGTTCTGGAAGTAATTGCCTTTAAACTTGTTTTGGAACTTTTCTACTCGACCAGCAGCATCAACAAATGAAGCTTTACCGGTATAGAACGGGTGCGATCCAGACCAGATATCAACATGCATCTCAGGTACAGTTGCGCCAACTGTCATGACGTGCTCGCCGCGAAAGAAAACTTTGCAATCTGTGTGGTATGTGGGGTGGATTTCGTTCTTCATAATAATATGCTCCAATATCCCCTCATTAGTAGGGGAGCCCCATATTGTAGGTTTCATCAGCAATTTGTTCAACCCCTATTGGCGAATAGCGAGGTTTTGCTATAATTCCCCCCTCTAGTCCCCTATAGCTCAGTTGGTAGAGCGAGCGGCTGTTAACCGCTAGGTCATTGGTTCGAGTCCAATTGGGGGAGCTTTCAGAAACAGCCTAGACGTATATCTGGGCTGTTTTTGTAAACTCTGCATGTACGCATAAGCGCCAAGAGTGATTGCTGTTGCTAACAGCGTGGACCATCTAGATTGATAAATTATTCTTTACAATGTTTTACGCAGCTTTTAAGTACACGCACTGCAATGACATTCTTACTTACCTACAAAACTCTACTCAAAACTTTTTGCACCATGCGCGGAAGATGCTGACTTGAAAAGGTAAACTATTTATGATGAAACAGATTCTACTCGCGTTCAGTATTTCATTTGCAACGTTTGCTTATGGTCAACCGAATTTACTGGTGTCGGAATTACATACAGTTGCAGGAGATGAAACTGTTGCTTCCTTAGTTGGTTCTACAGAAGGAAAAGCATTTTTACATTCAATTGAATCCAACAACCAGTGGATGCACGAACTTCTAGATAGTGGCCCAGTCGAACGGGGCGAAATTGTCATTCCTTTTCTTTATAGTCTTTGGAAAGAAGCGCCAACACTTATGGAATCAGATGCACACCGATCCATGGCAACAGCATGCGCACTTGCGATGGGGATGCGCGACCTTGATGCAGAGTGGATGACAGACCGATACCTTTGGTACCAAGATAGTTGGGACGAGGGCATATTGAATATTGGGTACGGCGATTTAAATACATACGAACGAAGGTTTATTGCTCGCGGTTTGCAGCGCCCTAGCTGGACAACAGCAAACGCACTCGCTCACTTAAACGAACGAGTATGCATTCCTCGAAGTCAATATGCGAAGGCTGCTTGGCGTTCTCCCTATCGAGGTTACAACGCTTTTGGCGATACGGTACAAGGACCAATGTATTACATGCCCTTCAAAGAATTGTGGGGAAGTGATGCTGAAATGGCGATTGAAGTTGGTGGAGTGTGTGGTTCGCTCTCGCATGTTGGTGCTGCAGCAGCAATAGCAGCTGGAATTCCTGCGCTCACGATGGGAGAACCAGGTCACTGCGCGTACGCTGTGCAAACAAAGCCACACGTATGGCAACCTGCATACTCGTTAAGTTGGAAACGTTCGTTGCACACTACTATGACACGACCGACATGGCCTTCATTAGAATTATCACAAATAGCCCATCGCGATGAGGCGACTTCATTTGAAGCGGGCGACTATCGCAGAGAAGCAGCATGGTACGAATCGCAAGGCGAAATACAACAAGCCAACAGCGCTTGGCAACATGCGCATCGTGTTAACCCATACGACGAAGCATTGTTCAAAGGGTATGCACAATTCGGCAAACGACATGAAATGCCGCGATCGTGGTGGGAATCGCTGAGCAGTGACATTCAGAGATCATTATTGCCAGAACATCCTGAACCGGCTTGGCATCTCCTTCAAACAGACGTGTTTCCTTCTTTACTTAAAAATACAAATGTGAAGAAACGACTACGGGTATTCCAAACATATCTCAGTAACCTTGATGGATGGGGACCAGTGCGTTGGAACATTGAAGGCGCTTTCGATTGGGCATGGAAAGGAAAGAAGGGCGAAGTTGCACGGAAAAATCTACTTGATATGTTGCTTACATCGTTAGTTGACGATCCGAAATTAGGTCCAGCGATGGTTGTTTGGGCAATGGAAAAAGTAAAAGATGACGAAGCACTTGCAGTTGCATTCGAATCATCCCTTCTTGAACAGGTTGGCGGTGAAGGCGAAGGAAGAGCAGCGATACTTTCGCAACTTGCTCGGAATATGTTGCCTGCGGCGGCAGAAGAACACGACCTAGAAACTTTTCAACGCATTGGAAAGAAGGCATCAACTCTCTACGCACCCCGCGATGTAGCCGTTGATCCTTTTGCAGGTGAACTCCTGAGTAGTGGCGGAGCATTGCGGATATTCAATCCAGGTAACCGCTGGGATTCGCCAGATAAACACTGGGGTGTTCTTGAAGAACATGGGGGCTGGTTCCATACTGACAATGGCGACTTGCCTTGGTTTGAAGTAGAACTTCCAAAGTTTGGAAATTTAACTGGCGTTGTGCTTGACACGCGTAGTGGTCAACCCGGCCGAGCTAAAGGTGTTCGTGTTTTAGTGAGCGAAGACGGCCAAGAGTGGAAACAGGTAGGCGAAACAAAAACTGGAAAAACAATGCAACGCATCGATCTTTCTGCAACATCTCCACGAGCACGATTTGTTCGTTTTGAACGAGATGGTAGTTGCATGCACTATCACCGAATCTTAATTTATGGAGAGCCTGCAAGTTAATGTTTCCTACTCTTTGTATAAGTGTGCTTGCAATGCTAGCGCCAGAGCGTGCAGCGTCATACTCCCAAGCGATGGATTTGGCGAAACGAACAAATCGATCAGTTCTGATCTTTGCTCATGGAAGCGATTGGTGCGTACATGGCGAGCGAATGAAAGAAAATGTTTGGGATACTTTTGAAGGCGCAAACCAAATCATTTTTGTCGATGTCGATGTTCTTGAATCTGAACACGAAGTAAATACAGCACGCAATGAAGGGTTTGACATAAAGCAAGTTAAAACGTATCCATCTATACTCGCATTTGATTCTGATGGAATTCGTTTAGGTGTGCGAGCCGGTGCTACGTTACCAAAGGGTACAAGCGAAGCAAACAAAGTTTTGGAATCATTTGCAAGGTCGGTATCGCAAAGAATGACGCTGCAAATGTTTGCCGCATCGGCAAAGGCTTCAGGCGATATGGCAAAAGAAACGCAGGTGCTTCATTTGATGCTCGCTCAAGATCTTTCAATTCTTGAAAGCGATTTGGTACGTTTGAAGGAGATTGACCCAGAAGACCCTACCGGAAAACGCCGGCGCGCAGAGTTCCAGCCTTTTCATCCATTTGTCGCACGAGCCACAAAAGATGGGCAAGAAGGACGTGGCGAACAAGCAATTACACGGTTGCAAACGATGCTTGATGAAGGGGTATACACCTCGGAGCAACAAGCATGGATTCACAACGCAATGGGCTCGGTGTACAGGTATTGGGAAGGGCATGATATCGAGGCGGAAAAACAATTTTTACATGCAGCAAGTGTTGCACCAAGTTCAGTTCCAGGAATCGCAGGTGCACGGTTGGCTGAAAAATTGTATCCAAAAAGTCGTACTCAATAATTTTTTAATCGTGTAATACCACATCTTGCAATCTGTTTGATAGTAGCACTTGGAGACCTTTACTGTTCCATTTTGAAAAATTCCTGTGATTGCAGCTTCGTATACGAAGTATCAAAACTACAACACCAAGGTGCGTTGCCTCATAGGTGCCGATATTCCTTCTTCTGTTATCTCTCAATAAAAATTACTTCAGCGCAATCCGCCCTTTGCCTGTTTGACCATCAACACCTGTTACATCTACCCAGAGCGCTGTTTTTGAAGTAACCTTTATAGGTACAAGTGCGTGCCCATGGTAATGATCGCCGTGGCTACCAGCTTTTGTCTTCAATGAACCAACGCCATCTTCCTCTCCAATCCAAAGGCGTACCACTGCACCTTGTGTTCCCGATACTAGAGCAATTTCAATATGGTAGTCAGCACCAGGAACAAAATTTCCTTGTGCTGCAATATTTAATGTGACGCCTGCAATCGTTAATGATTCGTTAATGATTGGTTGGTTACCATGATTATGCCCGTGCCCAGATGGTGCTTGTACAGGCGGTGCTGCTACAGTCGGCGCTACTACAGTCGGTGCTGGAGCAGGAGACGGCGGAACTGGTTTTGTTTCTTCGCTTGAGCAAGAAGTTAGCGTGATGGCAGTTCCAAGGATAAATGTGTATGTTATGTTTTGCATGTGTGTTCCTTTTATAATTGAGTACGAGTAGTATGACCGAAAACGAGAGAAAATCCCGCGGGTATAACAATAAGATTTAAAATAGTTGAAGTGAGTAATCCACCAAGCGTAACGATCGCAAGAGGGGCTAGTAACTCACTTCCCGGCTTCCCTGCAGCTAGGGCGAGTGGGGCTAAACCAAGAACTGCAGAAAGTGCCGTCATTAGAATAGGCACAAGTCGTTCCATAGATCCTTGTTTGATCGCTTCGGTAACGTTGAGACCTTCCACTTTCATGAGGTGTTCGTAATGATTTATAAGCAAAATTCCATTGCGTATAGAAATGCCAAAAAGTGTTATAAAGCCAACCATACTCGCGATCGAAATGACCGGTGCAATATACGAGCCACCAAATCCAAAAAGTGCAGCAGTATTTTCAAACACATTGCCACCTTCAGTAATATAAATTGCAGCTATGCCACCAATGAGCGCCAATGGCATATTGATTAGAACAAGAAGAGCAGAACGAAGCGAACCAGTTGAAATTTGTAAGAGCATCAAAATGATTATTGCAATTGCAATTCCTGATGCAAGGATCGTTTTTGTTGCAGATTGTTGCGCTTCAAATTGCCCACCGTAATGTACGGTATAGCCTGCAGATTGGACAATTGGATCGACAACAGTTTGCACTTCTGCAATTAAGTCGCCAAGGTTAGAACCATCTGCGACGTTCAGTGACACAACGGCTTTTCGTTGTGCATTTTCGCGTGTAATTAAATTACTTGAACGTTCAGGACCAATATCAGCAACATCACGAAGACGTACGATTGCACCGTTTCTTCCTCGAAGGAGCAAATCCTTCACTTGCTCAATCGTTTCGCGTTGCGAAGGGTCAAGACGGACGACCAAGTCGAATTGTTTTGTCCCTTGATTCACAGTATCAACAACTTCACCATACATTGCTTCGCGTACTTGTTCTGCTGCGTCTGCTGGGCTAAGTCCAAACGATGAAAGTTCTTTATGCCTGTATCGAATTGGAAGCGAGGTGATCATGACTTCGCGGTTTGCATTGACATCTCTAGCGCCTGGAATTGTAGAAAGCGCACTTTCGATTTGTTTTGCAACACTGCGAAGTTTGTTTAAATCTTCCCCATAAATACTGATAGCAATTGCTGCTGGTGTACCCGATAGTAAATGACTTAAACGATGCTCAATTGGCTGACCGATCATAGTTGTAATGCCAGGGATAGCGTTTAACACCTTGTCGATGTGTGCACGAACTTCTTTTTGTGTTGCGCCATCTTTAATTGAAACTTCAATTTCTGAACTGCTAACAGGTTCTGCATGTTCATCTCGCTCAGCTCTGCCAGTGCGCCTTGCAACAGATTTTACGCCATCGATTTTTGATATTTGCATTTCAACGTTCGTTGCAAGCCTATTACTTTCAACGAGGGAAGTTCCCGGAGGGGCGAACAGAAATACAGTAAAGGTGCCTTCGTTAAACGATGGCAGGAACGAAGTGCCAAACGTGCTTGCGAGTAACAGCGATGCGACAGTGCCGATAGCAGCGCCCGAGAGTACTAATTTTTTCCATGCGATTGCCTGTTGAAGAGCTCGAGCATACACTTTTTTTAATTTTCTGACTAACCACGACTCGCTAGATTCCTGAGTCCCCTTGGTGTTCTTTAACAGTAACTTGCACAAAGCGGGTGTAAGTGTCAAAGCAACAATCAGTGAAGCTAGAATGGAAATCATGTAAGTAAGTGCGAGAGGTTGAAAGAATTTTCCCTCCAGGCCCTGTAAAAACAAAAGCGGAATGAAGACCATTACAATGATGACGGTTGCAAAGACCATGGCCGGTCTAATCTCATTACTTGCATCAAAAATTAACTCAACAAATGGGCGCTGTGATTCAACGGGTAGGGCAGCATTTTGTTTTAAGCGCCGAAACACATTTTCTACATCGATGATTGCATCGTCCACTAACACGCCAATTGCAACAGTAAGCCCACCAAGGGACATGACGTTTAGTCCAAGGTTCATAGCGTCCATCATGAGTAAACCAACTGCAAGCGACACAGGAAGCGCAGTGAGAGTGATGATGGTTGTTCGAACATTCATAAGGAATAGCATGAGAACTATTGCAACAATCACTACAGCCTCGATGAGTACATGAGTCACGTTGTTTACTGCACGGTCAATAAAATGCGCTTGACGGAACACTTCACGGTTTAGCACCATGCCTTTTGGAAGCGTTTTTTCTAATTGATCGAAGAGTGCGTCTAATTCTGAAGTAAGGGCTAGTGTGTTAGTTCCCGGTGATTTTTGGATAGAGATAACAACTGCAGGGGTGCCCGAATCAGAACCTTCCCCTCGTTTACTAGCAGGCCCAAGTTGTACATCTGCTACTTGCCCGATTGTTACGGGAACACCTTCGTGGAATGAAACAATAGTGTTTGCAATATCGTTTGCATTTGTAACTCTGCTTTGTTGCCGAATTGGAATTTCAAAACTTCCAACGTTTGGTAAGTATCCAGCACTTGCTGTGGAATGCGAACTTCCAGCTGCTCGAACAACATCTGAGATTGTTAGACCATAGATACGCAATCGTTCCTGGTCCACGTTCACTTGGTATTCAGGAAGTTCGCCACCGATGGCAACGACTTGCGCTACACCAGGAATTGCTAGTACTTTATTTCGAAGGTCGAATTCAGCAAATGAGCGTAATTCAAGTGGAGATACAGATGGGCCATTTCCTGGAGGAGATGACAGTGAAACTAACATGATTTCACCGGCAATAGATGTGATTGGAGTAATGAATGGCTCTACATCAGACGGTAAAGAATCGCGTACAGTGGAAAGCCGTTCTGCAGCCAACTGCCTTGCATCGTAGAGGTCAGCACCCCAGTCTAAATCGACCCAAACAATGGAAAGACCAATGGCACTTGCGCTTCGTACTCGACGTACTCCGGTCATGCCATTTACTGCAGATTCGATCGGAAACGTAACGTATTGTTCCACTTCATCTGCGGCTAGTCCTCCTGCTTCAGTCATAATGACAACAGTGGGCGCATTGAGCTCTGGAAAAACATCAACACTCATGTTCGGGATGCGATACGCAGCGAAACCCGTGATAAGTAATGCCGTCAAGACAACGAGTGAAGCGTACCGTAACGAAAACTGTATAAGGGATTGCAACATGACCTAGTGCGCCCCCTCATGGAATGTTCCATCGGCGTGAAAGTGCCCGCCTTGCTGTACGGAACCGCTTGTAGCAAGCATGAGTTGGAAACCACCGTCTAGGACAATTTCGTCTCCATCTGTAAGGCCAGAAAGTACGGCGACCCATCGTCCGTCGTTCATTCCTAAGTCAGCTTCCATGCGAATTGCTTCGTTTGGATTGTCTAGTGCACGTTTAAAAATAATTGGCAGAAGGCCGTCTTGTTGCACTGCTGCTAGTGGAATTGAAAGTTCTGCATCGCGTGTTGCTTCGGTTGTAATTTCAAGTTGAGCAGTTACTCCAGGTCTAGCCCAACTTGCAAGTGTAGTAGGTGTTACATATAAATCTATAGTGCGATCGGTTGCATCGCCGCTTAATCCCAATTGGAGTATGCCGTGCATGGTGTTTTGCAATTCCACTGCATTGCCTGATGAAGTGGGTGTAGGAGGCACAATTTGGACTTGTAACCCGTCTCGTAGAACACCCAAATCTGACTGCAGACCCGAAGCATGGAACCGTAATTTTTCTGGTTGCACTACATCTAGAACAAGTTTGTGTTCTTCTGCCCATGCTCCATTTGTCATTGGAACAGAAGCAACGATACCGTTCTGGGAAGCGCGAACCTCCACTGTTGTAACTGCTTTCCACCATTCAGGATTGCTTTGAGGCAACGAAACTTCGAGTAATGATGCCGCAGAATCTAGAGCTATTTCAAGGGTTGATCTAGCCGCGCGTAACAACGCAATGTTTTCAGCGTAAGAGGCTTCTAACTCAGCATCTTTTTCACGAATGTCTGCAAGTTCTGCCTTTGCTGTTGAATATGCAGCACGAGCAGCAGTATATTCTCGCAAACTACCTCCGCCTGCTTTTCTGAGGTCTTCAAGTTTCTGAATTCTTTTTCCCCACATATCTACGTTTACTGTCACCGAGTATTCGTGTTGTTCATGCGCAAGAAATAGGGGCGAATACATTTCCATCTTTGCTTCAAATTGCTGCACAGTCGCGGAATAACCTGCAAGAGCTTGTTGTAATTCTCGCCAAGCGGGGGAGTCGATTGTATACAACAGCGTATTTGCTTCAACATGTTCAAACTGCTCAACCTGCAATGTAATTCTTCCTGGAAGAATCATTCGGTATTCTCGTTTTGCAGAGGGTAAGTACTCAAACCTACCTGGTGCTCTCAATGTGTCTTTCAAGCGTCTTCGTTCAACAGTGGCAAATGTAATACCTAGATTTGAACGCACCGCCTGGGGGATTGCAATTCTGTTTGTAGGCAACGCAGGTGTATCTTGCACGTGTGTACTTTCTTGACTAGGTGTGCTACTTTCGTTGGAACATCCAAAAAAGGTCGTAGTGAGTACGCCGCATGCTAATAGGTTTGTATAGTTCATTGCACACCTCCAAGTGTGTTTTCTGTGGCTGAATCACCGTCGTTTTTAACGGTATCTATTGTGTACGCTGGACCAAGAATGTTATTTCGTGTTATTTTGGCATCTAGTTGGGTGACTTGCAATGTCACAAGATTTTTCTTTGCTTCGTGATGACGAGTAACTGTTTCAAGCAACATGAACATGTCTACTTCTCCTAGATTCATAATATTTTCAATGTCCTTGCTTTGCTCTTGGAGAAGCGGAATAATCATTTCGTCAAAGTATGAGCGCTGCTTTTTAGTGAGGGAAAGAGTGGTGTTTGCTAGGGCGAGTTCTCTGTAGATTCTCGCAAACGTCGTTTCGGATTTTGCTCTTGCAACTTCGCGTTTTGTTCTTGCATGGGCTATGCCGGCTTGGTTTCTGTTCCAAATTGAAAGTGGAATTGAAACGCCAATCAACACTCGGTGATCATTAAATTCACTTCCGTACCCTGAACCAAGAACAATGTCTGGAAATTGTTTCTTTATTTCAAGTCGAAGTGAATCTTCAGCAGTTTGGTATTGAGCCATCGAAACAGCAAGCTCAGTGTTTGCATTGATGATCCGACTAGTTTCATCTTCAACGAGTACAGTCATCAACGCAGGAAAGATTGGAATAAAATATTCAGCACTTGTTGGCGGAAGTCCGAGTGTTTCAACAAGTGCAAGTTCAGCTTGAAGAACATCCAGTTCTGCTTTTGTAATTTGTACTTGATACGACACCAAATCAACTTTCAGCAGTCTCCGCTCCACACGATTCATCTCATCCGAGGCTTCTAGAAGGTCTGCAATTGCATTGATACGTTCGAGTTGTTCGGCGACTTCCTGTAAAAGTTCTACTTGCATAGTTGCTGCGTTCCAATGAGACCACTGCGATTGAACGAGCGAACGAGTGTTCCATTCAAGGTTCGCTACCTTGCGTAAATTTGTTGAATAGGCTGAGTCCGCACGTTCTTTTTCCACTGCAAGGCGGCCTGATATTGGAATTGTAAAATTCATCATCATCCCAAATTGAAATGGCGCGGATGGCGAAGAAATGTCTGCACCTTGAAAGCCAAACACGGGGTCTTCCCAAAGCCCAGCAGTTTCAAAATTTGCTAATGCAACTCCAGCTTCAAGCCTAGCAATGCGCAGGCTTGGGTTATAAAACAAGGCGATGACTTCGCCTTCTTCAACAGAGATTCCATCCTGCATATCGAATGCATTGGGCACTCCATTTTGAAGAGCGAGGCGTTCAGCGAACACTTGTACTGGTTCAATGTCTACGATTCTATTTTCTAGGTTGGATTGGTATAAATCCATCTGCAATGGTGCAGGCTCGTACGATTGGCAACCGATTGAAAAAATCATCGCAAGGAAGCAAAGGGTCACGGTTATTTTGTATTTCATATCTAAAGCAAACTCCTATCAATATTTACAATAACGCAAGCATGCAACGCATAGTTGCATGTGCGAAACGAAGGCACATTGATAGGATTTAGACGAGAAGTCTGGTGATGCGAACGATGGACAATTGTTGCCGCTCTATAGGCGGGTCGTCAATCGTACTGCAGTACATTGACTGAACTGGTTGTTCGTCAAGTGCTGGAATGAATGTCTGGAAGAACGCAACAACAACAGAGGGGTCATCGTCGATTGTGCGAGGAGTTGTTACTAAGTCGATGAGTGCAAGTTCAAGGTCTGTACAAGCACACCCTTGTACGTCTTGGTCTTCGGTTACTGGAGTTACCCATTGATCATGGTGGCTGCATTCGTGGGAGCAGTGCTCAACGACTTCAGCAACTTCATGCTCGTGTCCTCCGCCAAGGCAGATTGATACGGTGCTCTGCAATCCGCCAAATACGGCTTGTACTGCAATAGCGCTTAGAATCATATATGTAGTCAGTTTCGAAAGCATTTCTACTCTTTACTATAGGCTACTCAGAGGCGGGTGTCCACAAATTCACCGGTTTTTACTCCGTCCAATAATCAGGGTCTAGTACGGGGTCTGGTACAGGGCCTGGCCCTGAACCAGACCCTCGTATCGGCTTTGCGTGCTACGATAGTAGGCATGAGGGAACAAAGAACTATTGTAGATGGTGTTGATTTTGGAAAAGTATTTCAGTTTCAACATCTATTCGGAGCTATTGGAAGTTCCATGCAACCTGGGCGTATGATTCTTGGGCTATGCATGGTTTTGATATTGTTTGCAGGGGGACGCATTTGGGATTCGGTATCAGGCGACGATGCTCGTGCTTACATGGGCACAGTTTCAGTTGAAGAACTCAGCCAAGCTCGGTCGCTTGCAATTGCAAAATCTGCAACTGCGCTTTCTAATGATGCCCCAGAGGGCTCTGAACATTGGACAGTAGCAGTTGCACAAGCGAATCTCTTAGAGGCATGGGAAGATTATTTGTTCGAAGGTGATGTGAACGCACTGGAACGAGCAGAGTTTGAAGATATATATGCTTCGCTCGAAAAGGTGCGAACGCAGGGGCCATTTGAAGCCTCTGCTTTATTCATCGCATCTTCGTGGAATAGTATCGTGGACGGTGCGCTACACTTCGAGCCTGTACAAATGTGGCAAGGTGTAGTTGCAATAGTTTGGGAATTGCCGCAACTAATCTGGAACGCAGGTTTTCACTGGTTTATCACGTTGTATGGATTATTGTTCGTCTATGTGCTTTGTATTGGTGGTGGGGCAATTTCCAGAATGCAAGCCGTGCAACATGCACGAGGACAACGAATAAGCATTCCTGAAGCACTTGAATTTTCAACAAGCCGTTGGCGATCGCTCTTTGAAGCTGTGTTAGGCCCCGCAATGGTTGTTGCATTCTTTTCTGTCTTGCTCATGGTGCTTGGTTTAGTTTTGTTAAACGTTCCTTGGCTCAACATTGTTGGTGGGTTGTTGTACGGTATATTCTTGGTCTGCGGCTTGGTGATTTCATTGGTTGCTGTTGGGTATTGTGTATGTTTCCCCATCTTGATTCCATCGGTTGTCATCGAACATTGCAGCGGTAGCGAAGCAGTTCAACGATCGTTCGCCTATCTTGTTTCAAAGACACTGTATTTTATTGGCTACCTTGCGCTTTTGATTATCGCAATGGTGTTTGGGTACATAGTCGTTCGGCTGATAACGAATTTGACCTTGGATGCAACAGCGGGCCTTGTTGGTGCGTGGACATTCAACCAATCCCTCGTAGGCGCGGGTTCAATGCCTGAACATGCAATTCCAACTTTCGGTGGAGCTTGGTACGAGACAAGTGCCAGTTGGTTTGTAACATTTTGGGAAACCATCGTTCACGATTTTATGATTGGCTGGATATGTAGTGGTTTCTTTAGCGTAAGCACAACGATGTATCTACTTATGCGTAAGAATTGCGATGGACAAGACACGCGTGACATTTGGTGGCACGGCGTTGAGCAAGGGACTGCTATTCCTAGAGATTAATTTAGATTGCTGGGTCTTGCTTTAACTCAAAAATGGATTGCGTACGAAGTACAACACCTTGATCTGAGTGTAAGTGGTAAGACTGAACATGCAGTTGGTCGTTGTAGCGTTGGACATCAAGAATACTAAGACCTTTGCTCTTGTCAGTTTGATACCGCACGACTTTGGCTTTTGCTTCATCTGCGAATTCGGACAATTCCAAATAGCTGTCACCGAACAAGTGTTCAGGAAGTACTTCAATTTGCATAGAGTTAATCAATGTAATGCGATCGCCAAAATCTTGTTCGTGATCTCGTTCACCAGCGCATACCATTGTGGTTACATGACCGCGGTCTGGTAATGAATCGACACTTTGGAAAATAACTTCAGTGACGCAAATCCCTTCGTACTCAAAGCGAAGAACGTGGCCGCCTTTGCATAACCAAGCTTCAAAATCATAATCGTTGTGCTGCACTTCGATACGATCTTCAATTTGGAAGAATTCGGGGTGAATTGCAGAACGGAATAGTGCCATGCTATAGGCCGGCTGGTCAATAATTTTATCTTGTGCTTGCATGTGATTCCCAATGAGAAAGAAGTGAATAAACTTAACAAAGACCTAACAACATCTTTGTCCCCTGTTATTTATACGTGTATTGTCGCTTAATTTTTTCGTAAATCAAGATAAAAAGTCTATTTTTTACAACAAAAAGTACGGAAAGGCAGAAACCCTTGCAAAAACTAGAGTTGTGAAATGAACTATTTGGTAGAAAGTTTCGTCAGTACATTCTGCATATCAGACCAGATTTCTTCTCGAGTTTGTTTGGTGTAGTTTCGCAGTAAGTACGCAGGGTGGTACGTGGGCATTACTGGTATGGAGCAGTGCTCTCCCCACACACCGCGTAGCTTTGTAATGCCTGTTGTCGTTTGCAAAAGGTACTTCGTAGCAGGCGAACCCAGAGCAACAATGACGTCTGGTTGTATTACTTGTATTTGCAGTTCCAAGAATTCGCCGCATTTTTTCACTTCCGTTGGTAGAGGCGTACGGGTATCTTCAAGGTGGCTTTTTACCACGTTCGTGATGTAGACATCATCCCGCGAGAAGCCCATTGCAGAAATTATTTGATCAAGTTTTTGCCCAGCTGCTCCCACGAAGGGGATACCTTCCGCATCTTCTTCAGGTCCAGGAGCATCACCGATGAACATGAGTGAAGCATTGGGATTGCCAATGCCGAACACTATTTGGGTGTGCGAAGTTACCGTTGTGCAATGTGGGCAGGTAGTTGCGTGCAATTGTTGTATGTCTTCGAGGGAAGTCGCAGAAATGTCTACACTTGGTAGCGCAGAAACAGGCAACGGTTGTTCAGCTTCTACATCGCTCGTAGGCAAAAAGTCAACTCCCATAAGTTTGCTCGTTTCAAGATGTAATCGTGCGGTTAGCTCATCCATAACTACGTAGTGTAATCTCGTTTAAGGATGATAGTGACTGGCCCATCGTTGGAAATTTCTACTTTCATATCTGCGCCAAAAACACCGTATGTAACGGCGATTCCAGTCTTCTCTAACTGCTCGCCTACTCTTTCATACAGTGGCTCAGCTAACTCGGGAGAAGCAGCACGCACAAAGCTTGGGCGGTTGCCTTGCGAACAATTCGCAGCAAGAGTAAATTGGCTTATAAGGAGGATTTCACCGGTGACATCAAGGATAGAGAGATTCATTTTCCCTTCTGCGTCAGGGAAGATTCGCATTGTTGAAATTTTCTTAGCGAACCAATTTGATTCGGTTTCATCATCGCCATCTTCGACACCGAGCAATATGCAGAACCCATGTTGGATATTCGATTTGTAGTGTGGTTCAGAAACAGACACACTTGCGGAGGTGACTCGTTGGATTACAGCAATCATGCTGTGTATTGTTACAAAAAATAGAGCCCGCTGTTTAAAAAATAAACGGGCTCCCGTGGTGGCTAGTGGATGGTTACTCTTGTATTCGAGTCCCCGCCTTAATCAGTTCCATCGAAGTGTACGAATTTACAGCAATGCCATAGCGCAACTAGAAACAAGTGCAGCGCCCTTGCTATCGCACGCCTGGCGATAATCAATGAGTTCAATTTGGTTAGGTTCTAACAGGTTGACTGCTGCTGACATATTGCCGATGCTGCACCAATTTGTAGAATTGTTGTGCCATTTCATTGATGAAACAAAATCTTCTGTATCGTTGCCGATGAATTTAGTCATCATTTCTCTGTCGTGCCGTTCGACGTCATATTTACGCTGATCGTCCACCGGCCTGGGCTCGCCGAACTGTTGGCCTACATGGCTTAAATCTGCAGAAGCTACAACATAGGTTTTGCCACCGAGTTCTTCGAGAATTTTTTTGAGTTCTGAGATGAACTCATCTGTCGTGGTGCGAGAGTTATCTTCGTCACCATCAAGCATGTCTATAAGGGGATTTGGAATGAGCGCTGCAACAACAGGAACATTGCCAAAGCAATGTTGAATCCACGGAAGTTGCAACTCGATTGAGTGTTCGGCAGCATGGTCAATGAGATCTTTCAAAACACCTTCACCGAATGCAGCAAGTAGGCAATCTACAACTGCAGTATCAACAGGGCAATGGCCAAGTGGAGAAGTAAATCCAATTGTCGAAAGCACTACACCATCTCCTTCGCCAAAATGATTGGTCCCTAAAATGACGATTCTGTCAGGTTTTTCTGCAGTTTGCCAAGCATAGTATGCTGAAGCATAGTTTGGCCATCCTCGAACGTAATCAAGATGGGGTGCAACAATGCCTCGAATTGCCTGCTCAAACTCTGGATCTTCTGTTTCAGAAAACCACTGTTGTAATTGCTTTTTGCAATCTTCCGTTGTTTTTCCAAGGGAGCCTGAAGCACGAATAGGAAACGTGCCGTCTTCTGTAAGTCGTGCAACAGTATCTTGCTCAAGTTTTGCAGAAGTGGGCCCCCAGAGTAAGCCACTCGCATCAAGTTTTTCGAGCAAGTCGATGAATTGATCTTCTGGAGCCTTGGTGGATGCAGCAATATCTTTAGCAAGTGTATTGCCATCAATTCGCTTAATCACCCCGAACAAGTGCGCTGGAACGACCATTGTTTCTCTTACTAGAGCATATGGGTCACGTAATGCTACGAACTGTTTCTTATCTTTTGAGATAGGCCAGGCTTGAAAACTGCGCAGTGCAGGCATAGCAAGGTGCTCAGGAAGGTCCGAGAATTGCATATTTGACTCCGTATGTAGAAAAAAAGGTGAATTTGCCGTAATAGAAAGTGGAGATGGACACTGAAAAGGGCAATAAAAGCCCTTCGACTGCGTAATAAAATATCACCGCTTGACCTTGAGCGGTGAGAGTTTACAATAGAGAATTACCTTTTTTTTAAAATTTGCACATAGGACCTCCACGGAATGAAAGATATGAAAATCTTACTTACAAAAATGCCTCTATTCGCTGTGATTGGAATCGCATCTATCACGTTACTTGGCTGCGAAAAACCCGCTGAGTCGAACGAAGTTTCAATTGATTCAACGAAGACTGCATCTGTAGAATCAAGCCCAGCAGCTACGAAGCCAGAAGTTGCTGCATCTGCTAAAGAGACTTCTGCTGATACGAAAAATAACAGAAAACCAGGCAAGCCAATTCCAGTTGACTTATCAAATCCAGAACAAATGGATAAATTGAATGCACTTTTACCTACAGGTAAAAAGTCTGCGGATGTATCATCATTGAATGTAAAGGATTTAACTGCGCAGCCTGGTACTCCAGGTTTGCTAACACAAGTTGTCACTGCAACTCCAGAGTCCCTAGATCTTGGGGCTTTTTCAACAAGTGAAACGGGTACAGGAAGCGTTACGCTGACAAACACAAGCGACACCTCTGTAACAATCGAACGAGCAAAGGCAAGTTGCGGTTGTACTACTTCAGATTTCAAGCAAAATACAGTGTTGCTACCAGGCGAATCAACTGACATAAGTGTCACGATGGATGGCAAGGGTCGAGCACGTAAACTTTCAAAGACGGTTACATTCTCCATCACGGGCTACCCACCACTGCGTCTTCCAGTTGTTGCAGAAACAATTGAATATGTAACCATCGACCAGAATCCGATTGCGATCCAGAATGGCGAAAAATTTGGCAAAATTATTTTAACATCAATAGATGATCAACCATTTACAGTGACTTCTATTCTGCCTGCAATTGCAGAGCTCCCAACAGAAGCTGCGACATCGCAAGAATTACAATTGAACTGGGAAGATTTCTGGGATGTCGTTCAAACAACAAAAGTCACTATTCGTCTTGACCACCCACTTTGCAGCGAAATTACAACGAACATTCGTTTGAGTGCAGAGCAACGTCAGCGGTTAAATGAAATTATTAAACTGCGCCGCGAAGGCGGTGCATTGCCAACGAAAGACCCAACGCGTCCGTTGAATGGCGATCAACTTACTCAGTACATTAAAGCGGGCAAAGGTATGCAAGTCATTAAGTACATCGAGGATGGCCTTGGTTCATACGATGCTGTAAATCGAACTGGCGTAACTTTACTAAGTAGCGCTGCAGAAGCAGGATATCCAGATACAGTTATTGCCCTGATTGCACTTGGTGCACAAGTTGAGCGAGTTGACCGTGTAAACAGAACACCGCTTATGTATGCGGCCCGATCCAAAAACCCCGAAACAATCCAGGTTCTCATTGACGAAGGCGCCGACATTCAGTCCCGTGACCGTCTTGGAAATACTCCATTGTCTTGGGCATCAGGTTTCGGCATTGCAAGTGGTGTGCAAGTTCTCATTGACGCTGGTGCTGATGCGAACACTGTAGATACTGTACTTGGGTATACACCTTTAATCTGGGCAGCTGGTTTTGGCGATACAGATTCAGTAGCAATACTTGTAGAAGCTGGCGCTGATGTTTCCGTGAACGATATCGCAGAGGGTAGAACTCCCCTTATGCATGCGGTTCGAACCGGCAAAATTGAAGCCGTTGCACTCCTTATCAATGCTGGTGCAAAAGTAAATGGCATCGACAATAAGAAATCAACAGCGCTTCATATTGGTGCAGGAAGCAATAATGTAACTCTTGATAAAATTGAATTGCTTGTAGCGTCTGGCGCAGATGTAAACGCTAAAAACTCATCAGGCGAAACAGCATTGGATCTTGCTAAATTAAGAACCGATGACAATGGCTCAATGATTGTTGAGTACCTATCGAACCTAATTTCTACAGAATAAACAGGTTTCTAAACTGATTGAACACAGCGGACCGCCATTTGGCGGTCCGCTGTCGTTATCATGGGTGGGCTTCAATAGGAGAAACACAATGACTGCAACAGCTACCTCAACAGAATACAACCAACTAATCAAAACAGCCAAAGAGTGCAACGCACTTGGTTCAACAATTTCACTTTTGCATTGGGACCAAGAAGTCATGATGCCAAAGAATGGCATCGAGTTTAGAGCAGACCAGATATCACTTACATCACGTTTATACCACGAGATGAAAACGAACCCAAAAAATGGCGACCTGATTTCAGCTTGCGAAGCGAACGATGATCTTGTTGGCGATCCTACGAGTGCAAGTGCAGCGAACATTCGAGAAATTCGCCACGGGTACGATCGAGCAACAAAGTTGCCAGCTTCTTTGGTTGAAGAAGAAGCGATGCTGTCTAGTCGTGGGCAAAGCGCTTGGGCTGAAGCACGTAAAAATAATGACTTCTCAGAATTCCAACCATGGTTAGAAAAAATTGTGAACTTGCTTCAACGCAAGGCAGAATGTTATGGTTGGTCTGAAGGTGGAGAACCATGGGACGCACTCGCTGAAGATTACGAACCAGGATGTACTGCAGTTTCAGTGAGCGAAGTCTTTACGCCATTGCGTGTAAAACTACAGTCGCTACTAGATGACTTGATGGGAAGCGACAAAAAGCCATCGAATAAATTTAACGAGCTTGTTCTTCCTATCGATCACCAAAAGAAATTTGTGAATGCAATCGCAAGCCAAATCGGTTTTGACTTCCAATCTGGTCGTTTAGATGAATCAACGCATCCGTTTTGCAGTGGGACACATTGCAATGACGTTCGTATGACGACTCGTTTTCACGAGAATAATGTGAACGATGCAATTGGTTCAACAATGCACGAATGTGGACATGGCATTTACGAACAAGGGTTACTCTTTACGAATGTTGGAACGCCAATGGGCAGCGCTGTTTCACTTGGAATACATGAATCACAAAGCCGAATGTGGGAAAACCAAGTTGGTCGAAGCGAAGCATTCTGGAAATGGTGTTACCCAAAAATGGGCGAATTCTTTGGCGATGCAACTGCCCACCTAAGTTTTGACGATGTGTACGGTGGTGCAAATATTGTGAAGCCCGACTTCATACGCGTTGAAGCAGATGAAGCGACCTACAACATGCATATTATGATTCGGTTCGAGTTAGAACGCTTGTTGATGAAGGGTGAACTTGCTGTGGCAGATTTGCCTGATGCATGGAACGCTCGGTACCAAGAATATTTGGGCATAGATGTTCCAAGCGACACGAAGGGATGTTTACAAGACATCCATTGGTCGATGACGTCAATGGGTTACTTCCCAACATATACGCTCGGCAATTTGTATTGTGCTCAATTCTTCGAAACAGCAATGGAAGAAATTCCAGATATGTACGAACAATTTGCACGTGGCGAATTTGGCACTTTGAAAACTTGGCTGAATGAAAACATTCATTGCCACGGACAACGGTTTAGAGCCGCAGACCTTTGCGTGCACGTTACTGGCAAGCCATTGTCGTCAGACCCGCTAATGCGTCACCTTGAAAATAAATTGAAACCAATTTACGGTTTGGCGTAAGTCCAACCAACAACGTCAGTTGTTTCTTGCCTGCCCGTCACTTGAGGCAGTGTGATGGAAATGCCGTCAAGTGCTAATGCACCAAGGATTGCCATAGCCATACCTTCGCGTGCTTGAATGGGCACACCAAGAGTTTCAGTAGTGCCTGTATGTGCAATATTCGAAACAAGTACTTTATTGAAGACGCCACCACCAGCAAGTAGAACCTTGCCGTACTCTTGCGTTGCATCGTTTACGCATGCACCAATTGCAACGTGAATGGAAGCGAGTAAATCCTTGGGCGCAATTTCGGTCTTGGTTAGGATGAAGTCGCGTAGGTCATCGTTTGTACCAAGAGATCGGTGCTCAGAGTGTTGCAGTTGTAACTGCATTTTGATTTCTTCGACTACTGCGTCGCAGGGCGTTCCGGTGCGAGCGACTTTTCCATCTTCGTCGTACTCCATTCCAAGTAATTGTTGCGAGACTGTGTTCAGAAGTAAATTACAACTGCACAAGTCGAACCCTGTTACGTCGCATGGGTTTGCATGTGCGGGGATGCAAGTAATGTTACAAAATCCACCAAGGTTTACGACCGCAGTGGAGAGTTCAGAATCGCGAAATAGTACCCAGTCTGCAAGAGGAGTAATTGGTGCGCCTTGGCCACCAAGTGCTAAGTCTTGTTGTCTTGGGTCGGTTAACACGGCGCAGTCGAACGAAGTCGCAATAATAGAAGCATCGATAAGTTGAACGCTTGTTGGTGGTGCGTGGAAAACAGTTTGCCCATGCAATGCGATTGCGTCTATCTTCGGTAACGCCAATGCGTTGATGCTCGTTAGTGTCAGTTTGCCAACTGCAATAGCCCCGGAACGCATTTGCTCGTCAGTGCCACCATTTTTTGCTAGTTGCCTGAGCAAATCTCTTGCATCGCCAAGGTCAGTTGAAGTAAGTGCGATGTATCGAACTTGCATGTCCAATCCGAACCCATCAATCTCTATGGCGACAGCATCAACTCCGTCCATACTTGTTCCAGTCATTGTTCCAACAACAGTTCGCATATGTACACTCTACCAATGATTGAGGGCGTATAATTGCATACATGACACAACGGACTTTAGTAACTGGCGGCGCAGGATTTTTAGGTTCTCACCTTTGCGAACGATTGGTCGAGCGCGGGGAGCACGTTATATGTTTAGATAACCTGTTTACAGGTCGTCGCGAGACAATTGCGCATTTAGAAGCAAGATCAAATTTTGAATTTTTACTGCACGATGTCATGGAGCCCTTTGATCTTGAGGTTGATTTCATTTATAACCTTGCTTGCCCTGCGGCGCCCGGTCACTACCAACACAATCCAGTAAATACAACAATGACAAGTATTTTAGGTGCGTTGCATTCACTAGACCTTGCGAAGAAGTCCAATGCAAGGCTGTTCCATTCATCTACGAGTGAGGTGTACGGCGACCCGTCCGTTCATCCCCAACCTGAGTCGTACAGAGGCAACGTAAACCCAATTGGTTTGCGTGCTTGCTACGACGAAGGAAAACGTGCAGCAGAATCAATTTTGTTCGATTACCATCGAATGCACGGCGTTGATATTCGAGTGGCTCGAATCTTTAATACATACGGGCCGAACATGCATCCCTTCGACGGGCGTGTTGTCAGTAACTTTATACGGCAGGCGCTCGCGGGTGAAGACATTACAATTTTTGGTGATGGGAAACAGTCACGTTCGTTTTGCTATGTTGAAGATTTAATCCGTGGCTTTCTTGCCATGATGGATGCAGACGAAGCAACTGGTCCAATCAACCTTGGAAACCCTGTCGAGTTTACTATGCTCGAACTTGCGAATCTTGTGCTAGAGCTAACCAATAGTTCTTCTGCGCTTATTATGAAACCGTTACCAGCAGATGATCCGACTCAGCGACAACCAGATATAACATTGGCTACATCAACACTTGGTTGGGAGCCAAGTATCGCTCTTTCAGAGGGCCTGAAGCGAACGATTGCTTGGCTTAGCGAAACAGATTTGTCCGAGTGGACACCGCCCACGCCTAACTGGGCAGGTGGGCTTACGGAGTAAAGTAGGGCATATACTGACGACATGCTGTCACCAGCACCTCCATTATTAGCCTAAAAGTAAAGTTTTATACCGAATAACTACCGAACATCGGTTGACATTGCCGATGTTTCTGTCATCCTACCGTAAACCTAACAAACACCTGCTAGTGAAGGAGCATGACAAATGGCTATTTTAAGTAAAAACGGAAAAACTAAGAAATCAACACGAAATACAGCATCGCCTGCTGAGAATCGCACAAAGGGCGGTATTGTATCTGAGAGTAGTAATCAAACTACAGGCCGTGTAGGAAACACAGCTGCAGCACCAAGGAAGGCGAAGAAAGATATGGCAACAAAAGCAAAAGCGACTGTAGAGGACAAAGGGAAAGTCCAGGCACTCGAGAACGCGCTCTCGCAAATAGACAAAGCATTTGGCGCCGGCGCCATCATGCGGTTGAACGGTGATGATTTAGCACCGATCCCAGCAATTTCAACAGGCGCAATTAGTTTGGACCTTGCATTAGGCGGAGCAGGAATGCCCCGAGGGCGAGTCATTGAAGTGTTTGGTCCTGAATCGTCTGGTAAGACAACCCTCGCTCTGAACGTTATAGCCCAAGCACAAAAGAAAGGCGTGGCAGCATTTATAGATGCGGAGCATGCGCTTGACCCAATGTGGGCAAAAAAATTAGGTGTAGATGTAGACGCTCTGCTTGTGTCGCAACCAGATACGGGCGAACAAGCGCTAGAGATTTGCGAAATGCTCATTCGTTCTAATGCAGTGGACGTAGTTGTAATCGATTCAGTCGCTGCGCTTATTCCTCGCGCTGAAATTGAAGGCGAAATGGGTGCAACACATGTGGGCTTACAAGCTCGTTTGATGAGCCAAGCCATGCGTAAATTGACTGGGGCTATTTCGAAAAGCGATTGTATGGTTATCTTCATTAACCAAATCCGTGAAAAGATCGGCGTAATGTTTGGTAGTCCAGAAACTACACCTGGCGGCCGTGCACTGAAGTTCTATTCATCTATTCGCGTTGATATTCGTCGAATTGGTTCTATTAAAGATGGCGACATTCCAATCGGGAACCGTGTGCGGACTCGTGTAGTGAAAAACAAGACAGCGCCTCCATTCCGATCTGCTGAATTTGACATTATGTTCAACGAAGGCATTAGTATTACTGGCGACTTGATTGACCTTGCTGTGGAAGACGACATCATAAACAAGAGCGGTTCATGGTTTAGCTACGGTGAAACCCGTCTTGGGCAAGGCCGAGAAAACTCTAAAAAGTACCTCGCTGAGAATCCTGAAACATTCGAAGAGATTAAAGTCAAGGTGCTTGTTGCTCGAGGCGTACTAGACGGTCCAAAGGGGACAACCGAAGAGAGCGCAGTAAAAGCAGATGCAGAGGCTTCTGTAGACTAATTTCAATACGTAACGTGTTGCACAGAGAGACGCAGAGCACACCTTCGCATCTGCGTCTCTTTGTCATGCACACCCAAAATGCTGTATTGTTTCCAGTATGGAACTACGTCCAGAAGGCAAAACGAGTGTATGTAAAAAGCGAGGGCTTACCGCTTTGTTGGTGGCCCAATTTATGGGTGCCGCAAATGACAATATTCTTAAGGCGTTGCTTGGTTTTGCAGTTATAAAAGGAGGGATGTGGGCAGGTCTTTTGGGTGAGGGTGGGCAGGGCCTTATTGCATTGTGCCTTTTTGTTCCGTTCGTTGTATTTTCTGGTTGGGCAGGTCCAATTGCGGATAAATTTTCGAAGCGCTCAATTTCTGTGTGGATGAAGTGGATCGAGCTACCATTAGCAGTAATTGCAGGACTTGGTTTTGCGATAGAAAATTTCTGGATCGCAGGTTCGGCGATGTTTTTGTTAGCGACGCAATCCACCTTTTTTAGCCCTGCAAAGTATGGCATGATTCCTGAAATTGTTCCGCACGATAAAGTAGCGAGGGCAAATGGCGTGCTCAATATGACTACAAATGTTTCAGTCATTACGGGTATGTTGGTGGCAGGTTTTTTAAGTGACCATATAAAAAATAGCACGAATACGCTTGATCAATGGATGCCCGGCATATTCTTAACGGTCATTGCTTGTATTGGTGTAACAGCGATAGTGTGGTTACCCAAACTATCAAAGATTAACCCTCGCACAATAATTCCAGTAAACCCATTCGCAACGTACATCTCTACTGGGAGAACTATGTGCAGGGGCGTGCTGATGCATGTCGCGATTGCATGGGCATTGTTTTACTTACTCGCGACTATTGTTCTGCTGTTGGTGAACGAGCTGGGCCCGTTGCTGCAAGTGACCGACGTAAAAGTGTCGTATTTGTTAGCATCAATTGGAGTGTCTGTTGGGATTGGCTCGTTGTGCGCAGGATTTATTTCAAAGGGAAATGTCAGATTGTCGGTTTCACAATATGCAGCGGTTGGTATGTCGAGTTCTGTATTTTTTCTTGGTCTTGCGACAGTGTCGTACGTGAACTTTTTACTGGGTCTTATTGCTCTGGGCTTTACTGCAGGGTTGTATGCGATTCCATTGCAGACGCTCATGCAAACACTTCCTTCTCCAGGGGAGCGGGGTCAAGTTCTTGCAACATCTAACTCAATTTCATTTTTGTGTATGGCAGTAGGTTCGTTGCTGTTCTGGGTTTGCAGGCCATTATTTGGCGAATCACCGCAAGGAATCTTTCTAGTTTGCGGAGTGCTTGGGCTCGTGGCATTAGGGGTTGTGAATTCAATCCGGCTACCATCTGAATCAAACGATACAATAACGCACGTATGAAAAAAGTAATTTATCTAGATAATAATGCAACCACTGCACCGCTTCCTTCGGTAACAAAGGCGGTCCTTCATGCTATGGAAACATTGTGGGGGAATCCATCGAGTATCCATCGTGTTGGGCAGGAAGCGCGGCACCAAGTAGACGAAGCGAGAGCAGCCGTCGCCAGTCTCATCAACTGCGAGGCTGCGCGAATTACATTTACTTCTGGTGGAACTGAGGCTGCGAATTTGGCATTGAAATCCGCATGTGCAATGCGACCTAATCGAAAAATGATTATCACGAGCCAAGTGGAGCATGCTGCTGTTGGCGAAGCGATCGACTTGCTCGTCGTAGAAAATGGCTACAACATTGTTCGTCTTGAAAATTGTTCGGATGGAATAGTATGCCTCAAACAACTTGAAAAATTGCTGCAAGATCATGCTGAAGAAATTGCTGTTGTTTCTGTTATGTGGTGCAATAACGAGACGGGTGTTATAGAACCAATTGAAAAAATTGTTGCTCTTTGCCACGCGCATGGTGTACTTGTGCATAGTGACGGGACGCAATGGGTTGCAAAAATGCCTGTTGATGTGCAAGATGTGCCGATTGATTTGCTCACATTTGCATCCCATAAGTTTCACGGACCAAAGGGTGTTGGTGCAATGTATTCAAGTACTGGAATAACTGTGTCTCCGCTTGTAACCGGCGGTCCCCAAGAAAGAGGCAGGCGGGGCGGCACAGAAAATGTACCAGCAATTCTTGGCTTCGGCGTTGCAGCTACAGAGGCAATGCTATGGCTTACAGAAGAAAACATCCATCGCATGGAATCACAGCGCGAGATGTTTGAAACATTGCTTGCTTCGAAAATTCCAACAATCCATGTTAACTCAAGCGGTGCGTCACGCGCGTGGACTACAAGTTCAATCTCTTTTCCTGAAGTGAAAGGCGAATTGATGTTGTTAATGCTTTCTGAACAAGGCGTGTGTGCGTCTTCAGGTTCGGCATGTTCAAGCGGCGCATTGAAAGGTTCAAAAGTGATTGAAGCGATTGGAACACCAGGCGATGGCGAGTGGGGCGCAGTCCGTTTTAGTTTTGCTAGGACAACCACTGAAGAAGAACTAACGTTCACTGTGGGTGCTTTAGTTACAGTAGTGCAAACGATTCATTCAATTGTAAGTGCAGCCTCAGAA
>Ga0115000_10000732_pt1 | contig 30130 bp, 27 predicted proteins | sample ArcticOcean_MG_C_6_FD_89690 | JGI IMG/M metagenome (GOLD analysis project Ga0115000, IMG submission 89690) | Marine microbial communities from western Arctic Ocean - ArcticOcean_MG_CB8_128 | ecosystem: Environmental > Aquatic > Marine > Oceanic | place: Arctic Ocean: Canada Basin | collected...
AGAAGACGACCGCACAAACAACGGCAACGGCCCAGACAAAGACAACGGCAACCAGCCAGAAGACGACCGCACAAACAACGGCAACGGCCCAGACAAAGACAACGGCAAAGACAAAGACAAAGACAACCAGCCAGAAGACGACTGAGCGCCAACCACCCCAACTCTCGCGCTAGTCCAACTGTTCCCGGCTTGCTTGTGCCCCCGGGCAGAATCGAACTGCCGCACAAGGTTTAGGAAACCAATGCTCTATCCACTGAGCTACGGGGGCGGTATTGCCAAATGTGAGGTTAGCGGCGCTGTTCGGTACGACCGCTCTTGAGGTACCCCAGTAGTCTCACCCCATGGTCGATTCATTTCCGCGTCGTTCTGCCCGGACCCAACGGTTTGCGTTGGGTGCGCCTCGCAACATCACGGTCGCTGACGATGGTTCGGGTGTCGCATTCTTGCGCAGCCCTGCGGGCGACAACCCCAGCAACGATCTCTGGTACCTCGACGTTGTCAGTGGCCAAGAGCACATGCTGGTTGACGCATCAATACTGCTCGAACCTGACGCCAAACTCCCGGCAGCAGAACGAACCCGCCGCGAGCGGGCCCGCGAGGGGGCATCAGGCATTGTGCGCTATGTCGCCGACGCCAGTCTGAAGCATTTTGTCTTTGCGCTTAACGGACAACTCTTTCGTAGCGAACACAATGGCACAACGAGTGCCATCGACTGTGCCGCCGGAGCATTCGACCCAAGGTTCAATACCGACTCAACGCTCGTTGCCTACGTAGCCGACGGCGCATTGCGCATTACCGGCGGGAACGGCGATCGAGAGCTTCTTGGCGACCGGGACCCAGACGTAACCTGGGGGTTGGCCGAATTTATTGCTGCAGAAGAAATGCGCCGGTCACGTGGGTTCTGGTGGTCGCCGAGCGGCGACAAACTGGCCGTTTGTCGCGTCGACAATCGGCCCGTTGACCAATGGAATCTCGCCGACCCCACCGAACCCAAGTCACCCACTCGCACCGTGCGCTACCCCTCGGCGGGCACCAAAAATGCGCTCGTCGACCTCGTCATTATCGACCTTGAGGGCAACCGAATTCCCATCAAATGGCAACGCGACGAGTTCGAGTACCTGGCAGACGTAAGTTGGAGGACCACCAACGAACTCCTCGTCACGGTGCAAACCCGCGATCAAAAGACCATGGCCTGCCTAGCTGTCGACGTCGCCGATGGCGCCGTCTCCGAGGTTGCCCGTTTCAGCGACGACCACTGGATCGACATTGTCGCGGGAGTTCCGGCCTGGGTCGGAGAACATTTAGTGATGATTCTCGATGATGAGACCTCCCGTCGTTTCACCGTCGATGGGACGCCCGTCACCGCTGCGGATCAACAGATCACCGGCGTCGTCTCCGTTCGCGACGATCACGTTATTGCAACCGTCGCCACCAAACCCTCGGAGCGGTCCATTGCCCGCATCGACCTCGATGGCACGATGACGCCTTTGTTCGACAGCGCGGGGGTAATCAGTGCCGTTTCCGGAGGCGACACCTTTGTGACCATCGAACGGTCACTGTCATTCAGCGGAACCAAGACCACGGTGCATACAGATTCCGGCCCACACACGATTATCTCCAACGCTGCCGATCCGCAATTGGCCACCAATATCACGCTGCTCGAACTCGGTGACCACAAAATGCCCGCGGCGCTCGTACTTCCGACGAATCACCGGGTCGGCGACAAACTCCCTGTGCTCCTTGACCCCTACGGTGGTCCACACGCCCAACGAGTATTGGCGTCCCGCGACGGCTACCTCACCTCGCAATGGTTCGCCGACCAGGGTTTCGCCGTACTCATAATCGATGGTCGCGGCACTTCGGCTAAGGGCGGGAAGTGGGAACGCGCCGTATGGCAAAGTCTCGGACACGCCACGGTTTCCGATCAGGCTGATGGTCTCGCCGCGGCGGGCCAACTGTTCCCCTATCTCGACCTCAATCGAGTCGCTATTCGGGGGTGGAGTTTTGGTGGCTATCTCGCGGCACTTGCTGTTTGCCTTCGCCCGGACACCTTCCATGCTGCTATAGCCGGGGCACCCGTAACCGACTGGGCGCTCTATGACACGCACTACACGGAGCGCTACATGGGCCACCCTCACACCTCTCCCGAGTCCTACCGCAGCGAAGCCGTCACCACTTGGGCAGACCAACTCGATCGGCCGCTACTACTTATCCACGGTCTCGCCGATGACAACGTCGTAGCGGCGCACACCCTGCAGTTGTCACGAGCCCTACTAGCAGCGGGTAAACCCCACGAGGTGTTACCCCTACCTGGGGTTTCACACATGACACCACAAGAAGAAGTCGCCGAGAACTTGCTATTGCACCAACTCGACTTCCTTCGTCGCTCCTTACCGGACAGCACCCTGGGGTAGTCGCGTCATAATCCGGATCGTGGTTAAATAATCAGACGCCATAGCAGAAGCCCGAAACTGCCCATCAGGACGCCTGACGCAAGGTCCATGCGGAGATTCGCTAGACGGATGCCGCCGGACCGTTGCCAACGCAGACATCCGGCAAGCGCAATACCGAGCACCCACCAAGCCAGGAGAATTCGTACCATGGGTCAGTTGTACTACAAGGACTGGCACCCACGAGTACATTTGGTATAGGCTTTCCGCCAATCAACGGATTGGGTCCGTTGTATAAATTCTACTAAAAAAGAGGAAAAACTTATGCGAACTAAGTTACTAATGATCATGACCGTTGTCGCCATGATGGGACTGGTCTTTTCGGCCCCAGCATCGGCCCAAGACGGACCTACCGTTACCTCCGATCCTGCTTATGTAGATGCTCCAGGTGAGGCCACCTTCATAATCACCGGCGAAGGTTTCTCCGATCCCGGTCTCTTCATCTTGGCTTGCGATGTTCCTGAGGGCGATGCAACACCCACAGTTGAGACCTGCGACGTAACCGCCCTCGTACCTACATCCCCTGACGGCGATGGCAACATTGCCGAAACAGAGTTCACCTACGACGTTCCTGAAGGTGGCATGGCTATTGCAATTTCCAACGTCGATGCTTCCGACGCGGGCTTCACCATCATCACCATCGGTGAGGTCATCGATGAAGAAGCTGCCGCGGAGACCGAGGCAGCCGAGGAAGAACTTCCCGAAACTGGTAGCGAGAGCACGCAGCTCGCCATCATTGGCCTCACCATTGCCGCCGGTGGCGCCATGGTTGTTGCCGGTAGCCGCCGCCTTGGAAACATCTAATCCAACGCTGAGCTAATCAAACGCAAGTAAGGGGCCGGGTCCGCGAGGATCCGGCCCCTTTGCGTTTTGGGGTACCGCTAGTTACGAGGAACTTCGGTCCACGGAAGCTCTTTATCAACCCGTACATCACCGGGCAGTCCTAAGACTCTCTCACCCAAGATGTTGCGCATCACCTCGGAAGTGCCCCCTTCAATCGAGTTGGCTCGGGATCGCAAGAACGCCTTCTTAGTGTCGACGCCATACGTCGCGGCCGTGGTGGCTCGCGTGAGTGGATAGCCAGACTCATAAAGCATGCCGTCTGCGCCATGCAGATCGATAGCTGCCTCATAGATGCGCTTATTCAGTTCGGCGGACATCAGTTTGCCCACGGAACCTTCGGGCCCGGGATTGCCCAACTTGGCCCCGTTCTTGGCACGGTGGCTCGTAAGTCGCAGGGTTTCAGCCTCGATCCAAAGCTGAGCGATCCGGTCGCGCCAGACCCCGTACTGCGGCGAATCTTCGGACGGCTTTAGCTCGTTCCACAGGTCGGTTAGAAGCAAAATTGCACCGCCGCCACGAGGCGTGCCACCACCGCCGAGGGCAACCCGTTCGTTCATCAGCGTGGTTAGCGCTACACGCCAACCGTCGCCGCGCATACCCAGACGCTGGCTGTCAGGAATGCGAACGTCAGTCATGAAAACTTCGTTGAATTCGGCTTCGCCGGTGATTTGGTAGAGCGGCCGCACCTCAATACCGGGTGTTTCCATGTCGACCATGAAGTAGGTGAGCCCCTTGTGCTTACGCATTTCGGGATCACTACGGGCCACGATCATGCCCCAACGAGAAACATGCGCCAGCGTCGTCCAAACCTTTTGGCCGTTGAGCACCCATTCGTCGCCATCAAGATCAGCCCGCATCGACAATCCGGCGACATCGGAGCCAGCGCCTGGCTCGGAGAACATTTGACACCAGATCTCTTCGCACGTGAAACAGGCCCGCAAGAGTCGGCCCTGGAGGTCTTCATTGGCATGGGTAAGCACGGTTGGCATACCCATTCCGATCCCAATCGGGTTGAGGGCAAGGTTGTTCCAGTACTTGGATGCCTTGCGAAGCTCTTCTTCGACAATCATCTGTTTGCCAGGAGCTAGCCCAAGGCCGCCCCGGCCTTCGGGAAAGTTCACCAGAGCCAAACCGGCATCAAACTGGGCGCCTCGAAATGCCACCATGTCGTTGGAGTCATGGTTGGCCACCAACGCTTGGGTCATTTCGCGGAGTTGATCGTCGGTGACGGGAGCCATGAATTTAATCCTTTAGTGCCACCGCATTCGGGGTCACATTCATCTTGGGTTCGTATTCGGCAGGCGCTATATCGCGTTGCTCTCCCCCCAAAGTGGCACGTAGTTCGCTGCGGCACGAATCACACGGTCCGTAAAAATCTTCTGCCACGGCCGTCTGGCAGCGTGGACAATTGAATGGATCCGTTGTCGTCATTGCGCAGAGGCTAGTCGCCGGTGTTCCCGACCGCTGATTCAGGCGAGAAGATCGCCTGCCATTTTCTCAGACGGACCTGGCCGACGCTTGTCGTCAACCCGGCACCCGATAGTGTCAGAAGAAGATGACCACCGAACCCTTCGACACACCACCGCTATTCGGATCTGTTCCCGTCACACCGGTGCCGCTCGACGAGGCGATGCAATTCACTTTCGTTGGCCAGTTGCGCAATCCGGTCTTTGTAATCGCCCTCGCGGGCCTGTTCGATGCTGGCGAGGCCGCCACTTTGGCAACCCGCCACCTTGCCAAACACCATCGGGCCTTCGAAATCGCTGCCATCAATCCTGATTTTCTGTTTGATTTCACGCAACGGCGCCCCCGTGTTGCGTTTGGGTCCGACGGCAAGCGCATGATGACCTGGCCCGAGAACCGTATTCTCGGTGCAATAGTCGAAGGTCGTGATCGAGATTTAGTCATTTTGTCTGGGGTCGAACCCCATTTCCGTTGGCGCACCTTCGTCGATCACCTCCTCGACATCGCTCATCAGGCATCAACCGGGCTGGTCATCACCTTAGGTTCCAGCCTTGGTCTCACCCCCCACTCGCGGTCACCCGGGGTCGTCGCCACTTCGCCTGATCCGATTTTGGCCAAACGTCTTGGCCTCGGAGCACCGAAGTACAAAGGCCCAACCGGCGTGGCTGGTGTAATCCAGACACGGTTCGCCGTCAGCACCATGCCCGTAATCTCACTACGCGTGAGCGTTCCTCATTATGTTCCCGGCTCCGCTAACCCCGAAGCAGCCCGATCACTCCTAGCCCGCCTCGAACTAATCACCGGTATTGCCACCAACCATCAAGCTCTAGAACAAGACGCCAAAGACTGGCAGCAACGCATCAACGTGGCCCTGGAGACCGACGATGAAATGCGCGCGTATGTCACCAACCTCGAAAAACAGCTTGATGCCGTGGCCGAAGAACACTTGCCATCCGGCGACGAACTTGCCGCCGAACTACAGGCATACCTGCGCGATCAGTAGCGAAGGGGCTACGCGCTGAGGCGAGTGCGAGCGTCGGCGCTGCGCTGCAACAAAAAACCGGGAACGGTTACGTCACCCACGACGACATCCTCGACACCTACGTCTCCGGTGGCCGCGATAGCACCGGCACCGGCGACCCCGTTGGTCTCATCTACTTCTCCGACCGCATTAGCGGCAGTTTCCCGCTCGAACAAGAACGCATCCCACTGGTCGGCCTTAACCAAGTTGTCGTGGTTGATGTGTCCGAGTTCTACGCCGTTGTCGAAGTGCACCCAGTAACGCAACCAGGTAAACCCATTGGCGACCATGACCTTGCCGTTCGTTCCCTCGGGAACTCGCGCCAGATCGGTGGTGCTTATCACTTTGTCGCCGCGTTTGAATGGCTGGGTCATGACTGTCATTGCTCTGAGGTTACCGGCACATCAGCAATCGCATGGAACCGGCCGCCCCGAGTTCCGACATAGATCACGCCATCCCAGACCGCGGGGGTGGATTCAATACAGCCACCAATATTCACCGACCACAATTCGGGAGGATCGATTGTCGTGTCGCTGAGGTCATAGGCATGCAGAACCCCGGCACAGTCGCCTTGGATGAGCACATCATCAACGACTACTTGCGAACTCCATACTGGCCCTGGGAGCCGCTTTTCCCATCGGATTTCGCCGGTCGCACGATCCAAACCAACGACCCGGCCGCCGTCGGTTGAAGTGACGACGACGTCTTTGTAGATCGCTGGGGTCGCCCAAATGCCGGCGATGGATGTGCCGTGATCGAAGAAGGACCACACAACTGGGTCGTCGGGTTTGGTGGGGTCGAGTTTGATGAGTTGGCCAACATCAAGGGACCGCTGCCGCGATTTCTCGTACTCGGCTGCCACATAGATGAAGCCTTCGTCGTCGATTACCAACGAGGCGTCTACGTCATCGCCGGACCACCATCGAAAGATGCGTTCCGGAGTCACGCCGTCCTTCAGCCCGGTGATATCCCACCCCTGCACCAGGCCACCGGAGTTAGCGAACCACAAGGTATTGCCACTGATAGCCACCGAATTTTCGATGGAAACATTGCTGCCATGGATTGCAGTGAGTTCTGCGTCCCAGCCCGGGGCGTGAAAAACGAGTTCGGGATCGACCGTGACCTTGCCCTTGGCGTCATAGCCACGGTTGAGCTTGACGATGTGAATGTTGGAATTTTCACCACCCTCAAAAAGATAGTCATCGATAATGAGGGGTGATCCGTCCCAATCGTCATTCCACAATGTCGGACTCACGGCGTAGGCATCGAGACGCCATAGCTCGACGAATTCGCCTTGGTCATAGGACAAGATGTGGAGGTAGTTGTCGCGCGAACCGGAGTAAATGAGCGGGAAGCCGTCGGGGTCGACCGACACCGAACCCTTGATAATGTCGCCGGTCACAAAATCATCGACAATCCGATCGCCTGTATCGGCGTCGAGTAGATGGACGGCCCGGTCATAGGCCCCAAATGACACCAGGGTCTGACCATCGCGTTCCCACACCGAAGGTTGTCCGGTCCAACCGGTACCGCACCAAGTGGTGGTCTCACTGCCCACACTTGACTCCGAACACATCGACGTGTCGGGAAAGCTCCACACAATTTGCGGCGCGACCGGAACGGGACCGGCCCCGTAGTAGCTCCGGGTGGGCGAACCGCGGAAGGTCAAGATTCCCTCCACCGTGTCACCGAACGGCTGACCGGAGGTGGCCGGATCTACCCACCACGCGTAGGGCGTCGGGGTCGGGGTCGGTACCAGTGTTGGTTCGGTAGTCGGCTCAGGGACCGTTGGCACCGGCGTGGCTACAGCAGCCGTAGGTATAAGTGTCGCCTGCGCCTGGTCAGGCTCGTCGGTATCGCCAGCGGACACCGCAAGGGCAATAACCAACGCCGCAATGATGACCAGAACTACAGCCACCCGCTTGGCGATAGTCATGGTGGGCCTACTACTCGATATGCGCGGCGCGGAATGCTCGACTGAGCAGGGGCGACGAACTATCTACCCGAAGCGACGGGGGAAGATCGCCTTCGTCATCATCGTCTTGATCATCAAACGATTCGTCGTGCGACGCATCGACGTCATCGGCGCCGTCGGCGTCTTGGTCCCACAACGTAGGTCGTCCGTCGTCATCACTTGACGTATTGGCCGAATGAATTGGTGCGACAACGGCAGCGGCTTCGTTTTTGTCGGTCACAGGTTCGTCTACCTCGGCTACGGCCGGTGTAGCCACGAGTTCTTCGGCCAGGGTCTGATCGAAATCGTCCATGTCCTCGAACGCTTCGGTTTCTGTATCGATATCTGATTCTTCGGAAGGCTCGACTCGCATATGCCTAGTTTCGGTGACCAGACGATTACCCGAGGCACGTTCGTCGGTAATGGTCCAACCGGTTGGCACAGTCACGCGATTGGCATGGTCAATACATAGCGTGATGCCCAACGTTCGGCTGGTTGGGTCGTAGTCATGCAGCCATGCTGAGGTTTCGGAAGGACGAAAAAGCAACATCACTGTTGCTACATTCTCGCAACTCACTCGATCGCAGTACATCGAGGCCTCGGACCTGCCACTTTCAGTCATGGACGAAAGCTAGCTGTCCACTAGGCGTCGTGGGCGGATACTGTGACGCCATCACTGATTGGACTACCACCGACGTTTTTACCCGCCACCTTGATCTTTGTGGTGTCGGTTCTACTGCGCACGTTGCGCTGCTCTCCGACGCCGATGCTCAAGAAGACGCTGTAGCCGCAGCCCGCCTTGCTGTGCTGCGTCTCGGAGCAACCCCTATCGTTGTTTCCCTCCGTCAACCCATGGGGCCCCTCGTAGAGTCTCCCGTAGTGACCGCTGCCGCCGAGGCTGCAGACGTTGTCGTTGATTTTCGGACGAAGGGCTTCGGTCACTCGTCTGACTCCGCCCTGACTGTCGCTAACGGGCATGCTGCTGTCGTGGTCATGCGAACCAGCGATACCGAGCGAATAAACCGCAACAGTCCCCACCCCGGACTCAGCCACAGAGTGAAACGAGCGACCGACCGTTGCACCAACGGATCTGAGCTCACCCTTTCATGTGACCACGGCACGTCACTAACCATCGACCTCGGTGGGTCATCCATCTCGGGCCAAACTGGCGTCGCCACAAAAGGCCAGGTTGCTCTTTGGCCTTCTGGGCAGTGCATCATCGTTGCCGGCCCCAAAACCGTGCATGGCACCATCGTGCTCATGCCCGGCGACTTGCACACCACATTGGGCGAATACGTGCGTTCACCCGTAACCCTCACGGTTCAAAACAATCATGTCGCCGAAATTGAAGGCGGCCATGGCGACACGGATCTTGTGCGTTCCATGCTGGGGGCTTCCGGCACAACCGATGGGTACAACCTCACAACGGTGTCGTTGGGTCTTAACCTACTGCATGGTCATCGCGTCGATGACCCAACCGGCCGTTCTATTGGTCACCCCGATGATGCGTCTATCGTGGCAGGAATTATTACGCTCGGCTTCGGCGGCACCGACGAAGCCCCGATTTTTGCTACCGCTCTGCGCCAGCGCACCCTTTCGGTAGGTGGCCAAGAATTAGTAAGCAAAGGCTGGCTCCAAGGCGATCTGGAGCCAGACGTATACGAGTCAGCCAGCCACCAGTAGCCCGGAACGGAACTGCAGGGCGATAGACGCCGTGCATATCAGCCGTAAGGAGCGACAGCGAAGCTGTCGCTCCTAGGCAGAAGGTTACGCATTGACGACGACCGTCTAGCCATACCGGTCAGCTGCACCTCATTGGGTGGGATCTTGCGTGTTGGTCATGTGAGACACGGTTCAGACCCGTAGTTCGGTGCCGTAGCCGGGGCCACCATGTTCACTGACATCCAAACCAGCCAACTCTTCTTCAGGGCTAACCCGGAGAAGGTCGGCCTTCTTCAAGCCGTAGAACACTGCGCCGGTGGTCGGGATTACCCAAGCGGCAACGATAAGTACGCCAATCAACTGCACAATGATTTGCTCGACGCCGCCACCGTAGAATAGGCCGGCATCTTCACGCCCAAGGAAGGCGTCGTCGTACTTGGCGAACAGGCCAACGGCCAACGTTCCCCACACACCACAAACACCGTGTACCGAAATGGCACCGACTGGATCGTCAATCTTGATCCGGTCAAAGAAGAACACGGAGTAGACCACAATAAGGCCAGCAACTCCGCCCGTAATTACCGCTCCAAGGGTCGTCATCGCTGCGGCGCCAGCGGTGACACCAACCAGGCCAGCCAGGATGCCGTTACCAGCCATACCAACATCGAGGGCACCCGTCTTTTTCCAGATAAGCCCTCCTGCGGTGAGACCTCCAGCGGAGGCAGCAAGGAGCGTCGTTACACCAGCCCGGACAACAACGCTGTCCGCGGCTAGTTCGGAGCCCGCGTTGAAACCGAACCAGCCGAACCAAAGAATGAACACACCGATGATGACGTAAGCAATGTTGTGACCAGGTATGGCACGGGCTTTGCCGTTGTCGTCATACTTCCCGATACGTGGACCAAGGATGTAGGCACCCATTAGCGCTGCCCAACCACCGGCACTGTGCACGATGGTGGATCCGGCAAAGTCAGAGAATGCCGCCTCCCCAACCGTGATCTTGTTCAGCAAGCCATTGCCGCTCCAGAAGGAGTGGACAACAACGGGGTAGATAACCGCCGTCATAGCGAGTGAGAAGATCAGGTAGCCCTGGATCTTGGTTCGTTCCGCCATGGCACCCGAAGCAATGGTGACCGCCGTAGCTGCGAATACGACCTGGAAAAAGAACGGCGTGTAGCCGGAGTAGAGGCCGTCGAAGTCGCCCGCACCGAATCCTTCCAAAAAGAAGTCGCCGGTACCGAACAAGATATTTCCGCCGTTAAAGGCGACCCCGTAACCAACGGCCCAAAAGGCGAGGGCGCCCACGGCCATATCGGCCAGGTTCTTAGCCATGATGTTGGCTACGTTCTTGGCGCGGGTAAGTCCGGCCTCAACCAGGCCGAAACCGGCCTGCATCAAGAAGACTAAAATGCCAGCAATGAAGACCCAGATGTTGTCCAGATTGGCTTGGACCTCTGCGGCATCTTGGGCACCTGCTGCTGTGGCCAGCAGCACAATGGTGGTGAGTGATGCAACTGTTGCTACACCAAGTTTGCGTTTCATAGGAGTTTCCTTCCGGGAAAGTGGATCGTTGACCGGGGAGTTGGTCTGATCCGGGGAGATTGCGGGGTACTACTGAGAACTTGCTGAACACTGAATGAACGTAGGCGGATGGGATTTCTGGTTTGTGTTGTGGTTGTTACGCGTTGCGAACACGTGCCTGAACGGAATCTGACATTGAGGATTTATGGCACCTCCAGCAGGTACCCACGCGAGCGCACCGTGGAGATCGTCAGGCCAAGAGGTTCGATCCGCCGACGCAGCCGAAGCATGTGCACATCGAGCGCATTTCGATCCGCACCGTCCGGCCATCCGGCAGCACCGAGCGCCTCGCGACTGGCAACAGCTTGAAACCTGTCGACAAGGACACGGCACAACCGTGCTTCCAGAGGGGGAAGCGCGGCCCACTTTGTTCCGAGTCGGACCACGCCGTCTTCATCCACGGTTGGGATCAAGGTCGATTGCCCAGCAATGCGGTTGCGGAGTCCGGCGAGACGAGCGTCAAGGTCGGCCTCCGTTGACGGTATTCGGATCCAGTCTTCGAGCAAGTCAGCGCTGACAGGTGGCTCGGCGGTCTCGGCCACGAGCAGGAGGCGCGGTAAATCGCTTTGGTGGAGTTGTTCACGTTTGTCCGCCTCAGCGGGCCAGCGAATGAGCTCAACGTTCATGACTACGAAAGATAATGAGCGCGCGTTTCGTGTTTGTTTCCCGAATATGAACACCCCTACACACACCGCAATCCTTTGATGCCAGTTCCGGTATCGGGAACTGGCATCAAAGGAATGAGGAGGTTGCTAGAGGAATTCCTGTGAGATTCACAAGATGAGTCACGGGGCACTACCGTGTTGAGCGATTATGGAACGGAAAAAGCTCAACCCCCAACATCTCGTTATCAGCGCTGGCGTCGGCATTGCCGCTGTCACCGTAATCTCGGGAATTGTCCCCCTGTTCACCGAATTCCACGACGAGTCCTCCACAACTCGCGAAGTTTTCGGCAACATACCTGGTGCTATAAAACTGGCGTTTTATGCGGTAATCCCGGTGTTGCTAATCATTACGGCCGTTGCCTTTGGTAACCGAGTTAAGAACTGGCAACGTGGCGGTGCCGACAACCGGCGCACTACCAAGAAGAATATCGCTCGCCGTATGGCCGACTTCCGAGCCGGTGTGTACATGCAAACCCTGCTGCGCGAAAAAGGCGCCGGGCTCATGCACTCGCTCATCTATTTCCCGTTTCTTGTTCTCCTTGGCGTAACCACCACCCTGGAAATTGACCACCAGGTTCCCGAATCAATGAAGTTCCTGCACGGTGGGGTCTACAAGGGCTACTCAGCCGTCGGCGACATTGCGGGCGTACTTTTCCTCATCGGCATTATCTGGGCCGCGTTGCGCCGCTACGGGCCCCCGGCCATGCGCCCCTATCGCATTCGCATTAAGTCCAAACCCGAGCACGCCCTCATTTTGGGTCTCTTCTTTGCCATCAGCGTCACTGGTTTCGGTACCGAAGCTTTCCGTATTGCCCTCGACGGCACCCCGGACTTCGAGAAGTGGTCGATCATCGGCTACCCATTGGCCCAGCTTGTCGACGGGTCCGACCACCTCAGTGGATGGCATCAAATCTGGTGGATCGCCCACGTTGTGAGTTTCGCTGCCTTCTTGGCCATCTTGCCGATCACCATGTTGCGCCACATGTTCACCTCGCCGCTCAACATGTACTTGTCGGACCGTGAGCGTCCCAAAGGCGCCATGAAACCCATGCCCAACCTCATGGAAACCGAACTCGAATCCTTCGGCGCCAGCACCATCGAAGACTTCACATGGAAACAACTACTCGACCTCGACTCGTGCACCATGTGTGGACGCTGCACGGCGGTATGCCCCGCTCATGCCACCGGCAAGCCGCTTGACCCTCGCGAAATCGTGCTCAAAACGGGCGAAGTTATGGCCGCCACTGGTTCACCCGTTGTCACGGCACCGTTGAGCGCCGACAGCGAAATTACCGTTGAAGCCAACTGGCTGTTCGATCGCATCAGCTCCGAAGAGATCTGGGCTTGTACTACGTGTCGTGCCTGTGACGAGGTCTGCCCTGTCCATATCGAAATCCTCGACAAGATCCTCGACATGCGCCGCTACCTCTCACTTATGGAGAGCGACTTCCCCACCGAATTGGGCAACGCCTACCGGGCGATGGAAAACTCCCAGAATCCATGGGGCATCAGCCAAACCGAGCGGGCCGATTGGGCCAAAGACCTAGACGGAATCAACATCATCGCGGGCGGCGATCCCTTCGAAGCTGAGTACCTCTACTGGGTTGGCTGCGCTGGCTCCTTCGACGATAAGAACAAGAAGGTCACCCAGTCGATGGCCAAGCTCATGCAGCGGGCCGACATCAACTTTGCCATTCTTGGCCCGTCAGAAAACTGCACCGGCGATCCCGCTCGCCGATCCGGCAACGAGTACATATTCCAGATGCTCGCCACACAAAACATCGAGACACTCAACTCGATGGGTGTACGCAAAATCATCACGCAATGCCCTCACTGCTTCAACACCTTGGCCAACGAGTACCCCGAGTTGGGTGGCCAATACGAGGTCGTCCACCACAGCCAGTTCCTCGAATCACTTATCAAAGACGGCGGACTCGATATGTCCCAGGCCCGTCTCGAAGAACGAGTGGTCTACCACGACAGTTGTTACCTCGGACGCCACAACGATGTCTACATGGCCCCGCGTCGTGTACTTGGCTCGATTAGCGGCATCAAGTTGGTCGAAGCTGCCAACAACGTCAACAACGGAATGTGCTGTGGCGCCGGTGGCGCTCGTATGTTCATGGAAGAAACCATTGGCACCAAGATCAACGACGAGCGCTCCTCGCAACTGATCGACACCAAGGCCGATCGCATTGCGACGGGTTGCCCGTTCTGTCTGGTGATGATGGACGACGGCGTCAAGGGTCATGGTGCTGACGAAGAGGTTCGGGTCGCCGACATCGCCGTCACTGTGCTCGAAGCAATTGAGGCGGGCGAAGCAAGCAATGTGGCTGACCGCTCATCGCCCGTTGAAATAAACTCGTGGTCTAGCGATGCCACTGGTGGCAGTGGCGCCGAACGTTCCGGTACACCCGCTGTTGACACGGGCACCCCTGTGGCTCTACTTCAGCGACCACAGCCAGCCATTAATGCCGGCCCGGACTCTGGCAATGGTGACGCCTCCGACAGTGACGTTCCGGCCGGCGACCCGGGTGATGCTGACCGTCCCGACGACGCAACTCCGACGGACGAGGGCAACGAAGCAACCGCTGAAACGACCGGGCCAGCACCCGTCGAGGAAACTCCGGAAGCGGCAGAATCTGAAGCGGCGGAGCCGGCTGTCGAATCGCCACTGAGCTTCACGCTCGCCCCGACCGGCGACAAGCCCGACAACCTGTCGCTCATAAAGAGTGTGAGTCCGGCCGATGCGGCCCGCCTGAATACCATGGGCATTACCAATTTCAGCCAGATCGTGGCCCTCACCCCCGAACAGGTCATCGAACTTGAACACGCAATGCAGATTCCTACCCGCATTCGTAAGTTCAGTTGGATCAACCAATGCAAGCTTTTGCTGGCTGACGGTTAAACCAACGGACCTCAACACACTGATTTTGTGAACATTTTACGAACTGCTATTTTCGTCGCATGACATCGCGCCGAATCCTTGCTCTGTTCCTCACTGCGGTAATGATTGCTGCTGCGTGCAGTTCCTCATCAGATCAGACCGCCGAACCGGCCGAGTCGCCGACGGACGAAACCACCGACGAGCCAGCGGCCGAAGAGGTCGCCGCCGAAGAGGTCGCCGCCGAAACGCCCGAGCATCTCTACAACGCCACTATTCGCCGCACCACGAACAACGTTCCTCATATCACCGCCGCCGACAACGGTTCACTTGGCTTCGGTTACGGCTACGCCTTGGCCGAAGATCACCTGTGCACACTGGCCGATGTGATCGTCTCGGTCCGCAGCGAACGGTCCTCCTTCCACGGCCCGGGCCCCAACGACAAATACCTCAACTCCGATGTCGTCTACCAGGGCATCGACCTCTATAAAAATGCCGGTATCCAACTCGACAACGCCGACCCAGACCTTCAAGCCGCCGTTCGTGGCTACGCAGCGGGCTATAACTCCTACCTCGACTCGGTAGGCGCTGATGGTGTCACCGGTTGGTGCCAAGGCGAGGAGTGGGTCCGACCAATCGACGAATACGACCTGGCCGCTCACTTCAAAGCGCTTACGTTGCGGGCCAGCATCGACCCGATGATGGGTTTCATTGCCTCAGCTACTCCCCCAGAGGTCTCGTCAGACGATGAGCAAGCGCTAGGAGCAGCCGACTTTTCCTCAGCTGTCGACACGTTGGTGCCCGACCCTGAAACCTTCGGCAGCAATGCCTGGGCCGTGGGTCCGGACCGGACCGCTGACGGAACAACCATGCTGGTGGGCAACCCCCATTTCCCGTGGCAGGGGAGCCTGCGTTTCTACGAGGTGCATCTCACTATCCCAGGAACGGTTGATGTCTACGGGGCGTCGCTACTGGGATCACCAGTCGTCAACATTGGCTTCAACAATGATGTGGCGTGGTCCCACACCGTGTCCGCCGGTAATCGCTTCACCGCATACACCGTCGACCTGGTCGAGGGCGACCCGACCTCCTATCACTACGGTGACGAAGAACGGGAAATGACAGCCAAAACCTTCACTCTCGATGTGTTGAGCGAAGATGGCACCATCGAGTCCGTTGAACGCACAGTGTGGTCCACCCACTACGGGCCGGTACTCGATTTCCCTGGAGTGGGGTGGAGCGAACGGCAAACCATCACCATCCGCGATGCCAACGCCGAAAACGATGAGATCATCCCGCAGTTTTGGGACATGAACCGGGCAACCAGCATGGACGAACTCATTGCCGCTCATGCCGACAACTCCGGCATCCCGTGGGTGAACACCTTGGCTGCATCTGCCGACGGCCGTATCTGGTACGCCGACACCTCATCCACACCAAACCTGTCCGACGAGGCAATAGCGGCCTGGCAAGGCCGTGTCGAAACCGACTTTTTCACGGGAATTGCCTACGACAGCGGTGTCGTGCTGTTGGACGGGTCAGATCCACTTTATGAATGGGTTAATAACCCCGAGGCTCGCGATCCAGGAGTTGTGGCCTTTGCCGATATGCCTCAACTCGAACGCTCCGACGTCTTGTTCAATGCAAATGACTCCTACCGCTGGGCCAACCCGGACGAGCTCACCCCAATTGTGTCACCGTTGCACGGTCGACTTTCTACCCCCGGTTCTCGCACCCGCATGAGTGCCCTCTTGTTAAGTGAAGAGTTCGGTGGCGCAGGCGAGGACGGACTCTTTACCCAAGAGGAACTCCGCGACACTGCTCTGTCCAACCGCGTGCTTACCGGCGAGTGGCTGCGCGATGACGTCGTTGCCCGCTGCACCGCAACCCCGGAGATCATGGTTGATGATGCACCGTTCGACCTGACCAAAGCGTGCGAAGTACTAGCCGACTGGGACCTCAAAGTCGATATCGAAAGTCGAGGCGCCGTATTGTGGCGCGAGTTCATGGGCGAGTTTGACTTCGAAGATCTGAAGGACCAAGGTGAGCTCTGGGCGAACCCCCACGTGGCCGAAGATTTGTTGAACACCCCGTCGGGCTTGGCTCCAGCGAGCGAGGACGGCGACGCCGTCTTGGTCAACTTGGCCGCGGCTGTTTCGATCATCGAGGGCGCTGGGTTCCCGATCGACGTTGCCCTGGGGACCGTTCAATTTGCCTACCGCGGCGACATTGAGATCCCAATTCATGGTGGTCTAGGCCCGGAAGGCGTCGCCAATGTTGTTGGTTCTGGGTCCAACGGGACAACTACCGAACCAAACAGCCCTAGCGGTGATGCCATCGGAGGCTCCGCACGATTACGCACAGATGGTTACCCAGTTGCCAATGGGACAAGCTTCATCTACACGCTGGAATTCACCGCCGATGGTCCCGTGGCTGATGCGTTCCTTACCTATGGCAACACGGGCGATAGCGAATCGGAGTACTTTTCGGATCAGACCCAACGCTTCTCGGACAAGGATTGGCGTCGCGTGGCATTTACCGAAGATGCCATTGCTGCGGAAACCTTGGCAACGTATGAGGTTGCTGGCGATTAGTTAAGCACTTCACGTTCGTAAGCAACTACTGCACCGATTTCTTGCTCCACCTCGGAGTCGGATGCGACGGTCTGCGGGTCCGACGCGATGGTCTGGGAATTTGTGTCATCGCTCCGTGACAAGCCGCACCACCTGCCAAGAACACGGCATAAGACGGGTCGGTTGGCCCGTCGTTTTATGGTGTGGATGTCATAGGTTCCTCGGGGCGAGGCTCGCCCCGACTGGGAGATTTTCGCTGCGGTTGCGCAGAAGATGGGCTTTGAGGGCTTCGATTGGCCCGATACGAACGCCATCTTCGAGGTTGCCTCGGAGCGCTCCACCGGTGGTCGACGCAACTTTGCGCCGCTGGTCGAGAAGGCCAAGGCCGACGCTGTTCGGGCCCATGACTTGTTGAAGACCTACGGCACGACCGGGTTACAGACGCCGCTTGCTCTTGAAGGTGGTGACTTGACCGAGACAGTCCGACGATGTACTTGACCAACTTGGCAATAAGCACACTGGTGGATTCACCGCCGTGGCCTATGTGAGCGACATCGTTCCACCCGGAGTGACGTTCACCTACTTCTTGTTCCCTGGTTCGGCTGCGAACAACGTGACATCGGCTGACTCGTCCATCTCACCAATCAGCCTGCGCTACAACTTCAAGATGGGCAAGGGTTCGATCACCAATCTGGGAGCAAGTGGCTTGGCCGACAAGATGTCATTTGCACCGAGGAATCTTGCCCCGTCTTCCTAGCTAGGACAGTTCGTGCGGGACCCTGCTCTGCTGGTAGCCATTTAATGGTTACCAGCAGAGCGTTACTCGTCTTGGAAGAGTTCGCTCTGTTGACCTTGGAGTTCGCGTAACGCGGTGTGCCAATGGTCGCGGCACCGAAGTTCGTAACTGACAACGGCGTCGTTGGTAACGTCGGTGTCGCCTACGACCTTGAGTTGACCGTCATACACCTGCGAACCGTCGATGAGGCGGGCGTTATGGGTGGCACGGCGACCGCACCAGCAGCGTGCTTCGACCTGCACCTCGGAGCGTATATCGGCCAGTTCGAGTAGGCGTTTTGTGCCCTCGAAAAGCTCGCCTTGGAATGAGGTGAGCAGTCCGAATGCATACACCTCGACCTGCATTTCATCGACGATGCGCGCCAGTTGTTCGATCTGCGGAGCGGTGTAGAACTGCGCCTCGTCGGCGACAACTGCGTCGAGTCCGCCATGAACTTCGGCGGTCCGCTGGGCCAAGGTGTAGACGTTGACGGAATCGGTAACTTGCTCGGCTACGGCAGATACACCGAGGCGGCTTGAGACCTTGCCGTCTTCGCGATCAAGTTGGCTGCACAACATGGTCTTGAGACCGCGAGATCGAAGATTGTGATTGATCTGCAGGGCTTGGGTGCTCTTGCCCGAACCCATCGTTCCAAAATAGAAGCGCAGTTCAGCCATTTTGGAAATTCTCCCAATAACGGCTGGGCTTAGGGCCTTCCTGGCCTTGATACTTCGAGCCGAGGGCGCCTGACCCGTACGGATTATCGGCCGGTGTGGTCATCTGCATGAAGGAGATCTGACCGATCTTCATACCCGGATACAACGTGATTGGCAAGTTGGCCACATTGGCAAGTTCTAACGTGATCTGACCATCAAATCCGGCATCAATAAATCCGGCGGTCGAGTGAATCAGCAGACCAAGGCGCCCCAGACTGCTTTTGCCCTCGAGTCGGGCGACAAGATCATCAGGAAGGTGCACGCGTTCGAGCGTCGAGCCGAGCACAAACTCGCCCGGATGCAAGATGAAGGGCTTGTCATCGGACGCCTCGATCGGGGCAGTTAGATCGGTGAGATCCTTCTTTACATCGATCACCGGCATGGTGTGGTTTTTGAAGACCAAGAAGCGGTGGTCGAGGCGTAGGTCGACCGACGAAGGTTGGATAAACGAGCGATCGAGGGGGTCGATAGAGATTCGGCCCAAATCGAGTTGTTCGCGGATGGTGCGGTCAGACAGAATCATTGTTTTTCGACACTAGCCGGATCACCGTAGGGCCGAGACACTGAACCACCGGGAATTACAGTTTTATTGGCCATACAGCACTCATCGTCGACTTTCGGGCCGACACAGACCTCCAAAATCGACTAATGTCAGTCGATGAGCACGACGGAAAACCCCAAAACGATGCACCGAACGCTGAAATTGCGTCATGTGTTCGCTTTGAGTACCGGTGCCATGGTTAGCTCTGGCCTTTTCCTTCTTCCGGGTCTTGCTGCTGCCGAAGGCGGCCCCTCGGCCATTTTGGCCTACGCCATCGCCGGCATCCTTGTCATTCCCTCCATGCTCAGTGTTGCGGAGCTATCAACCGCTATGCCACGTGCCGGTGGTGCCTACTACTTTCTGGAACGGGCTTTGGGTCCGGCTGTAGGAACCATCACCGGTATGGGCACCTGGCTGTCGTTGGTCCTGAAGGACTCATTCGCCCTCATTGGCATGAGTGCGTATCTCAACCTCGTAGTCGACGTACCCACGAAGCCGTTGGCGTTGGTCCTCATCGTGATATTCACTGCGGTCAATATCGCCGGCTCCAAGGCGAGTGCCACTCTCCAGATCATGCTGGTTGCCTTCGTGCTTGGCGTCATGGCGATCTTCTTGGTGGCCGGGGGTATCAACTTCGGGGACGGAGAAGGCTCATTGGAACCATTCTTCACCGATGGAGCGGGCGGCCTTGTTGCTGTCATTGGACTGGTGTTTGTCTCCTACGGGGGGCTTACCAAGGTGGCCAGCGTGGCCGAAGAAATCGAAGATCCATCCCGCAATATCCCGCTCGGGATGGCCCTGTCACTTCTTGCTAGCACCGTGCTTTACACCTTGGCGGTGCTCGTCGCCGTCGCCGTCGTACCCGCCGAACGATTGCACGATGACTTGGCCCCAATCCACAGCGCAGCGAAGGCTGTGCTCCCCGCGGCTGGTGCGGTTCTTGTTGCCATTGCAGCACTTGCGGCGTTCTCGTCGGCGGTCAACGCTGGCATCTTGGCGGCGGGTCGCTACCCGTTAGCCATGAGCCGCGAAGGTCTGCTTCCACCGGTGTTTCTCAAACTCACCAAAAGTCGCACGCCCATCTGGGGCATCGTCGTCACCGGCGCAGCAATGGCCCTGGTGGTTACGGCGCTCGATGTCCACGCCATTGCCAAGCTGGCTAGTGCTTTCGTACTGCTTACCTTCGCCCTCGTCAACCTGGCAGTTCTGGTCCTGCGCGCCTCGCACATCCGGTCCTATGCGCCCGGTTTCCATTCGCCGATGTATCCGTTTATGCAATTCGTAGGCATCGGTATTGCCGTCTATCTAATCGTCAATCTCGGTGCCTTGTCGCTGCTTATGGTCAGCGGAGCGATTGCCGTTTCGTTAGCGTGGTATTTCGCCTACGGACGCAAGCGATCCACACGGGCGGGGGCCATCTACCACGTGTTCGAACGATGGGGAGCGTCGGCTGACCGCACCCTCGACCGCGAACTGCGTGCCGCGGCACAGAGTCACGGTCTTCGTGTCGACGACGAATACCCCGGCCTCATCGCCCGCGCCGCGGTAATCAACTTGCCCGACGGAATCAAATTTAGTGATGCCGCGGGACGTGCTGCCCAGGTACTAGCTACTCGTATGGATGTTGCTGCCGATGTGGTCAGCACGGCTTTTCAAGAGACCGGTTCACTATGGATTCGGCCGTCCGAAAAACACCCCACCGCTACGCCTATTGCCTTCTTCGATACGACCGATGAGCACCTCATCATTGCCCGATCACCGGGTGGCATCCAGGTACCCCCTGAGTGGGGCGGACGGGGCGAGACTGTCAACGCCTTGTTCTTCTTAGCGGGTCGCTCCGAAGAAGCCAGTAAAGCGCTGCGGTTGGCCGGGGAACTTGCCGCTCACCAGACGGCCGATGACGGCGAAGCACTAGCAACGGCTGGCTTCGAAAGCGAAATCAAGGCCGTGCTGTTACCCGAACTCGCCATCGAGCAATACCCACTCCTGCCCGAACTGCCCACCGGCCAACTCATCGGCCATCAGATCGGTGAGCTCAACCATCCGCCCGGCGTGCACTTCGAAGCAGTGGTCCGCCATGGCAAAGTACTCAACCCTGACGACGACTTCATTCTTGAAGCCGACGATCAACTCACCCTCATCGGGCCCGTGGATGGACTACCGCCTATCGAACGTTTTGCCGAGATGGTGACCGAATCGGCGTTGAGCGACAAGATCCACCGGTCGCAGCACCGGCACTAACTAGGCGTCACGAGGGTCCTTCGCCAGCTTGAAGACGTCGCGCAGCAACGGCTCATAGTGCGACAACGGTGGCGTAACGCCGTCGGGGTCAAACGCCAGTTGGTCGTACTTGGCACAGAACTCTTCGGTGTAGGTGTAGTACTCATGATCCTTGAAGGCATCCCGGGCGTTGCGGTCCATGCCGATGAAATGCCAAAAGTAGTAGCCCTGCACGGTGCCGTGGTGCTGAACCATCCAGTGATTCTCGGGCTTGACGTACGGCTTGAGAATTGCGGCCGCAATTTCGGGGTGATTGAGCGGCGCGAGCACGTCACCAATGTCATGCACCAACGAGCAGACCAGATACTCGTCGTCGCGACCATCTTGTTCGGCCAAGTACGCCGTTTGCAGACTGTGGGTGAGTCGATCGACGGCAAAACCGCCGTGGTCTCCTTCGAGATGCGCAAGTTGATCGAGTACACGATCAGCCACGGTGGCATCGGCGTGAGGCAGCAATGTGCCGATGATGATGTCCCAATCCTCTTTGGTGCCTTCATCCATTCGATGGAATTTGGCCCGTGGTGCTGTATCGGTCATTTGTGCTCCCCTAGTGGACATCTACTGCATAGCTCACCAGCGAGCGGAGCGCTACAGTAAGCCGACGCTGCGGGTGTAGTTCAATGGTAGAACGTCAGCTTCCCAAGCTGAATACGCGAGTTCGATTCTCGTCACCCGCTCAGTTAACACAAGGGCCGGTTGACACGGCGCCACTTCCCTGCTGGCTGTTCAAATCGACCACCAACAGTGCCGACCAATCGCTGTCTATAGGCTGCTCTGAGCAGATACCGGGGATGTAGGACACTAAGGAGCGGCCAGAGTGGGCAGCGAGATCCAGCTAATTAGCGGCGGTGAAGGGTTGGCTGTACTAGGAAATCCGGCTGAGGTTGAACGCTTATTGGCTGCGGAGGGGCTTTCATCAAGGGACCTTGCGGTGCCAGGAATTGGAGGCTTCCTCAATGTTGGGGCTATGGCAGCATCGACAGGTTCCGCAGTTGCCGCCGGCTCTGGACGCTGGGTACAGCTGACTAAAGAATCAGCTCAGGCCGTGAATAAGTTCGACGAAGTACTTCGTTCCCAGACAAATCAAGGGTTGGCGGATGGACAGAATCTCGAAGAAGGAGAGACCGCTCAAGTGATGACCGATCCCAAGACCGAGCACACCCGAACACTGGGAATCTTACAATGTCAGCCATTGGCGGGCAGATGATCGCTCGCATCGAGGTCAGATCCGAATGTGTGCTCGGCGAGGGCCCGACGTCGGACCTCGAGCGACAACGTCTACTATGGCTCGACGTCGCCGGGCACAAGTTGCATGAGTTGGCGAGTGACGGCACACACACCTCCACCGAACTCGACCGGCAGGTCAGCGCGATGGTGCCTGACGCGGACGGTGAGTTGGTCGGCGTCGCTGGGCTCGACATCACACGGTTCGACCACTTCGGAAATGCCGGCTCGGTCATAGCGACCCTGCCGCCCGACGGCGATGGCTTCGCCAACGACGCCCGATGTGACCCGTATGGGCGGCTGTGGGTCGGAACCGTCGACCGCTCTGGGGCCAATGCGGGCGGTCTCTATTGCGTCGACATGGATGGAAAAGTTCAAAAGGTTCGTGATGGGGTCGCGCTCTCAAACGGCATGGACTGGAGCCAGGACGGAAGTCGGTGTTACTACGTCGACTCGCTCGCTCATTGCATACAGACCCTCTACCTTGGCCCTGATGGGCTGCCGGTTCGAACCGAAACCCTTGTCAAAATCGAGCAGATGCCTGACGGTCTCACGGTCGATGTCGAGGGCGGGGTTTGGGTCGCGCTCTGGGACGGTGGCGCCGTGCATCGCTACACCCCCGACGGCCGCCTCGATCAGGTCGTGAACGTACCTGGAGGGTTTGTGACCAGTTGCGCCTTCGGAGGGCCAGATCTAACGAGGCTATTCATCACCACCGCTCGTGTGGGTCTGCCCGAAGAACGGCTCCGGGCGGAGCCGGACGCTGGCGGGCTTTTTGCGATCGACGCAGGCGTTGCGGGGCGAGGTTATACCCCCTTCGGCCGCCGCAACCCAGATGGTGCATGACACAAGAGGACCGAATGGCGCTGGTCAACGAGGCAAGAGAGCGGCTGGACCAACCACTGACTCGATGGTCTCGGGTGTTGCCCCTAGTTGTCGTCCGGCCACAGATGCCCGCAGGTATCAGGCGTTTCAGCCGCTGTGGCTGGACCAGGGAAGGGTTGCACCGCCCTCACCGAACAGGATCGAAGGCGAGATCGAACTCAAGGATGCCAGTCTTGCCCGTGTAGACGAACGCTTCGGGCACTGACGGATTGGGAATGCCCCACTCACGGAACATGATCTCGGTCGCGCCGGTCAGACGGAGGCGGCCATCGGCGATGACGGCATAGACGTCAAACACGACCAGTTTCGTGCTGCCTCGCAAAATGAGCTCGCCCTTGGCGATAAACGGGTCCATCGTCGCCACGGTGGTAGACGCCGGCACCGGCACCGGCTCGGTGAGCCGGAACGTCGAGGTTGGATAGGTGGCCACGTCCATGATCCTGGTGCGGAACTGCGCGTCACGTTGACTGCGGTCGCTTGCGAAACTGTCCATATCCACGGTGAACTCGGCAGTCTCCAGCACTCCGTTCAGGACCGTGAACTCACCCGTGACACCGGAGGTGCGGCCTACGGCCATCAGGTCGGCGAGGGCTATCTTCTCCTGCACCCGGTAGCCGACGATCGAGCCGTCACCGATGCGCCAAACGCCATCGAGTTCGGCAGCGGTGATGACCCCGTCGTTCACGATGCGCTGCGACACCAACGTCGGAGGCTCGTCACTGAGCCACAAATACACAAACGGGCCGAGCAGCGCCAGTGCCATCAGCACCACCAGAACGCCACTGGCGATCCACCACGTACGAAGCTTCAGCTTCATGCAGCCGACACCTCGTTCACGAGTGCGAACCACGCCGCCGAGGAATCACGACGCCGCACGAGGTTCATCGCCAATACGAAGTCTATGAACGAGGCAAACCCGGTGGCGTCGAGGAACTGGAGATCCTCGACCAACAGGGCGAGTCGCCCGCCGAGTTGCCAGCAGCGACGCAACCCCTTCAGGTCCACCCGACTGTCATCACGCAAGGTGTCGAGCGAGAACAGAAGCACCCCATCGGCCGGCAAACTTACCAGATGGTCGAGCGCTGCGGAATCGAGGCCCTTACCGCGTCGAGCGATAAGTAACTCTTGCTCCAAGCGGCCCCCCAGACGCTCAGCCAGACGCTCCAGGGCCGTGGCCTGCTCGGCAATAGTCGGTGCCCGCGCTACACCGGGCTCGGGATTGACCGCCACATCGAACTCCAGTAACACCCCGACGAATCGGCGCATCTCACTTTTCCTCGCGTTGGAATGCCAGCCCCAGACGGGTGAGCGGGGTCGTCTCGAGCACCTCGAAATAGCGGAAGGGGTCCTTCATGCCTAAAGGCGCAAAGAGATGCTTGAACCGGGTGTTAAGCGACAGTCGCGTGGTGGGTTCGGCGTTCGCAACCGACCCGTGGAACAGGCCCGACCAGAACAACAACGCGTGGCCAAAGGGCACCGACACAAACTCGGCGTGCTCATCTAGCAGCCGCTGCAGGCCGGTGGCGTCGTCAGGGTGCTCCCGATGGTGCCGGAGCGCGAGCGCCGATGCGTCGCGGTCTAGCACGTACATGCTCTTGGTCGCGTAGCAATCGACGAGGGGCACCCAGGCGACCACTTCGTACGGTGAGTTCGCCGGGGCGTCGCGGTGCAGTTCGGTCGGGTGCGGGTCGCCGGGCGGTTGCAGCACAACGTTGGCCACCCGTTGTGAGAGCACATCGTTGCCCACGAGTAGACGGATCCACTGCTCGAAGGAGTCGAACACCGCACGACCCGCCGGCATCCGCTCGACGAGCGCTCTGGTCAGGTCGTTGCGCAACCGGGTCGCTGACGCTGCACCGGGCAGGTGAAGGTGCAGTTGGTCGAGGTCGTCAGCCTCGTAATCCTGGGCACGAGCAGCGGGTAGTCCGAGGAGTTCGTAGCACAGATCGCTCACCGTGACGCGCAGACGGTTGAGCGTGTCGGGATCTGAAGCCGGGACAACGCAGTAACCGCGCTGTGCGAACTCCTCAGCGATCAAATCAGGCACCGCCAAACAGCATCTTTCCCTTGGCGCTGAACGGCGCCGCATGACGCAGAGTATCGCACTTAAGTTCGATAAAATATTATAGCAGATATTTGGCGTTGGCCATTGGCGCCGGCGTCACACATGCGATGCGGTCGTGCAGAAAGGTGACGAAACTGTTCGATTCGGCCATCCGCAAGGCTTCAGGTGCCGCAATCGCTTCTTGGTCGTGTCTGACCGCTCGGGCACTTACTGCACCAGCAGTCCATGCGGCTTGGGGCGGACTTGGACGGGCACTGATTGCAGCAGCCGTCGGCTTTTGGGCGGATTCGATGTCACCGATTCGACGGCCTTGCGGTTCGACGTAGATCGACACCGGGACGACTTCCACGGGGAGCCCGTTCTCACGCAGGAAATCGAGGGTCGACTGGGTCCGGGGAACTCAGGAATGCTGTCGGGTGTGTTGTAGCCGATCAGGATCATCTCGGCACCGAGTAAGCCGAGTACTCGGTATGACTCGGGCCAGCGTCAGTCGTTGCAGATCGACATTCCCAAGGCTCCGCCGAAGGCGTCCCACGTATGGAACCCAAGGTCGCCGACCTAGGCACGGCTGATGTTGCGGTTGATGGGGCCAGATTGGGCGGCGGCAACCATGATGGTTCTTGGCATGTCGTTCCCTTCGCTTCTCTGTACGTCTGATTGCGGTCGGGTCACTCGAAGCCAGGAAAATTGGCGAACACGGGACTCGACCATGCTTGGGCGCCGTCGTGCTGTAACACGCGCAACCAATACGAGTTCCAGCCGGGTTGTGGGTCAGCGTCGACGAATGTTCCCGCACACGTTGGCGGCGGGAGGCCGACGGGCAAACGCTCCACTCGCACGGTGCGGGCTGGGTCGGCGGCAGCGACAACAAAAGGCCCAGTGTCTAGTTCGGCCAGCGGTACCGTGAACGTCATCGGGTCGGTGATGAACTCAAGCGTCGCGTCAGGCGAGTGCAACCCGTCGAGTTGCAGCACCACGCCGTCCCAATCGCCGGCCGTCACGGACTGCCAGTCGGCAGAGGTCTGCGTACATTCGTTGAGGCCCTCATCGGGACTATCGAATGCGTGTCCGGTTGCTTTGATGATTTGTGCGCCGGCGAGGCGCACGCAACCGTCCCAGACCATTCGTGCTTGTCGCCAGTTGCCCTGGGCACTGGTTCCACGCCAGGCAACGCGAATCGATTCTGATGGGGAAGAGTCGGTGGGTTCGAGCGGCACTTCGTAAATTCGCTGAGTACCACGCCAAATCTCGACCGATTCGAGCGCCGCGGTTCCCTCCACCCGAAATCGAATCAGAGGAGGCCCGCCCCCCGAGTACTCGGTGCCGTACGGGTGTCCGTCGACTTCGAAATCAAGGAAAATACGCTCGCCGGTCGTTGCGTAACAGCGGCGTTCACGCATCCCCTCCCAGAGCGCTTCGCGCGTCAGTTCGGGGAGGGCAAACGCCGTCAGTCCGCCGCGCACATTTCGCACAGCCATGTGACCTGGGTGGCTGGCGCCTGGTCGTCCGTCAACGCCGTCACTGCCGGCGATGACGCCCATACGGTAGCCGCGCTCGAGTGCATCGAGCAGGAACCACTCGGAGGTGGCATGAGTCGAGTGCACCTCGATCAAACGCTCGACCTTCGGTTCATGCCAGCGCAGGTTCGCGGTACGTCCGCCGACATGCAAGGCGATGATGACATCCTGTTCTCGATAGTGGTCGTGAAGATTGTCGACGTGAGACAGGTCAGTGTCGAGGTCGGCGAGGTCTTCGACGAACTCGTGGCTGCACCGACGAAGCTGGGCGTCATCACCTGGAAAGTAGAGGTTGCGGTCACCGCCAAGTGGGGTGAGTGCCGACCATTCCACGCCCAGGAGTGGAACGAATTGACCCGGTTCGTGCATCGCAGCTGTTGTTGAAGCGGTTTCTTCCCATTCGGGTGCGGTGACCATATAGCAGTTGGCTTGATGACTGCCGACGTCACAGGCGGCGAAGTCGCGTGCATGGCGGTAGTAGTTGGGCACCGATCGCGCACCGCATCCGACCAGCGATTGGGCGTGTATATCGCCCCAATACAAACGTTCTTCTGGGTGCGTTTCAACAACAATGGGGTTCGTCAAGGCGACGAGCGCTCCGTAGCGTTGGCTGACCCGGAGACGGTGAACCCCAGTCTCAACCAGAACCGTCTCAATGCGGGTGAAGCTTCCCTCGGCTGATCGGACTCGACCACCTGGTTTCTCAGCTGTTTCGATCTCGAACTCGGCATCAAAGTCGCTGGCCGGGTTTCCCCACATGTCTTCGACCCGGAGGTGGATCTCGAACGACTCCCCGACCGCTACCCGGCTCGGCGCCGTGGCTACGAGGGTGTGTGCATCCGTACCTTCGACAGCTACCTCAACGCGGGCAATCTCGGTCCAGTTGCCGCCGGGTTGGTTGAGGAGACGGACACTGAGCGGGGACGCTTCTTCGATAAACGTCTGGACATTCGCTCCCGGAGAGCCGCTTCGAGTGTCACCGAATCGAAGCTCGATGCGATCTCCCGCTGGGAGTAGCGCCAGCATCTCCACATACAGAACGTGATCAAATGGGTGCCACGGATACACGAGTTCGGTCCACCACCGCAGCGGAGAACCGCTTGCAGCGTGCACCGTGAGGAAGTCGGGGGCCATGGGATCACTTGCCTGTGGCAGGCCCCAGTCGCTGGGCCAGCGACGAACAAGCGCTATGCGGCCGCCACGTTCGATCGTCCCTGTCGTGTCGATCGACACTGTCCAACTCGAGACCGACCCCGCCTCGGCCGGGTTCGGGCATGTCGACAGAACCCGTCCGACGGTGCCGGAATGGTCGATCTCAACTGTGAACATCGCACGCCCCTTCGATTGCCAAAGAAAGCCACCGTTGTAGCACAACATATGGGTAGGTCACCGGCGGGTTGCCGTCCCCGGAGCACCGCAAGCAGCCGTAACCACGACCAGTCAAGTGTTTGCGCGACATGTGGAAGGTTTACGCTTGGTGTCCGGCGTCCGCTACTCCACCGTCGCTCTCGACCAGTTCGACTCGGTGGGTGCGGCGATCAGCGAGGTCGGCGAACGTTTCGGTCACATCGACATCGTTTTCAACAATGCCGGGATCGGTGCTACTGGTGGCGGAATGTTGGGGTTGCGGACGCGACCACCACGGACGTAGGTAACGATGACCGCTCGGCTGATGCCTTCGCTCACTGGTGCCGGTCGTCCTCGAAGCGGACGGTTCCTTGTTGATCGGCACCGACGACCGCTCGGCCATCTGGACGAAACGGGATGAGAGTTACGGTCGCGGTGCGGCTCTCGCCGCCGTTCAACAAGTGAGCCTGCCCACGATCAACAGCGTTCGCTAGCCCATCGCCGGGCCATGTGCAGGCGGGCTCAAGTGCAACGATTGAGGTGCGACCGAAGAACGGAAACCCGGTGCTCCCCAACTCGCGCCACAGCCACAGGTGTGGGAAGTCGATGATGTCCCATACGAGCGCAACCCCGACGTGAGCCCGACGGAGCGCAACCCAACCCGATGAACGATCGGGCAGAAAGTGGACGCTTTCAGTAGGACGAACGGATGGCACCCGGTCGAGCCGCGAATCGCCAAGCGGACCGTCGGGCCAAGTGGTGGTGCGGTGTAGTTCGTCAGCCGCGTCGAGTACGTCACCGGGGGGCATGTCAATCTGGTCGCCTGGTGAGGCCAAGAATGCCGGATGTTCGCCCCAGACGAATGGATACGGCGATTCGGCGATGTTGGTGACCGTCGTGGTGATCTGCACGCGCGCTGGGTCGTTGCAGACCCGAATTGTTCGTCGAACGACGAACGGAAGCCTCGTCCCGGCTTGCATCGAGACTTCAGACGGGGAGGTGTGGACGATGTCAACCTTCGTTCGTGACCACTCACCATGGAACGGCAATGGCAGGTTGTCGATGACGCATGCCGCCCCAGCATTCGGTACCAGAAGTTGCCAACCGCCGCGGTACTCCGAAAGCCAGTCGAGCTTCTCGTCGCCATAGGTGCGGCTACGTGAGGACTTCACGGGTGCATGCCAGTCGTCGAACGCGAGCAGCGGATCGCCATCGAACTCGATCTGTTGGATCTCACCCCCAAGAGATTCATCGATTTTGATAGTCAAATTCTGATTTGAGATAGTGATCATCCAAGAATCTCCAGTGTCGCAACGCGCTGAGCGCCAGTCGAAGTGCCCGCGGCCCAGCGAATGAGCGAAACATTATCACTCGTTCCCCAACGCCTCTACCCGGAGCACGCCTCAGGCCCGGGCCTCGCTCCGAACAACACCCATAAAGTTTTACTGGTAATCTCCGTCTGATTGATGGGCTGCTACTCGCCTTGGACGATGCCTTGGCTTTGTAGGTACGAAATTGTTGGATACTTGGGCGGATTGTCTTCGTTGGTGCATGTGGGTAGACATTCCATCGGAAAATCGGCACTAGCGTTGAAGAAGAACGGCACCGAGTAACGGTGACCCTCGCGGGGTTTGACAAAATGGCGGACGCTGACAAACCGGTCGTTGCTCCATTGTTTAAGCA
>Ga0115000_10000733_pt1 | contig 30124 bp, 18 predicted proteins | sample ArcticOcean_MG_C_6_FD_89690 | JGI IMG/M metagenome (GOLD analysis project Ga0115000, IMG submission 89690) | Marine microbial communities from western Arctic Ocean - ArcticOcean_MG_CB8_128 | ecosystem: Environmental > Aquatic > Marine > Oceanic | place: Arctic Ocean: Canada Basin | collected...
GAAGGGATGGCTCTTGGGCAAGCGAGGGAGGATTCGCTTGCCGTTTGCCGGCTAGTTCTTGAGTCAACTGTGTGGCAGCGGGCGAGCCAAGTGATGCTTTATGTCCCTATGAGCGGGGAGCTGAACGTTAAATCACTCTTGGAAAACGCGTTGAAAAAGAGGAAAATAGTCGCACTTCCCCGTTTTTCAGTTGAAAAAAATGCTTACGAGGTTTGCTGGATCGACAACTTGAGTAACCTTTTGCCAGGCAAATTCGGCGTTCCAGAGCCTTCACCCGATAGCCAAATAATGGACACGAAGCAACTCGACTTGGCGATTGTTCCCGGGGTAGCCTTCGCCGGCCTTGGTAGTAGACTGGGCCGTGGGGGTGGGTTCTTCGATAGGTTGCTGGCTGGCATCCCCGCCAAAAAATGCGGGGTCTGCTTCGAGCAACAAGTGTATCCTGACGTACCGGTGGAGAGACACGATGTCAAAATGGACATGATTGCGACACCCAACGGTTGGCTGATTCCCCCACCCGCTTAAGATTCCATGCAAAACTTGGCAGTAACAGAGCCTTGGTTATGGGGCGTCATGGCAGTGGCCATGATCGTCGCCATGATATGGATTCGTAAGGACCAGAAGCGGCAGATTCGTCGTGCGCTTCAAAGCACCGAAAGCTCCCTCAAGAAACATTCCCGTCGGGAAGCTGAGGTGCTGACGCGTAGTGCCAGGAAGCTAACTAGGGAGGAGACTGACCGGTTGCGCGTTGAAATCGAGAACGTCATCGGTGCCGAGACCGAGGAGATCCGTCAGAGGGAGAAGCGACTCGAGGAACGGGAATCACTGCTCGACAGGCAGCTTCAATCGTTGCTCGAGAACGAAAAACAACTTCAACAAAAGCAGGCTTCCGTCCAGCAACTCGAAACGGATCTCGGCGACAAGCAGGGAACGGCGGATCGACTGATCGCACAACACAAGGATGCGCTCATCAAAATCACAGGATTGAGCCAGGACGATGCGCGCGAACAACTTTTTGGGATCATCGGCGATGAAACTAAAATGGAGGCCAGTCAAATTTCGAAGGCAATTATTGAAGGGGCGAAAGATCACGCCGAGGAGAAGGCACGGCGGATTATTGGTCTGGCCATCCAACGTTTCTCCGGTGAACAGACTTACGAAGCCACCACGGCTACAATTACGCTCAACGGAGATGATGAAATCAAGGGCCGCATTATTGGCAGGGAGGGCCGCAACGTCCGCGCCTTTGAGATGGCCACCGGGGTTACCGTGTTGATCGACGACACGCCGAACACCGTTGTGCTGTCCGGGTTCGATCCGATCAAGCGCGAGATCGCCCGGGAATCGATGTCACGACTCGTCAAGGATGGCCGGATTCACCCCACGCGAATCGAGGAAGTCGTTTCCAAGGTCACGGAGGAAAACGACTATAATCTGGCCAATGTCGGCGAGGAGGCGTCTCAAAGGGCCGGCGTCGGCACGCTCAGCCAAGACGTGCTTTCGGTGCTCGGCAAACTCCGTTACCGGAGTAGTTACTCGCAGAATGTCCTGGCACATTCGGTCGAGGTTGCGCATTTGATGGGATTGTTGGCCGCAGAGATGGGGCTGGACGTCAGCAAGGCCAAGCGCATTGGGTTGCTTCACGACATTGGCAAGGCGATGTCCGAGGAAGCCGAAGGGCCGCACGCGATCGTTGGTGCAGAGTTTCTCAAGAGAAACAAGGAGTCAGCGGATGTTGTTAACGGTGTCGCATCGCATCATGGCGAAGTGCCTTACGAATTCATATGGGGTGTCCTAGTCAGCGCTGCCGACGCCATCAGCGCCTCCCGGCCGGGCGCAAGATCGGAGACGATGACAGCCTATCTTCAGCGGTTCAAAAACCTGGAACGGATTGGGAGTTCGTTCGACGGAGTCGAAAAATGCTATGCAGTTCAAGCCGGGCGGGAACTTCGAATCATCGTGAACCCTAAAAAAATCAGTGATGAGGAAAGTTACGATCTTGCAAGGCAGATCGCCCGGAAGATCGAGGATGAACTCCAATACCCGGGTCAAATCCGGGTGACGATGGTTCGGGAAAACCGATTTGTAGAGTACGCCAAGTGAACAATTATCTTGTTTCGAATAATCCCGGGTCCAGAATCATCTCCGAGGAAATAGTTCGTGCCGTTATTCGCTCCAATTTATATACCCCTCCGTGCAGCACTACTGGCTGTCCTGCTATTCCCGTTTGCTGTCCAGGCTAAAGACCCCCTGCCGGCCGGTTCGCAACTGGCACGATCCATCCGGGAGTTGATTCCAGAAAAGAACGTTAAGATTCGAGCCACGATGGAAGTGATCGGACGTGGGGAAAAACGTCTCAACACCGATGTCGTTATTCAAGTCGAGATACTTGGCCGAGCGGAGTGGCAAACAACTTACAGGGCCAAGCGCGACGAGGAAATTACCGAGTATTGGCGGGTGTACCATGAGATTGGGCAACCGAATCGCTACGAGAAAAAATCCGGCTTGGCCAAGCAGGTGGAAAATTATTCCAGTCTTGCCGGGTCATGCTTCTTCATTGCCGACCTTGGGATGGATTTCCTCCATTGGCCAAGCCAGGTTGTCCTGAAAACGCAGCGGCGCAAAAGCCGGCTTTGCTACGTGCTCGAAAGCCGCAACCTGAAGCCGGTAAAGGGTGAATATCACCGCGTTGTTTCATGGGTGGATATAAAATCAAGAGGCATTCTGCTCGCCGATATCTACTCGGGAGAGGCTAAGCCGGTGAAGCGTTTTTCCGTCAAGGGGCTCTCCAAAAAAAACGCTCAGTGGCAGGTGGACGAAATGGAAATGCGCGACACAAAAACAGGAACACGAAGCCGGCTGCACTTTCATCTGGAATAATATTGTAATGACCTTGCTGGAGGTAACGGCAGAGCGGCTTTTCGGGTTCCTTCTGGTTGGCGGCGTAAGTTTGACCGTTGCCTTTTACATTATCCGAAAGCAATTGCAAAACCGGCAGAATGATCCGGTCAAAGTGATTGGGCTTTGGGTTCTCTCTTTCGTTCTTTTCCTGGGGATTGTCTACTCAGCGGTGGCCGCCCGTGAGGGTATACCGTTGCTATTTGTTTTCTTGGTTAGTGTTCCGATTGCTATTTTTCTGGGATTGGCATGGACGCCCACCATCGCCAACGCGCTTGTCTCCCCGCTGACGACGGCATTGTCTGGTGATGATACGGTGGCTTACGAAGGCCCGACTTATGGACAGGCATTGGCCAAGCGGAAGCGGGGGCAATACGAGCATGCAGTTGAGGCTGTCGAAGCCCAGTTGGAACAGTACCCCGGCGACTTCGATGGGCTGATGCTCAAGGCTAGCATTCAAGCGGAAAACCTCAACGATCTGCCGGCGGCAGTAACGACCATTCAGAAAACGTTGGAGGACCCTGATAAGGTGAGGTTCAACCTGCCGGTCGCGTTGAACAAAATGGCCGATTGGCAGTTGACGATCGCCGGCGACACGTCAGCGGCCAAGCGGACGTTGGAGAAAATTCGGGTGGCGTTGCCGGGTAGTCAGGCGGCGCAGTTTGCCTCGCAACGACTCGCTAGTCTCGATTCGTCAGAGGAGAGCGAAGCGGCCGCCGAGAATTTCAACGAGTCGTACCGCCATCTGGTCGAAGAGTCTGCAGCGAAGGATGATTCCACAGGGCCGCTTGAGATACCGAGGGCCGTCAAGGTTGATCCGCTTAAGTCCGATGAGGCCATGCTACAAACGTGCCTCCGCAGGGTCGCGTTGCACCCCGACTCAATCAATAACAGGGAGGAATTGGCGGCGCTGTATCTCGGGCACATGAAACAACCCGGACTGGCGATACCGCAATACGAGCATCTTTTGAGTTTACCGGGAACGACGATTCACCAAAAAACAGCCTGGCTGAACAAGGTCGCTGACATTCAGCTCAAGAGCGGCGAAACGTACGAGTCGATTCGCGCAACCTTGCAGATTATCATCTCGCTTGATCCAAAAGCAGCCCCCGCAAGGCGGGCAGAGCAGCGGATTGCCTATCTCCGGATCGAGATGAAGGGAGTGAACAAGAAAAGCAAAAAGCTTCAGTTGGGCACCTACGATGAGGACTTGGGCCTGAAAAGCTAATTAGGGGGAGATAATCAAGCCAAGGGCGATCTGCTTGTCGATCTCCGCTGCTATGACCAGGTCTGCGGTTCCGCGTGAAGAGCGCACGCGAACCTTAACCTCGGTCACAAGCGGCTCCACCTCGGAAACCGTCACCCAGACGCTCCGATTGTCTATCTTGGCGGAAACCGCGTTGTTGACCACGTCATCCCCGGTTATGCTTCCGGTGCGCGAAAGTACTTCGCGGGCTGAGTTGATCACCTGATCTAACGGTCGCTCGTAGCGACTGACCACGGTGTCCCGCATACCGGGCACCCCGAATTGTTTCCCTTGGGGAGTGCTGATGCAGCCTACAGAAATAGCGGCTAGTGAAGACGCGACACACAACAAAAACAGACGAAAAGTCATGCGCGTCATTTCAAGCAAAAGAGCCGCAACCGTCAAGCGAATTGCTCAAATTGTGGATAAGTTGTCTTCAGCGAAATTGGGTGTTGGCAATATCGTTAACAATGCTGGAGCAATTTTTGGTACGCGAACCCATGGAAAGCCATGGCAACTTGAGAAATCCCTCGACACTCCCGGCTTGAATATTACAGTTCGTCTCCATGCCGTCATACGAGCATTCGCTCGGCCAAGCGGGGGTTTTCGGGGTAATGAACGGAGATTAATATGGGCCTCTGCGAAATAAATTACACCACATGACCCCAAACGCCCTATTCAAGTCGCTCAACAGACCTAGCCGGCTGTTCCTTTTTTCCGGCCCGTGCGTGATCGAAACAGAGGCGTTCTGCTTGAGAATCGCCAAGTCACTCAAGCGGACCTGTGCCGCGCTTGGCATCACTTACGTTTTCAAGGCGAGTTTCGATAAAGCCAACCGCACCTCGAGCAAAACGAGGCGGGGGCCAGGCGTCGAAAACGGTCTGAGCATCCTTCGCTCGGTTCGCGACAAAGTCGGCGTTCCTGTGCTTACCGATGTCCACACCGAGCAACAGGCGAAACTGGCCGGCGAGGTCGTCGACATTTTGCAGATCCCCGCCTTTCTCTGCCGACAAACCGATCTCATCGCCGCCGCGACAAACACCGGCAAAATTGTAAATATCAAAAAGGGCCAGTTCCTTTCCCCTGGCGAGATGAAGCACGTCGCGGCCAAGGCGGCCGATTGTGGGAATAAAAAAATCATCCTCACTGAACGGGGCACCAGTTTCGGCTACAACAACCTCGTCGCCGACATGCGCTCGATCCCGATCATGCAGTCGTTCGGTTACCCGGTGGTGTTCGACGCCACACATTCAGTACAATTGCCTGGTGGTGGCGGTGACCGCTCGGCGGGCCAAGGAGAGTTTGCGCCGATTCTGGCCAAGGCGGCCCTTGCGGCTGGAGCGAACGGGTTGTTCATCGAGACCCATCCGGAACCGTCCAAGTCGCCGAGTGATGGGCCAAACATGATTCCGCTTGCCCAAATGAGCGCCACCCTGAAACGCTTGGCCAGCGTTTTCGACGCTGTCCGCTAGCTGGAGCGCTTGGCCAAGGTTAGCCGAAATGTTGTTCCTTTTTCATCCGACTTGGCCAAGGTAAGTTCAGCACCCATCGCCCCGGCCAACTGCCCGCTGATGGCCAACCCAAGCCCGCTTCCCTGCTCCTTCGACGTGTTCCCAGGCTGAAACAGGGACGTCTTCACCGCCTCTGGCAACCCGCGGGCATCGTCGCTAACCTCAAACGAAGTCACGCCACTGGTTTCTCCGCCGCGAATCGTAACACGCCCGTTCGGTTCGCATGCCTCCACGCCATTCTGCGTGAGGTTTTCCAGAATAAGTAAAACCAAGTTTCCCTCCCGGTTGTCCAGTTCCCTGCCCCCTGTGCTGATGACGGTGAGTTGCACATGATGTCCGGCAGCGATCGGTTCTACCCTCGACTTTAAAAGCTCGAGTAACTCCGTAACGCTTAATTCATAAACGACCCCGTTAGCGTTCTCTCCCAAGGTTCGCACAATGTTGTCGATCATGTCCTCCATCCGCTTGGCTGCCGATTTTGCGGATGATAAATCATCCCCGTCCCGTTGGCCGGTATCGAGATATGCGCGCAGTCCGGCGAGCGGATTTCGCAAGCCGTGAATCAAATGCGAAGCCACGCCCCCAACCGCGCTGGTCCGATCTGAGAGCGCCAGCTCCTGGTTTGCCTTCTTGAGCGCGAACGTCCGCTTGGCCAGCGAGCGGTGAATGCGGTTGATCCGCGCAAAGGAGAGCGATAAAAGCAACGCAATCACACTGCCGCCGGCAGCAAAAATAAAGACGCCCTGCTGAAACAAGCCGTCGTTCAACTCGGTGATGTCCGCAAGCGCCTCTGTACCGTCGAAAAGAAACTGGACCACGCCGAGCAGTTCGTCCTCCTCTGCCACGTGGACGGGCAGAACAACCTTCCGGACTGTCAACGATTGCCCGGAAGGCAACGATTCAAGTAACGGTTCCCAAAAAACATCCTCAACAGGGAGTGCATAGGTCAACATGCTGGCCGGTGCAAAGTCACGAGCCATCACCAGCTGGCCGGCAGACAAGCTGCCTTCAGCGATATTCTCGGGGGAGGACGCAAGAAACTGGCCATCCGAGGTGTAGAGCCGTACTCCAATCGCGCCGCTCAACTCAGCGACAGCGCCATAGACGGTCAACTGGTCGAACGCGTCATCCATAAACAGGATTTCGGCCGACTCCGCCATGGTCACCTGATGCACCAGTGAAATAGCGTACAACTCCTGCGCGTACCGGGCCAGAACCTGCTCTCGGATGCGTTCCCCCATTTGCTCCTTGGCGATCCAGATTGCCCCGCCAAAAACCAGCAACGTCAAGGCGACCGTCAGTACTTGAAAACTGGTTTTAAGATTTTTATATTCGTTGCTCATGGAAACCCCACGCGATGTGCACGGGGGGGGGGTAAGTTTCAAGATCGTAATTTCAAGCAGGGACAAGAATTCCTTGCGTTAATACAGGTTTTTAAGGACCGCATTTTAAATCCGTGTGAATTCGGGAAATCCGCGTCTCGTTATGACTTATTTTTTTGGAGCGATGAACCAGTTAAACTCGACACTGACTTCGTCGCCAGTCCTGATAAGGCCAAGGGCAATCTTTGGTGCTGGAGGTACAATCCCGAATTGTGACATCTTGAGCTTCGTTTTGCCGCTCACTTTCAACTTGTCCCCCTCCCCCTTTGTGATGCTGATTTGCATGGAGACCGGAGCCGTTTTACCATTGACGCTCAGGGTTCCCTTGGTGTCATACAACAGTGGTTCGTTGGCTTTTCGCTTGGTTTCAGCGGGCTTCATTTCCTTGAGGCTGTACCGGGCGTACTTGTGTTTCTGGGCGTTCAATGCTCCGTGCATGACTTCGTTCATTCGCTGCTTGCCGCTTTCGATGTTTCGTACTGGGATGATGACGCTGACGCTTGGGGGCTTTGTCAGCTTGGGCGTTTCTGCCTTTGAGGGGTCCAACGGAAAGGCCGAGTCCCACTCCATCTTTCCGCCGATGAGTCGGGTCTTCACTTCCCAATCGTGCACCGAGGAGGTTCCGCTGATTTTCAGCAGGCTACCAGTCTTGGCAGAGTACGTGACGGTCTCAGCCCGGTTTTGCGCCGCAAACCCAATGATGGCCGCAGCACTTAAAACGCGCCCCAACTGTATGATATTTTTCATCTGAACTGTGTTTAAAGACTGTATTCGCTCTCGTTCCATTCTACACGAGTGCCACTGTTGATGGCCTCGTTGGCCTTGGCTGCGATGACGACGGACTCAAACCCATCCTGCTCCGTCGCGTACGGGAGCTTGTTTTTGTTGGTCTCGGCCAGGTGCTCGGCGAGCGCCTCGGGGTCGTCGTCACCGAACAACGCCTCAAAATCCTCAACCGCCACCTGATGCTTGTGGCAGTTTTTCGCGAATGCCTCCAAGGCGTGAAACCGGCTTGGTTTCGTCCCTTCCGGGTCTTTGTTCGGGTCGTCGTTGTAATTGGTTAGTTTAGTGGCGTTGGCAACAAGCGCGATGCCTGTTTCGCTGAAGAAGCTGTTTTTCTTTGCGTACACCTCCCAGCCGAGCAACGGCGAGTCGGCTTCTTTGAACATCCACGCCCGTGCGCCACGCATCATCAGTGCCGCGTAGCTGCCGTAAATCATGTCGTAACTCGCGTCGAACGAGTTTGCCAGCGTGCAGTCGTACATCGTTCGAGCGCCGCTTGGGTAGTCGAACACGGTTTGAATCGTGTCCGGTACGTTGCGCCCATCGTTCCACTGAATGATAGATCCGAAACCGGTCACCGAAACCGGCCGCTCGTTCATGAACCAGCCAAGTGCATCTACCTGGTGCACGCCGATCTCGCCGATAAGGCCGAGCGACAACTTGCGGTCGAGCCGCCAGTTGAGTTCTTTCTGTCGCGCGGCGTTGGGGGAGACACGGCGCCAGCTTGTTTTTTTGTGCCATTGCCCCTTGGCCAAGGCGTTCTTGCCCATCACGCCGGTGCGCAGGAATTGGAGCAGAAAATGCCGCTGTGGATCAGAGCGCGTTTGCAGGCCAACCTGGAAATTGAGCTTGGGCGCGGCCTGTGCTGCATTGGCGATCGCGCGTGCGTCGTCGGTGTCATGGGCCATCGGCGCTTCGCAATATACATGTTTACCGGCCTCGAGCGCGGCAAGCACTACTTCCCGGTGGAGATGTGTTGGGGTGGCGACGACGACGGCCTGCACGTTTTCGTCCGCAAGCAACTCGGTGTGCGACTGGTATCCCTTGGCCTTGGGCGCGCCACGGAGGCCGCGACGCAAATAAGCTGGGTATGTATCACTTACGGCGACCACCGGTGCGTTGGGGATTGTCGCCAGTGTCTTGAGTAACTCCCTCCCCCATATGCCACAACCGATCATGCCGACGGTGACCGGTGGTGTGTTGTCGTTTTTCGGGGCGTCCTCCGCTTGGCCAAGCGCCTGGGGGGTCAATTCCAGCACCGCGCCGCTCGCCGCCGCCATGGCCAAGCCGGAGGCGGAGCTGTGCAGGAAATCACGCCGGTTGAATAGAGTTGAGTCGTCTTTGTTCATTCCGCCTGTCGTTTGCCCAGCCGCCGTGGCGGCCAACCAAGTCGGCTATTCAATCGGGGAGAAGTCGAGGCGGGTCAAGTTCATTTGCTTTGCTCCGGGTAAATCGACATTGCCAAAGCGGCGCTCGCGGCGGAAGATGCGGCATGCCATTGGTTATTAACGGCCAGACAATAGGAGACGACGTCATCGACCAGGAATTCTCTGCGATCAAGGCCCATTACGAAAGCTTGGCCTCGATCTCCTGTTGTGAACGAGACGGTGAGTTTCGTGGCTATGCGCGTGACAATATCACCTTCCGGGCGTTACTGACACAAGAGGCGCAGCGGACGATTTCCGAACCGGCGTCGGAGGAAGTCACCAAAGCTTTTGACAAACTCAAGGAGGAACACGGTGGCAGCGACCAGTTTTATGCAAACTCCGGCTTGACGCCGGAGCAGGATGCATTGATCCGGCCCGACCTCAGCATCAATTTGCAGGTCGAGACATTGCGCTCCGAAACCTGCAAGGCACTCCCTGCACCTACAGAGGCCGAGTGCCGCGAGTTTTACGACAGTAGCCTCGACCAATTCAGCGACGAGGACGAGGTCTGTGCCTCTCATATTTTCAAGTCAGTTCGCGAAGCCGAAAAGCGCGAGGAGATTTTCAAGGGGCTTTGCGTGGTGCGACAACGACTCGTCGATGGGGCTGACTTCACCGAGTTGGCCCGGGAACATTCCGACAAGCCGGCGGAGGAGATCGACCTCGGCTACTTTAAGCGCGGCGAGTTGATGGATGAGTTCGAGGTCGTGGCGTTCTCGATGAAAACTGGCGAAGTCAGCCCCGTGTTCTGCACGCCGCACGGTTTCCACCTGGCCAAGGTGACCGCACGCAAAGCTGGTAAGCCAAAGCCGTTCGACAAGGTTCGCTCTGAGATCGAGACGGAACTTATCGCGCAACGACAGGATGCCAAGTTGCAGGAACTAGTCGATAAGTTGAAGAAAACCGCCAAAATCGAATACACCGAACCCGACGATGGATTGGATGAACACGAGCACGACTAAGTGTCGCATGTTTTTGCAGTTTCAAGCAGTCGCCAATTTTTTCAAGGAACCAAGCGGGCCAAAATGCCCGGAATGCTACTCGGTTTTCATCGATGACGTGTGCCCAAACTTGGATTGCCCGGTCAAGGTCGCCGAGTGGATCACCCGCTGGTGCTCGACGGAGGCCGCCAAAATCCCGGCGCTTGACCAGGCAAAAGTAGGTCAATTAGCCAAGCTGCGACTCGTCCTGCACCCCGGCGAACTTTATGAGCTTGGCCAAGGCGACTGGTATCAACTCCAGGGCGTTTCAGCCGATCAACTCGCTGATATTCAGGGACAAATTGAGGGTAGCAAGTTAGCAGAGCCAAGCGCCGTGCTTTATGGATTGAAGCTGCCGGGAGTCGACGAGCGCTTGGCCAAGCGATTGATCGAGGTGTTCAGTTCCATCGATGGCCTGCGGGGAAGCAAGCCGGAAAGGCTTAAGCAGGTTGAGGGCATCGATGAGCAGCAATGCGTCGAAATTTGTCGTTGGTTTCGCGACTCGGTGAACAAGAAGGCGTTGACAATGCTCGAGCAGAACGGATTCAATCTTTGTGATCAGTGAGCCGTACTCCCCTTGGCTCCAGCTTGCTTAGGGCGAAGGAAAGGCCCTGTTTTATTTGCGGTTATTCGCGGTTGAAAAACATTCTGGGCGTATCTTCAAAACTTGGGAACGAAAAATAACCCTCGCCTAAAGCTTGGCCACTTCCTCGGCGATTTGCACGGTGTTCAGCGCCGCGCCTTTCAACAACTGATCCCCTGCGACCCAGAAACTCAAGCCGTTCTCCATCGCGCAATCCCTGCGGATGCGGCCAGCCTGGCAGTTGTCCTGTCCTGCCAACTCTAGCGGCAATGGGTATCCGTTACTGGTGACCTCATCGTTCAAGTCGATCCCCGGCGCGTCGTTGATCGCCTCGCGAGCTCGCTCGACAGAAACCGGTTTTTCGAACTCCGCACTTACGGCGATCGAGTGAGCGCGGTACACCGGTACGCGGACACATGTCACGCTCGCCTGAAAATCCGGTAACCCCATGATCTTGCGCGACTCGTGCACCATCTTCATTTCCTCGTTGGTGTAACCGTTGTCGAGAAACACATCGACGTGAGGCAACACGTTGAACGCGATCTGGTGTGGATAAACCTCCCTACTTACTTCCCTGCCCTCGTTGATCTCGCCGACTTGGCGCTTGAGTTCCTCAATGCCCATAGCGCCCGAGCCGGAAACCGCCTGATACGTGGAGGCGAAAATCCGCTTCACCCCAAACGCCTGGTGCAGTGGATACAACGCCATCACCGTGACGATAGTCGAGCAGTTCGGATTAGCAATGATGCCATTATGCCTGGAGACATCGGCGGCGTTGATCTCCGGGACCACCAACGGCACCGAGTCATCCATCCGAAACGCGCTCGAATTATCGACGACCACCGAGCTGGCCTCAACCGCAGCCGGGGCGAATTTCTTGGAAATTCCGCCACCCGCGCTGAACAGCGCGATGTCCACTCCATCAAATGAATCCTTGGTGAGTTCCTGAACAGCGATTTCCTCCCCGCGGAACGGTAGCGTTTTGCCTGCCGAGCGTGCCGAGGCAAGCAGCGTCAGCTTACCAAGCGGAAAATTGCGCTTCTCCAGGGTCTCGAGCATCTCGATACCCACCGCCCCTGTGGCCCCAACAACAGCAACATGCAAATCCTCTCTCATAAATGGCCGCGAACTGTACGGCAGAGTCAAATCATGTCAATTGCCGTAAAGCGCTCATTTCACTTTTGGGGGATTAGACAAAAGGGTTTCCGGCCAAGACCTCACGCCGATAACAGGCAGCGCAAACTTGAACGCCTCCGCCCAAGCGGCGGTATCGGCTTGCCGGAACACGTCGTAGATTGGCCTCACTGCTCCGTCAAGACTGCTTCGCAGGCCAAGACGAAGGCCACCTTCCCCTGGGTGGTCGACGTGCCGGTGCAGGATGAAGGCGTCAATACCCTCGGTTTGCTGCACGCGGTAGTACGAATAGGCGTAAGCCGCAGCTTGATCTCGTTCGCCATTTTTACCGTCCGCAGAGTGGAAGCCCTGTTCGGACAGGATGACTCGCCGCGCCTTGCCTTTGTGCAAGAATCGTTCGTGCCGAAGAAACGCCGGGAGCATCTCAATGTTTTTAAAGGTGATTTTCGCGGCGTCAAACGAGGGTGTTGCGGCGGTATCCTCCCAGGTTCTTGGATTGAAAAGGTTTTGGGGATACGGATGGAATGCAACGTGCCAGTCGAAGTTCCCCTCGGCTTTGGTAATTGTGTTTAGTGTTTCAATAAAATATTTGCCCGACATGCCGTGCAGTGGGTTCTCGCCCATCTGCACCGACCAGTGGTGATCCAGTGAGATGAACAGCTTGATCCCGGGATGGATGCTGTGCGCAGCGAGGTGGGCCACCCGCAGTGCACGGTGGTATTCCTTAACAACCTGCCGCTGGGACATCTCGCCCAGATTGTACCAATGCCAGTGAGACTGTATTTCGTTGCCGATGATAAAGCGCTTGGCCAAGCCGTGTTTTCGCCTCGGGTTGGAGTAACGGTCTGCAAGAAACCCGATCGCCCCACGATACGTTCGCACGCCTTCTTCGGTGGCGAGGTTAAATGCGCCCACGTGAAATGGCGACTTGGCCAAGTCGGTGTAGGGGTGCACCAGCGGGCTCCCGACGCGCGAGCCCGGGATTCGATTGTAAATAATCAGCGAGTTCACAACGCCGGCATCGGTCAGGCGTTTCAGTTGCGAGTCGATATGTTCGACATAGGCAGAATGAAAGTACACCATCTTGCCGTCAATCTGCAGGGAGAAACGGCCGGAGTCGGCGCGCCAGTCTACCAGTTGATCAAGGGTGACATTTAACGCAGCTTGTTTGACCCCCAAGTGCAGCGCATCGTCGATGTCGACGATACATTGCAACCCCTTGATGCCCTTGGCCTTCGGGAACTTGAACGAACGCTGTGCGATTGACTCGATATTCCCGACCCAGCGCGCTTTGCCAAGCGGTCTGCCGCTCAACTTGTCAACAAGTTGAAAGCGGCAAAAAGCGTTGTCGCGTCCGGTGTCGAAGCGCTTGATAGTTGTTGTCGCAATCCCGTCGGCAAGATGCCAATCGAAGGGAAGTCGTTTACTGCCAGCAGCGTCCTCATGCGCTTGTAACTGCAGCAGTTGAGCCCCACCCTGAGCGGGGAGATTGGCCTCAACCAAAAGATTCTGGCCTTGCAATTGCACGCGAACAACACCCGGCGTACCGGGATCAACGGCAAACACAGAAACCGCTCCAAGGGCCGCTAAAAAAGTGGATTTGAGAAAAGACATTTCGATGTGATCGTTGCAACGAAGGCTGTTTAGGTTCGATTGCTAGTGAAGGTATTCACTAACCTTCTAATGAATTTTTACGAGGAGTTGCCATTTGTCAACGTGGGTTGAGGGTGGTGGAAATTGTTGCCCCACTAATATCCACTGGGATTAATCTGGAATGAGGTGACCTACGCTAACCGTTTTCCTCATTTAATTTAGAGCAAAGGCATGACAACTAAAGTTATCTATTTCTAATTGAAAACTAAAGGTCGTCAGGCCTTATGGTTAAAGGTGTACGATGTTTTTCTCCCAGTTTAACTTCTACCCCATTTTAGATCCCCTAAAATTCCGGCTGAGCGGGTTACATTTTAAGGGCTATATTTTAAACCTAGGCTCTTTGGTGTTATTTGTCCGAGCCTATCAAGTCTCTCTAAGTTCGTGGTTCAACTACTCCACCACCCTCACCCGATAATAAATCTGGGGAAACACCTGATCCCTTTCATCCTCAAACCGGATCATTGTGCCTGTCCCGTTGTAGGACTTGAGCGTTCCCCACTCCTTCCAATCATCCGTCGCTTCCACCACATAACTGAGGCCATTTTGGCTCTCAAACCCGAATCCAAACGGCTCCCGCTCGTATCCCACGATCCGGATCGTGATACCACTACCTGACGCCAGTCCGTTCAGCTTCACAAACTCCTCTGCTGTCCCATACATCTCTCCCATCTCCAGTGTCATCGTCATGGTCACTCCGTACTCCTTGTCATTCCCTGCATCCCAAATCCGGAAAGACACCTTCTCAGCTTCCGCCAGGTTCACGTTTATCGCCACATAACTCCTGCCATCGGAGAGAACCACCTCATGTTGGCCCCTCAATTCATCTCCCACAAACGCACCCACCACACTCCCCCCCATCACAGCATCGCCAATGATGAAGACCTCTGCCAGTACTGTCGCTCCCACATTCGGATAGACCACTACTTGTCCCCAATCGGGGCTTTTATCATCCGGTCCCATCTTGGATATGTCCCTATTGCTGCTCTCTCCAGACTCATCACCCACGTTCCACACTCCATCCGCACTCACCTTCAGCCAGTAACCCAAACCGGGCGCGATAACCTTCAGTGTGTTCAGGAATGGGGGCAAAGCGGGGTCATAGGAACTCTTCAGGTTCTTGAATTGCTCCACTATACCACCAAGGCTAGTCAACTCGGCCCCTGGTGCTGCACCGCTCTCCCTCGGGTAACCCACGAGATTCCATCCCGGCTTCACCGTTATCGACGCTCCAGCAGGTACCTCTCCCTCCAAATCAAAGCTGACAGCGGCATCCACACTCACCCAGTATCCGTCCTTAACGTTCAACCCCTTCAGCGTATTTAGGAATGGGGGCAATGCCGGGTCATAGGAACTCTTCAGGTTCTTGATCTGCAACAGATTGCCCTTGATCGACTCCAGAACCGTTGATGGTGTCATGTCTTCCGACTCAACATAGAACGATATCAGGTTCCAGCCCGTCTTCAGGTCCAGCGTCTGGAGCACCGTCGCCTTCTCCACCACCACCGTCCGACTTACACTCTCGGCAGCATTCCCCGCAGCATCACTCACGTCATACTTCAGTGTGTAGGTTCCTGCCGAGGATGTGTCGACCGAACCTGAAACGACAATATTACTGGTTAAATCTCCATCAATATTATCTGACGCAGCAGCTCCAGGATTACCAAAAGTTGAGTCTTGATAGATGGTAATGGTTGCATCCCCATTTAAAGTCAGGACTGGGGATAATGTATCAGCCCCGGAGCTACTGCCTTCAAGAAGGTCAAAGCGAATTGTTTCTGTGAAATCATAAACCTTAAAATTGTTTGCCTTATCTTGGAGATATAATTCAGAAACGCCCCAAAACCCAGGAGCTGAACCTACAGGTAGAACCACACTGTCTTGATACGACACCCATGACAAGGGGTCCCCTTCAAAAAACGTTGAATAGAAATTATCATGATAATGGAAATAATTATGATCAACACCCTGAGGATCTCGCAAATGATATGACACTTTACCAAGTCCAGAAATATCATCCCTTACATCATAGTCAAACGTGACTATGGTTTCCCCATTAGGAGACAAAGGGTTGGTCGGCTCAGCTGAGACAGAAATTTTATTTAAATCCAACTCAGGAGCAGTAATATCCGGATTTTCAGTAATTACAGTGACAAAAACGGGAGGTTCATCTGATGCTTTTTCCGAAAAGTAGATTACATTCTGGTTACCCGCTTGATCCATCATTTTTATTGATTGGACGCTATAGGCACCAGTCCGATAAAATTCAGGTATTACAAAATCCACACGGCATTTTTTATTGGTCGTATCATAGCCGTCATTTTGGTCGTCAACCGCATAACCATAGCTCTCTAATCGATAAGCATCTTCTCCGGGCGGGAGTAGCGACACATAACAATTAGCCCAAGCGTTCATGTTCTTGTTTTCATCAACCACCCACTCAACTTTAAGTAGACTTACAGAACGACCTTCAAGTGTGTCATCCTCCACTGTTGTCGTGATGGAATCCTTGACGTAAGCTGGAGCGTCCACATCTTCTAGTGGGTTATCTAAATACAGCCTCCACCCGAAGTCATCTACCCCGGAATGTCTTTCGTTCCCAACGGCATCCTTAATTGTAATTTGATCTGTGTGCCAAAAACCCGCTTTAGCATATTTACTAAATTCAATACTTCCTTTAAGTATGGAGCTGGATTGCACACTTGCCCCATTTTCATCAACTGGGTTTATATACATATCCTTAAACGTTCCAACTTCACTGGTTAACCGAAGAAACCCCTGGGTAGCTCCGTCAAGAATTCCAGGCATGGTGTGAAGCTCAATGGTTAGCGTGAGCGTCTTATCCTCCTCTGGTTCACCTTCAACTAACACATCTACGCTTTTAATCTTACCTGGATAGTCATAGTCAGGAAAAAGATTAAGAACCTCGAATGTTAAATCCTCACGTATCTTTGATAGATATATCGTGCCCTGCATTATGTAGTCTCGTATAAATTCATACTTAGCAAGTGCGCGCGAACGAAGCTTGTCCGGATTGATCACGAAGTATGAAACAGATTCTGCAAAATCTTCGTTGGGGTTTTTTTTGTGGGCATAAGCAGAAACGAATTCAGTGGTCTTTGTTGTAGACCACCCATCCGGATCGTTCACGTTTTCATACCACCCTCCAATCTCAAACCATTTGTTTCTTAATTCATCTGATAAAAGCGAAGAATAAACGAAATGAGCCTTTTCATGGATGATTAAACGGTGCAAATACTCCAAAGAAATTGTAGTGAAAGCAATATCTACAAATTCTATATAACCCTCCTCCAGAGAAGTCCAAGCCACGGCAGGCGCCGATGGATACAACGGATGATCGTGTCCAGTTTTACGGCGTAACAGGAATTTTAAATTAGGAATCTTATGAAACCCTTCAGGCATCTCCTCGAATGTATTAATAATCTGTATTAACTCCTCTGCATGAAAATCCTGAAAGCGATCAGCCGTTTCGACTGTTGTGCTCTTTGTAAGAGTTTCATAGTCAAGACCACTAATACGAACCCCAAAACGATTAATCAAAATTTGTTCAGCACGGCTAGCATTAGTTCCCTCCTCTGTTACAAAACGAACACATGCATGGTGAAGGCGCTTTGAATAATATTTGCCACGCTTTCCCTCCACCTTTGCCAGCATCGGCGCCGCGTGAGTAAAAGCATGCCTGGAAATCACCAGCTCTGTTTCAGTTCCGACTTTTCGAATGGTCATGTCATTATCAATATGATCATCTGACAGAATCCATTTAGAGAGAGTGAGTGGATCGTAATGCGCTATAAAGAGTTGATCTAATGTCTCAAGGAGACGATAGGCGAATTCCTGATTCCAAGGCTTTTGGTCATCACTCAATACAATTGCATAATCCTTCCACAACCTGGGATGAAAATTTTGTTGTGGTATTGTCTCCTGAACACCGAATATTTCCACCTCAACAGGTTTGTTCACATACGAACTGTATTCCGCGCCAGCTGGGCTAGCGTCTTCTTTCCATTTGTAACGGTATCCCCCTTCAGTTAATTTGCTAACATTAAAAACATAAGCATCCGTCGACCCAGTACCCACTTCAGGCTGACCAATTGTCACTGTTTGACTTAACCCTGTATCATAACCTACGCCGTTTACTTTCAGAACATATTCCCCTTGTTCAATGTTCTCGAAAATGAAATCGTTCTGTGAATCCGGCGAAACATCTAAAAGCATATTTTCATTCGACAAAATAACGCTAAGCCCATGCCCTTGACTGGCACCTTCAATGCGGCCCTTTACCGAAGAAATCGTTTGACCGCTTACTGAGACGCTCCCAAGCACTATTATGTGAAATAAAAATAATAATATTAAGTTGTATGTTTTCATGGCGTTTTATGACCCCACTGTTTTCCGAAGAGCATAAATACTTTCAGATTAATTTTGAAGGGAAATAATTCGACTATTAGTAGTTTTTTAAAGTTATAGGGTTAAGCGTTATTCAAACAAGATTACCGTAATATATTTAGGAGATGCTTTTATTAAATTAACTTCCAAAAAAACTTATGCCGTCAGCCAGTAAAATTGAATCTACAACCTACAGTTGTCAATGATTAAAGACTAAGGGTGTTTTGGGAAATACGGCGAAGATCTAATCCGCTCTTAGACACTTAACAACAGTTAAGCAAAACAATGAATAAACTTTAAAATGGTTACCTGTTAGACACGATTAACTCAATATAGTTGGTCGTTTATTCAGACTGGGCAAAGCTTTCATTAGTTTGGGCGGGTTGATTATAGAGGCGAGCAAGGGGCGAAAGCAGTTCTCGCAGTCTGACACCATTCCAAACTCACACTCCTCACCATCAATTGTCAGTGGGTCTCTACACGATTCTACAGATATTGAGTGCGTCACTTTTTCCGAAAACAGCCATTTTGCAGTCGTTTCCTAGAGTCCATAACCTTTAATATCAATAATGAACCTTATTTACAGGAGTTCTAAGCCGGCCACTAGAGTCTTAATTATTAAACTTATTCGTTGAGAAGACGGTAGAATATTGGGGCTGAGCCGGTATCTAATGTTCTCTTGAAGTCAGCTTTACCGCGGAAGTTAGTCTTTATGCTTTTCAGACCAGGCACCACCTTCCACGTCTTCAAATCATTCGAGTACTGCAGTTTGTAGGTGTCAAACGCATCGCCCGTGATCTCTATCTTCAAATTCGCGCCGCTCGCCTCGATTATCCGCAACTCAGCCCTGAACGAGTCTGCATCGGTTCGCTTGACCATCACACGGCCCGTGTTCTGCAAGTCACCACCGAAACTTGGCCACGGCGACTCATTGTCAATCGGGCTGCCGCCCTGGATCACGTTCAGTTGCCCTTTGGCTTTTCCATCTTGGGCGCCCACATAAATCTTACCGTCATCAAGCAAAGCCGGTGAAGAGTAACTGGCTGAATCAGCATTCTCAGGCTTTAAGCGAACCGACCACACCTCTTTTCCGATACGGCTGATGGCGTAGAATTTATTGTCCGTCAGGCTGAAGTAAATCGACCCATCCAGACCAAGAGTCGCTGAAGCTGATATCTGGAAGTTCTTGTTAATTTTGTATTCCCATTTTGGCTTACCGGTTTCTGTGTCCAACGCGTAGAACCTGCCATCATCTGCACCGAAATAAACCGTTCCATCCCCACGGATCACGGCTGATGACCAGATATCTTGTTCGGTGTCGAAATACCACTTCACTCCCTGATCCTTATTCAACGCATAGAACTTGTGGGAGTAGCAACCAAAGTAGATGTCACCATTGGCATCAATCGCGGGCCGAGTGTGTATCAGGCCGCCAGCCTGGAATGGCTTGCTCCAAACCGGTTCACCATTTGCCGGATTGATGGCATACAAATTGCCGGTTGATGAGCCTATGTAAACCGTCCCGTCTGGCCCGATCGATGGGGATGAATAGAACGAATTCTCGATCGAGAACTTCCAGATGAGTTCCTTGTCTTTCACCGCATAAACAGTTCCATCAATCCAGCCGAAGATAACCGTGTTGCCCTCTGTAATAGCGGGTGAGTTGTGGTACTGCCGCGGCTCGTCACTAAATTCTACGGGCAGATCGAATTGCCAAAGCTTCTTGCCTGCGGGTGACACGGCATGCAGAGCTCCCTCATCCTCAAGTACGTAGATGGTACCGTTCCCATCAATAGCCGGTGAACCGCGTAGCGGCGAGTCAAACGGATGGACCCACTTCCTCACTCCATTCGGCTGATGAGCATACAGGCTACCCAACACGCCAATTGTCGTGTAGTAGACCGTGCCATCCTGCCCCACCGCCGGGCTAGAATCGATGATACCTAGTGTCTGCTTGAAGTTGTTTTCAACGTGCAGACCAATCTTTGACTCATCGAGCACCGATACTCGCATCGTTTCACTAACCGTCGTTCCTACCAGGTTGGTTGCCTCCAGTGTGTAATCGCCCGCATCAGCATCCTTAACATCGTGTATGATCAGGATCGGGTCACTCTCGCCCGGCAACTCCTTGCCGTCCTTGTTCCATTGGAAGGTCGTCGGGCCCTCTGTCTCAATCTTGGGATTCAGGAAGATCGTCTCATCCGCCTCATAGACCAGGTCAAAGCGGCTAGGTAGCTCACTAATAATAGGTGCTGCCTTCACAATCTTTAGAACCGCGGGGAAGCTAACGACTTTGCCAGCCTGATTATAGACTTCGACCGTGTACACGGCCATATCGCTATCGCCGACATCGAACAAGTGCAACAGATTGTCCTTCGCACCGTCAATCGGTTTACCGTTCTTGAACCATTGATAGGCAACAGGCACACCTCGGGCCTCGACCTTAAACATTACGATGTCGCCGTACTTAGAGAACACTGAGTCCGGCGATACGATGATGACCGGGGCTACAACGATAATCGGGAAATCTTTCGCATCATTCGGATCGGTTCCAGCCGCCACCTCATCGCCGTCCGTGGATTCGTCCTCGTCGGTATCTGCCACCAGCGGATCAGTCTTATGCTTGTTGATTTCGTCTCCGTCATCCAGGCCGTCCCCATCCGTGTCAGCCACTAGCGGGTCGGTCTTGTGCTCCACCGTCTCCTTAATGTCTGTCAAACCATCCGCGTCGGTATCCACGCCGGGATTGGAGGTGCTACTTGTGGAATCCGTGCCGGCGTCGACCTCCACACCATCGCTGAAACCATCATTGTCACTGTCAAACAGTAGCGGGTCGGTGTTGTGCTTATTGATCTCGTCTCCGTCACTGAGGCCGTCCTCGTCGGTATCGTCCACCAGCGGATCAGTCTTATGCTTGTTGATCTCATCCCAATCACTGAGGCCGTCCCCATCCGTATCGGCCACCAGCGGATTGGTCTGGTACAGGTTGATTTCGTCTCCGTCATTCAGGCCGTCCCCATCCGTATCAGCCACATTTGGGTTGGTCTTGTACTTCACCGTCTCCTCAATGTCTGTCAGTCCATCCGCGTCGGTATCCACGCCAGGATTGGAGGTGTTGCTTGTGGGATCCGTGCCGGCGTCGACCTCCACACCATCACTGAAGCCATCCTTGTCACTGTCAAATAGTAGTGGATTGGTCTTATGCCTGCTGATCTCATCCCAATCACTGAGGCCGTCCTCGTCGGTATCGGCCACAAGCGGATTGGTCTTGTACAGGTTGATCTCATCTCCGTCATTCAGGCCGTCCCAATCGGTATCAACCACAAGCGGATTGGTCTTGTGCTTGTTGATCTCGTTCCCGTCATTCAGGCCGTCCTCGTCCGTGTCAAAGAGTAACTTATCGGTCTTGAGAATGACCGTCACAGAAGGATCAAATGCATCGTCGGCAATGACACAATACGGATTGGTAATTGTAACCTCAGTTAACTTTGTATCAACAAAGGCATACCCCCCAATGCTGGTGACGCTGTTACCGATCGTCACGCTCGCCAGACTACTGCATCCATAGAAGGCCCAATCTCCAATGCTGGTGACGCTGTCGGAAATCGTGACGCTCGTCAGACTACTGCAGCCGTAGAAGGCCCAATCACTAATACTGATGACGCTGCGGGGGATCGTCACGCTCGTCAGACTAGTGGAATCAAAGAAGGCATAACCCTCAATGCTGGTGATGCTGCCGGGGATCGTGTAGTGAGTGACGCTTTTGCCAGCAGGAAACTGAATGAAACGAGTCTTGTTTTTATCGAGTAAAACCCCGGCCTCAGAAGTGTACTCGTTATTACCTTCGGCCACTTCAAAACCTGTCAGACTACTGCAATATGCGAAGGCCAACCCCCCAATGATGTTGACGCTGTCCGGGATCGTCACCCTCGTCAAACTACTGCAAGATCGGAAGGCCTCAATTCCAATGCCGGTGACGCCGTCAGGGATCGTTACACTCGTCAAACTTCTGCAGCTTGAGAAGGCCGAACGCCCAATGGTGGTGACGCTGTCGGGGATCGTCACGCTCGTCAGACTACTGCAGTATGCGAAGGCATAAGCCCCTATCCTGGTGACGCTGCCGGGTATGCTATAGTGATCGCTTTGTTTACCCCCAGGATATTGGATTAATGTTGTCTTGTTTTTGTCGAATAAAACCCCGTCCTGAGAAGTGTATTTCCTATTACCTTCGGCTACTTCAGCACTCGTCAGGCTACTACAGTTTGAGAAGGCCGAACCCCCGATGCCGGTGACGCTGTCCGGGATTGTTACGCTCGTCAGGCTACTGCAGCCTTCGAATGCCCAACTCCCAATGCTGGTGACGCTGTCTGGGATTGTTACGCTCGTCAGACTACTGCAGTTAACGAAGGTCTGAGCCCCAATACTGGTGACGCTGTCCGGGATTGTTACGCTCGTCAGACTACTGCAGTACTGGAAAGCATTTACCCCTAAGCTGGTGACGCTGCCTGGGATTGTTACGCTTGTCAGGCTTCTGCAGTTTGCGAAGGTCTGACCCCTAATGCTGGTTACGCTGTCGGGGATCGTCACGCTCTTCAGACTGCTGCAGTTTGCGAAGGCCGCATTCCCGATGTTGGTGACGCTACCTGGGATCGTCACGCTCGTCAGACTGCTGCAGGATTGGAAGGCCAGACTCCTGATGCTGGTGATGCTGCCTGGGATCGCCACGCTCGTCAGACTACTGCAACCAGAGAAGGAGTTCGCCCCAATTGAAGTCACCGGTTTCCCGTTGTAACTGGATGGAATCAGCAACGCTCCAACTACACTTTCTTCGCAGTCAGTAATGGTGACGCTGTTGCCTTCAATTACATATGTCAGGGCAGTATCGGCATCCACCGCCTGGGCATGACCATTCATCAATCCGAGGCAGAGCAAGGCTCCCGCCACTAGCAACGATCCTGTGATGGGCCTCATTGTAATAAAAACTGATTAATCAAACTTACGGTTCACCATTTTAGTTTTCACCGTCCGAACGACAACAACACCGTCTCCGGCTTGACCTCCTTCCCATACCCCCCGCAGCAGCCCCAAACATAAGGCAAAGCAGCAATCCCTAGAGTATGGTTTGTATCCGTTAAAACGGTTTATCCAACAGATTCGATAAATTCAACCTGACCTCCTCCAATCTTGGCTCTGACTGAGATTGGTCGGCAGCAGTTCTCGCAGTCTGACACCATTTCAAACTCACCCTCTTCGCCATCAAGGATCACAAGCGTGTCTGACCCGCAGAAGGGACACATGATGGTGGTGGAGTTATTTTGCATGACCGTAATCAGTGAGTCGGGATTCTCTCCTCGGCGGGTAAATCCTTCTGCAGGCTTGTGGGTTGGACCGCAGTGCCGCCAGTCGTCTTCTCACCAGCACCGTCACCCATGTTGGCCCATATCATCAACCCTGCAAATAGGGTTGCCACAACGATGGCTATGATCTTCTTTGCTGACATGAGCCGGGTTAATTCAATCAACCCCCACCGAGGGTGTTTTTTGCTTCAGAGAATGGTTTAGTTGCTCTCAAATAGCTGAGTTCTCAGCTAAAGATTAAGTTTGGGCCTGAGGGGTATTTTTTTCAACTTTAATCATTTTAGAGAAATCCTCGCACCAAAAACCTACAGTCGGTTTTTTAAAACCGACACCCAAATGACCATCACAGTAACCACCGCCCCAAACAAGAAGCCCCCCACCGCTACTCTCTGATGAAAAGGCCGGTCTGTCTGACTATTGGAAGGCGTCTAATGTCTTAAGGGTGTGTATTATTGGAGTGTTTCCCGCTGCTCCCCACTATTTCCACCCTGAAAGGGGGTAAGAGGGTTGACAGTGGTGGTAGTCTATCTGCCGCTTTTTTGTGGCTGCGTAGCTCAGTTGGTTAGAGCGTGGGACTCATAAGCCCGAGGTCGCTGGTTCAACTCCAGCCGCAGCTACCACTTCGATTTTTCGACAAATCCCCATACCTATTTCACCTAATGCTGTCTATTAAGAGCATCTCTAAATCGTTTGCCGGGCGGACGTTGTTCGCTGATGCGAGTTTGCAGATCAACCGCAGGGATCGTATCGGTGTGGTCGGGCGTAATGGGGCGGGTAAGTCGACGTTGTTCTCCATTATTCTCAAGGAGATCTCGGCTGATAGCGGCGAAATTGTCTTGGAGCGTGGAGCGAAGATTGGCTATCTCCCTCAGGAAAGTGCGCCGACCGGGGAGGAAACCGTGATTGAGTTGGCCTGTTCCATATCGCCGGAGTTTATTTCGGCGGCACGCCAACTGGGTGCGCTTGGCCAAGAGCAAGACGGAGATCCCTCAGATGCCGATTACGAGGTTTTCGATTCGGCGGGCGGCAGTCGGCTCATTGCCAAGGCACGGCAGATTCTCAGCGGACTAAGTTTCAAGGACTGCGATTTTGACCGGCCGGCCCGGGAGTTGAGCGGGGGCTGGATCATGCGAACGCACCTGGCGCGGCTGCTTGTGATGGAACCGGATCTGTTGATGCTCGATGAGCCGACGAATCATCTCGATCTGCATTCGCTGATTTGGCTGCAATATTATCTTCAAAACTATCCCGGTGCGATTCTGTTGATTTCACATGACAGGGAGTTTCTCAACCGCTTGATCCAATATGTGGTGGAACTGGAGGGCGGCCAAGCGACACGTTACACGGGTAACTACGAATCTTATTTAATGCAGCGCGCGGCAAGTGAGGCGCAACGGATGGCTGCCTATGAAAATCAGCAGAAAGAGATTGAGCGGCTGATGAAGTTTGTGGATCGGTTTCGATCCAAGAACACAAAGGCCACCCAGGCGCAAAGCAAACTCAAACAGATAGAGCGGATGGAGAAAATTGACATGCCGTTCATCCATACAAAGAAGATCAAGTTCTCCTTTCCGCAGCCCAGCCGAAGCGGCCAACGTGTGATCGCTCTCAAGAAGTTGGCCAAGTCTTACGGCGATCTCGAAGTGTATGCCTCTCTCAACCTTGAGATTGAACGACACCAACGAATTGTCTTGGTTGGGCCGAATGGCGCCGGAAAGTCCACCCTCTTAAAGATTCTGGCGGAGGTTATTGATTTTGACGCCGGCGAGCGTGAGCTTGGCCACAATGTTCAACCGGGGTATTTCGCCCAGCACAGAGCTGAGACGCTTCAGTTGAAGCACACCGTCCTTGAGGAGATGCTCAGCACTCGCGCCAGTGTCACGGAGCAGGCCGCCCGAACATTGTTGGGCAATTTTTTGTTTTCCGACGACGATGTATTCAAGAAAGTCGGCATCTTGAGCGGCGGAGAAAAAAGCCGTCTTGCCCTAGCGAAGATCCTGCTTAATCCGCCCAATTTCCTACTGCTTGACGAGCCGACCACTCACCTCGACATGGGAAGTATCGATATGTTGATTGAGGCGTTGTCCCAATTCAATGGGACACTGGTTTTCATCAGTCACGACGTGCATTTCATTCGGAAAATTGCTTCACATGTGATCCATGTCGAGCAAGGGAAACTCCGGCACTACCCCGGGCCTTATAATTATTATCTGGAAAAAACCGGCCAGCAATCAGCGAGTGCAACAGAAAGCAGCTTAGCCAATGGTTCCCCGGTGAGAGCACCTGAAGGTGCCAAACGTGAAGATCCAAAAACGAGAAAACGACGCGAAGCCGAGGCGCGACAGGCATTGTCGAAGAAGCGAAAGTCGCAACAAGCTGTCATCGACAAGTCGGAGCTTAGAATTCCATCACTTGAAAAACGACAGAAGGAAATTGCAGGGTTGCTTGAACAGTCAGAAACCTACAGCGGGGGGGGGCAAGCGCAACAGTTGAACCGTGAGTTGATGGTGATCAACGCCGAACTTGAGCAGTTGAACAAGCGCTGGAGCGCTGCCGTGGATGAGCTCAATGCGATCACCTAACCGGCCAAGATTCCCCCTGCCCCTTCACGGCGGTGATCTCCGCTTGGCCGCGCGCGAGTTCGTAGCGCTCCGTCTCACCGCTTGGCCAAGCGACGTGTACCGCAACTGCCTTGTCCGCACCTCCCATGATCTGGGCAGCTGAGTTTTGGGACAAATAACCGGAACCGAGTCTCACCATTCGCGACGGCCCCAAATTGGGGTTTAAATCGAGGCTGATTTGGGCACCAATGCCAAGCCTGTTGCTCGCCTCTCCCTGAAGTTTTACCCGCAAGCCACGCCGCTTGGCTTGATTGATGAACAGCTTCGGCTTGGCCCCGTTCTGGGAGATGATCAGATCTGTCCTGCCGTCGTGATCGTAGTCCGCTGCCGCAGCGCCTCGCCCTTCCCCGAACACGGCCAAGCCACTCTCCTCGATCGTCGCAGGCTTGAACTCGCCGTCGCCTCGCCCCAGTAACAGCAATCCGAAACCGGCATCCTGCCGCGACTCCTCAGGGTGAACACCAAAAACATTCTGGCTGATTACGATGTCCTCGAGGCCGTCGTTATCAAAATCAGCGACCACCGGGGTGAAGGCAGCAGAAAGTTGGGATTCATCCGGGAGCGGCTTGGCGTCAAAGCCCTCTGCGGTCCGGAGGAAAACCATGCTTTGTAACGTAGTAATCTCCAGGCGCTGCATCTTGGCCAAGCGCGCCGCCCCGAACAGATCGTCAACCGTTGTTTGGGCATAGTGGTCGTAACTGCCGAGCCGCTCGGCAATCCAAGGCAACACACCGTTCAACGTCGCAAGATTCCGGCGGGGATAAAGTTTCCCATCAATGCCCCATTCAGTCTCGATGATCTCCCGTCTGCCGTCCTCATCAATATCTCCATGAAAAACAACAAACGGTCGCTCGGAGGATGTCTCGTAGCCGGAGTTCAAACCGCGGTTTGTCACAACAAAATCCATTCGGCCGTCCCCGTCAAAATCACCCACATCGATTCCCCGCCAAAAACCGGCGAACTTACCCAAGCCGTATTGCTCGGTGTGATCCACAAATCCCTCACCGGTGTTCACGAAGACTTTCGGCGTCCCCCAATCGCAGGCGAGCAGTAACTCAGGCAAGGGGTTTGCATCGATGTTTGAAAAAACAGCCCCCGAAACCAAGCCGACATTCCGCAGCGCCTTGGACCAAGCAGCGCTCTCTTTCCATTCGCCGCTCTCGTTTAGGTAAACCCATGAACTCGCCGATTGTGGGTAGTTGTTTGGCATTGCTCGGGCACCAACGAACAAATCCAAGTCGCCGTCCCCATCGATATCGGCCATGGCCAGGTGACCGGCGCTGGCGGCCTTGGCGGCGATCTTCTGCAGTAAGTTTCCGTTGGCTCGGTTGATTGACACCATGTCGCCAAAGGCCAAGCCGTCTTCGTGGTTGGAGAAGGATTGGATGAGGTTGCCCTCTGCAATCAATACGGAAAGAATATCGCGTGGGTTTTTTCCGAATGGTGTTTTTGGTTTAAACAGCTCGAATCCTTTCCCTGCCATGTTTCGGTATAGCGTTACGGTGCTACCCCGGCCGTTGCCGATGGCCAAGTCCTCCCATCCGTCGCTGTCTAAGTCGCCCCAAGCGACGCCGGGCCCGTCCCGGCCAAGCGTCCACGGAACCAGAGGTTGGTTCTGGCTTTCATTTCCAACAGTTTCGAGGTGCCGCTTGGCGTCAGGAAAATCAATCGACTTGAAGAGTGGAGTCGGTCTTTCACTTTGTGCGCGCTTGGTTTGATTTGGGTTGTAATCAATCCTGTAAAACCGGTTAGGTTCAACTTGTTTAATGACAGTTTCCCCGCGGTTCGGCCAGATGACCTTTAACTTGGCCGGGCCGCTGGGCATCGCAAATACTCTCACTGAATCGTCTGAGGACAAGTAACGCCCGCCACTGATCATCTCCTGGCTTTGGACTTTATTGCCGTACTCGACTTCAATCCTCGCACCAATGCCCGTGGTGTTCCCTCCGGGACCGTTTAACCGAATAGCGATACGCGGCTTGGTTGCGTTGTTGCGATAAATCCCGGCAGGGCGGCGCATGTTGTTAACGACTAAATCGAGATCACCATCGCCATCGAGATCGCCGCTTGCCATGCCATGGGAAACGCCTTTAGTGTCAAAACCCCATTCAATACCGGCTTTGGCGAACTTCAAGTTGCCTAGATTTCGGAAAGCCACGTTGGCTGTGTTTTGAGAGGGAAACACTTTGCGAGCAAGGAGGATTTCGCGGTTGGTCATCGTTCTGCTTTCGCGCTGTTTCCTCAACTTGATAATTGTGTCCAAATGACGTGCGTTTCGCTCCACACCGTTGGTAACCAGTAAATCCTCAAAGCCATCTAGATCGACATCGATAAACATAGGACACCAAGCCCAATCCGATGCGGCGACACCGGCGAAGTTGGCAATCTCGGAGAATGCACTGTGCCCGCGATTAAGGAACATCGTGTTTCGCATGGTTTGCGGTCGATCGCTGAATTTGCCGGGTTCCGGCGTGTACTGAACCCTCGGGATCATTTGATTCTTCCTCGTGCGACGGTCGCTGTTCAACATATCCACGACAATAAAATCGTCCAGGCCGTCACGGTTGATATCGGCGAAGTCGACCCCCATTGAAAACATGCTGGTTTTTCTAAGCGCCAACGAGGGCGCCTCGCGAAAGCGGCCTTCGCCAACGTTGAGCCAAAGACGATCTTCCCCGTCAAAATCATTGCAAACATACAGGTCAGGACGCCCGTCACGGTTGATATCCCTGAACATCACGGATAATCCCCACTCGAACAACGGCCCCTGCAGCGGCGTCCCGCTTGCGGTCACAAACCGGCCAGCGCCGACTTCGTTCCGCTCAAACCGGAATTGGCCAAGGTTGCGGTAGAGCACATCCGGCAACCCGTTTTCCTCAATGCCACCGCGGTCGTTGAGTCTGAACCGGTTTTCGAATTTAGAACCTCTTACCGGGATGCCGTTGATACTTGAAATCACTTTTCGGTTTCCGACAGTCCGAAAATTGAAATGCGTATTCGGCATGTCCATCAAGGTTGTATCGCGGTAATAGGTGACATAGAAATCAAGCAAGCCGTCACCATCGATATCAGCAATCGCGATGGACATGCCGCCACGCGCCTTGTCCATCCCGGCCACCTTGCCAAGCGCTTGGCTGAAATCGGCGCCGTTGTTCCTGAACAGAAGCGTCCCGGAATGGATCGTGTTGACGATTAAGTCGAGATCCCCATCGCCGTCCAAGTCAGCAAGTGAAGTTCCCGTTGAGTCTTTGCCGTCACAATCCACACCGTAAGACTTGGCAGTCTCCTCAAACTTCCAGTTACCCCTGTTTAGGTAAAGATGGTTAGGGCCATCCAAGCTGCACAAGTATATGTCACACAACCCATCACCGTTGATGTCACCCAGCGCAACTCCCGATCCATTCAGATAAACCTGGTTTTGAAGCGACTTCTCCACACCAAGTTTATTGCGAAAGTGTATACCGGTTTGCTCGGGATCAAGCAGCGTGAACCCCGCCTGCGAACCTGTAGCAACTTCCAGCGAGCGCCACTTATGGTCACGCCCCTCGACCCATTGGGTCGCCGCATAAACCCGGCAGAGCGGCAACACGCACGCCCCCAGAACGAGCCATCTCGCGTAAAGTTTAATGATCGACTTTAACCCCATCAGCCTGTGAAATTGTTATAGGTTTTGCACCGGCAGGAACCGGAACTGTAGCGATACTGGAGTCAGCCCAGCGAATGTGAAGCTTGGCTTTTAAATCCCGGATAACGAATAATTGAACCAAGCTGTCCTGAGACCAATAGCCCGAGCCAAGCCGGATTTCCCTCTTAAAGCCAAGAGCCCCGTTTTGCTCTAAGCGGATGGAAGATCCTATAGCCTGCACGTTCTCCCCTGCTCCCTTCAATCGAACCCGGAGGCCCGGTTTGCCGTTTAAGTTCAAGTGAAGTTTAACCCGGTCGTTGTTCTGTGCGGTAAGCAAATCCACCCTCCCATCGCCATTAAAGTCGGACACGACACTCCCTCGCGCTTGTCCAAGGTTTGTCACACCAGACTCAGTACTCGAGAGCCCCCTGAACCCTCCCTGCCCGTCGTTCAGCAGCATCCACGTGCCCTGGCCCAGGTTTCGATAAAGTTTATTTTCAGAATCGAGCCCACAAAAAAA
>Ga0115000_10000741_pt1 | contig 30038 bp, 24 predicted proteins | sample ArcticOcean_MG_C_6_FD_89690 | JGI IMG/M metagenome (GOLD analysis project Ga0115000, IMG submission 89690) | Marine microbial communities from western Arctic Ocean - ArcticOcean_MG_CB8_128 | ecosystem: Environmental > Aquatic > Marine > Oceanic | place: Arctic Ocean: Canada Basin | collected...
GCCCAGCAGAACAACGCTCAGCCTTCGCATGACAGCCCAGATCTTGTTAAACCGTCATCTGGGCGCTCTAGATATTTGACTATCATCGGCATTGCAGCCATTGCTGCAGCAGCAGGACTTGCGTTGCCCCTATGGGCTGGATCTCTTACCCATCTATTAGGTGTCAGTGCTATTCTTGCAGGTGTCGGGCTTGTCATTCTAGCTCTGCGCTAGTTGCGACTTTAGTTGACACCCAAAAACTGCCATAATTAAGATCAATCTATGAAACGGCCGATCTATGGTTTCACTCCCTAGTGATGTTATCCAGCTTGGGTGAAAATGCAGAATCTGTTATAACTGAATTACAACGACGATTTGATTTATCTGGCCTTTAAGAAAAGGTACGACGCACTAAACGCAAATAGAATAGGAGATACGTGATGGGTTTTGGATGGCAAGAGTTACTAATTATTTTGGTTATTGTCTCACTCATTTTTGGCACTAAAAAGCTACGGAATATTGGCTCTGACGTAGGTGGCGCAATTAAAGGGTTTAAAGACTCGATATCTACTGATCCTGCGGACCTAGAAGAGTCTGAGTCACTTGAAAAGTCTGAAGAACATGCTGAGTCCTCTGAGCAGAAAGACTAAACTAAAACAAGCCCAGAGACTAAATAACAACCTGTCTAAAAGTTAGCACGCGCTTTTTCAACCAAGGTTTTAGCCCCCTGCTTGAGAAAACTATGGTCTGAAGACATTAAAAAAAGCGTGACCCCTCGATTTCGCCAAAATTCAATACTATCGATATTAGGCACAAAGATACCGAGCTTCCGATTATTTTCCTGAGCAGCAACACAAATTTTTTCTGCCGCCTCAACAACGACCTTATCAGTCGCAGCCTTTGCGCCAAGAGCGACCGTCAAGTCCATCATGCCTATAAACAGGCAATCAATACCTTCTTGAGCCGATATTTCCTCGATGTGGTCCAAAGCAGCAAGATCTTCAATTTGTGCTATTACCGTGGTTTCTGATTGGTTAAGGCTGATATTCTCAGCAACACTAGCTGCGCCATAACCCGCTGAGCGAGTAGAACCTGCATAGCCTCGGCCGGTCCTTCCATATCTAGCGGCAGTAGCACACGCCAACGCTTTCTCACGCGAATCGACGTGGGGAATAACAACACCTGTAGCGCCGCAATCAAGTGCGTTTAGTATTTGATCCGCCGATGACGAGGCTACCCGAACCAATGCAGGCTTCTGCACAGCACGAAGGGCCAACAGACAGCTGTCTATGTCGCGACGATCGAACGGAGAGTGTTCGGCATCAAAACAAACAATATCTAAGTCTGTACTTGCCAATACTTCTGCAACCATCATCGAAGGAGTTTTAACAAAGGTGCCAATGAGGCATTCCCCTGAAAGTAATTTCTGGCGAAAATTATTGTGAGGATTAAAAGCGGTCATATTAATACTTTTTAGTAGTTAAAATTAAGAATTGAGCCAAGTAGCGAGAGCTCTATTCACCTGTTTAGGCGCATCAAGGGTACTTAGGTGTCCAGCATCTTCAATAATTTCCAACGTAGCATGTTTGATTTCAAGCGCCATGTCACGATGTAACTTTACATTGCACAGCACATCATGCACACCGCACAGTATAAGCACAGGACACTGGATGTCTTTTAACGTATTCCAGCTGTCAGGGCGAATCTCTAAAGCCCTCCATTGATTTACAAATTCATCTGGACCCGCCGCTAAGGCCATCTCCAACACTACAGCATCGTGCCGTAATAATTGTTCTGGATCAAAAGCATATTTGGCTAGCAACTCCTGATTCACTAACGTCTTCAGCGCCTTAATACCACCTCGAGCAATAATGGCCATCTGATGATGCCGAATAACACTGCCCTCTGGCAATTCAACGCCCGGATTGGTATCAAGTAAAGCGAGCTTTTTAATGCGTTGGGGCGCCTGTCGCACCATTTCAAAAGCAACGATGCCACCCAATGAAAGCCCTGCTAACGCAAATTCTGCGGGTGCCTCGGCGAGGATTTTAATCGCCATAGCTTGAATCGAATCACACCCAGAAAAATCGGCTACTATCACCTTTCTCTGCTGGGTGAAAAAAGAGATTTGTGGCTGAAAAAGCTGATCGTTACAAAGGGCACCCGGCAAAAGTAATAAGGGTAATGCCACTAATCTCGCTCCTATCAATAAGAGACACTCTAAACGCTAGTCCAACTTTGCTGTAGCGCCATACCTTACACTACCGGCAAAAAGCCGTTTCTCCGCAGGAAGTTCAGGCTGTTCAATACGCTCCAAAACCATTTCGACCGCCGCCTCCACCATTCGCTCTAGAGGCTGCATGACCGTCGTTAAATTGTAGTTGAGCCAAGCAGCAGCATCGACACCGTCAAAGCCAACCACTGATATGTCTTTAGGTATAGCCGTATTGTATTCAATACGCAGTGTGTCCAGACAGCCAATGGCCATAATGTCATTGGTACAAACGAAGGCATCTGGTTTGTTCCTTGCCGAGTTCATCGCTTCACGCGTTAAACTGCAGGCCAGTTGATAACTATAATCACCCTTCAACTCCACAATATCAACATCCAAACCCTTAAGTTGCGCCACTGCACCCTGAGTTCTTGCTGTGCTCACAAATGAATCCACTGGCCCGCTCATTACTGCAAATGATTTGCAACCGCTATTTAACAGTCCTTCAACTAACGACCGCTCACCCTCATAATGATCACAACAAACAGATGAGACCGTATTTTGAGGATAGAGACGATTATAGAAAACTAAAGGAATACCCCGGTCTTCACAAGCACTTATCTGAATTTCAGTGAATTGAGCGGCGGCAATAATTCCATCAACTTGATATTGCCATACCTGCTCTAGAACTTTGTCAACATCGCTCTCTTTGTCAAGCGTGAACAACAGAATATGAATATTTTTTTCAGAAAATTTGCGGTTTAACTCAGAAAGAACTTGTGGATAATTAAGATTGGTTAACTCAGTAATTAGTACGCCTACAATATTTGAACGCCCGGAAATTAATCCTCGGGCAATGGCATTTGGCTGGTAGCCCAGCGCATTAGCAGCACTCTCAACTTTCGCACGCGTTTTGGTGGATACGCTGGCTCCGGCCTTAAAACACCGTGATACTGCCGATTGGGAGACCCCAGCGACTCGCGCAACGTCATAAGAGGTGGCACGTCTGCCTTTAGGTGTAATAGTTTTTGATTTAACGTTTAGTACTTTATTTTTCATACCTTTAACTGGAAAGCTCCTTTTGGTACTCAATTATATGTTCACGTGCAATGCACTCAAAAATGTCTCGGCTTACTAACACTGCCCCCATACTTTTGGTGGCAAGTAATGCATCCATTTGAGCTACTTGGTCGGCATCTTAAGACCAGTTTAGGCCGCACCAAAATACCTGTTACTTGCCCTTAGTTAAGAGCATGTTATCGCTTCTCAGCAAGACCAGCCACCACCCAGCAAAGCACTTCACGGTCATTAGCAACACACACAGTTCCTCGAGATACAATAAAGCTGTATTACTTTGCGGAAAAGTTTGACTTTAATTTTGCATTCGAAGTACATTAGTATTCTACTCAATTTCTTTTCTCTTGGAAACATTTAAATGAAGAATGCTTCACCATCCAATAATAACATTATTACTTGTCTATTTGAATCACTTCAGGACCCCAAGAGAGCGAACTATTTGCTTTCTCAGCAAGTCGGCGACCACTTCGTCTGGCATGGACCCAAACCGTTTAAGCCCTGTTTCAGCTGTGAGGAATGGTGCTCAACTTTTTGGCTACCCTTTATTAATGCATTTTCGGGGTTATCGCGAGAAACTCATATGCTGTTTGGCGGCATAAGTGAAGGCAAGGCTGATAATAGTCGTGATGGGCAATCGTGGGTCGGCGCTACGGGCTATTATCACGGCGTTTTCTCAAAGCCCTGGCTCGAGTTTGAACCGACCCATCAAATGATTAAGCTGCGATGGGGTGAGTTTTTCCGCTTTGATGGCGACAAAATTGTCGAGATGTACACTCTTTTCGATATCATTGACTTTTTTCAGCAAATCAATAAAAACCCCCTGCCCGCTAGTCGTGGCATAGATTTTGTATTCCCTAGCCCTGCTGGCGTCGATGGAATTTTACTCGGCGAGAGTGACCCGGCTGAAACAGCAGAATCAATGAGGCTAATACGAAAATTTTTATTTGACGGGCTCAATAATTTTGATGAAGAAGATCTAACTAGCATGGGAATCACTGATTTTTTTCACGACAATGTTAACTGGTATGGCCCCGGCGGAATAGGCGCATGCCTCAGTCTTAGAGAGTTTCAAAACTACCATCAGCAGCATTGGTTGATCGCATTTCCAGATCGAAAAGTGCAGGATCTAGATAGTTTATTTGCCGAAGGTGATTTTGTCGGATCTTCAGGCTGGGCTGGCGTTACCTCGCAGCATACCGGACAATACCTTAGTGCTGAGGCTACAGGTAACAGGATCAACTTCAATGGCATGGATTTTTGGCTTCGACGCGGTGACAAGTTTGTTGAAAACTGGGTCTTTGTTGACATGATTGATCTCTTCGATCAATTTGGTATTGATTTACTGCGACAAGCAAGAGAGCTTTAGACGATATGACCGATCATTCCTCCAACAAGCAGCTTATTCTTGATTACTTTGATGCTATAGAAAAATCTACTACGGAAAATATTGCCGACACTATCGATCAATTTATTTCTGATGATTATCACTGGTATGGGGTATACCCATTTGAGGAGAAAGAGAATGCCCTGGGTGTGGCTAAGGCCTTCTGGATACCCTTTCTTAGTGCCTGGTCGCCAGTCCGGCGACGACAGGACATATTTATAGGTGGCACGAGTGAGGTTGATGGTGCGGAGTGGGTGACTAGCATGGGTCACTTTCAAGGTCTCTTCGATAATGATTGGTTGGGCATTCTAGCCACTGGCAAAATGGCCTATTTACGGTATGCAGAATTTCATAATATAAAAGACGGCAAGATCGTTCGTAGTAGTTTTTTCTGTGACATTATTGGTGTCATGCATCAAGCCGGCATTAATCCACTATCTACGCAAACAGGTGCCTCTGTTATCGTTCCCGGGCCCATGACCCATGATGGCATCCAAGTTACCGACCAATCGCAGACGGAATCAGGAAAAACCATGTCGGTACTTAATCAAATGATCGCTGATCTAGATGAGCTTAATCATTCGGGCGATGACCGCTATCCACCTGAAGTACTGGAGCGGACATGGCACTCTGATATGAACTGGTATGGCCCTGCGGGTATTGGCTCGACCTTTACTATTCCTCGCTATCAAGAACAGCACTCTTACCCCTTTAGGGAAGGCCTTAAAGACAAAGTTTACAATGGTCATATTTGTCGCTATGCCGAAGGTAACTATGCCTGCTTTTTTGGCTGGCCCAATTTAACGCATACACCGGTCGGCGGATTTCTGGGTCTCCCAGGAAATGACTGTCGAGTTGATATGCGCGTCGTGGATGTTTACAGGCGCGAAGGCGACAAGCTCGCTGAGAACTGGGTCATTATTGATTTGCCCTGGTGGCTAAAGCAGCAAGGTATAGACATCTTTGAGCGTTGGAAAAATATAACCCCCTAAATTCACCATGAAAAGACTTTAACTATGAAAGGATCTAGACCCTCACAGGCCCCTCTAACGACTGACAATGACCTGAGTAAAACTGAACAAACCCTGTCGGTGGTGGAGGCCATGGTCGACGGTCTTAATGATCATGATATCGGTAGTATGAGTCGATTTTTTAGCGAGTCGTTTCGCTGGATGGGCAATGCTGGCTGCGGCTATAAGGTTGGCCTGCAGGAATTCCAAGAGAATTGGCAGCGCCCATTTCAAGATGCTTTTTCCGATAAAGTGTGTATTGATGAAGCGAGAGTAACGCAGGGCGAATGGTGCGCCGCTTTTGGTCGGCAAGAAGCCATCCACTCTGGCGTCTTTATGGGCATAGAGCCAACCTATAAAAAGGTTGAAATTCGCTACATGGACTTCTGGAAAGTGGTTGATGGGAGAATTGAAGATAATTGGGTAATGGTAGATTTTCCGTCAGTTATGCAACAACTGGGCGTAGATCCATTCAACGGTCTTGGATGGAATCAAAATGACTCTCAAACTGCCCCAATTCAAGCTAAATAATAACTTTGTATAAGGACTTAAAGCTATCCAAGAGTAGCTAGTGCTCTTTATTAGCGCTGACAAAAAAACCGAATAACCTATCTATAAAAATATCGGTTTCCCCTCGGCAGCGAGAGACAGACCTACCAGATTTTCTCTCACCCCTTCACCCCTCAATCGGCAGATTCCACCAATTGATACCCCGCTTCCTGAGGTCGTTTTGTCGATGCATTCGGTCGAATAAATCAATGCCCATTTGATTGAATAAGTCGATCATATCAATCGTAACCCAGTTTTGAATCAGGTCATCGCCAACACGTTTATACCAGTCAAAGTCACGAATAGTAATAATATTACCGGATGCCGTTACGCCCTGGTACTCACCATTTTGTCGTGAGTACTTTCCGTCCCATCCACCTAATGACAAATATTGTCCTTCAGCAATGTAGCCTAGTCGTTGTCCTGTTGATTTTCCTAGGCCCTTGTTGCCTCGATCGCCGAATCCAGTTAACCAAGGGCGCTGATGGAAATCCTGATACTCACTAAGGTCGTGACTGGCACCGACGCCGGTGGGTCCGTACCAATGAAAATCAGGATCCCAGTAGTTTTGCTGATCCATGCTCTGGAGATTGCCGCCATCCCGGCTACGAACATAGCGTCGCATGCCGCTAACCATGGCGCGGAATATCTGCATGGTCTTACGCGATTCGAGTTCGCTCTGTTCAGTCAGAATTACACCGTCACCACCCTGGGGTTTTTGAACTTTGCCACCTTCAGCACCCAGCGCCGGCGGCAACACCTGGAACCCCGCCTGCTGCATGACTGAAAGAATATCCAAAACAACATAGCTTGCCGCAATTTTCTTTCCGCGTATCATAAAGAACTGGCCAAAATGAATATTTGTCTTTCGTCCTGTCGCAGGTATACCCAACCAATCCTTCGCAAACGTGCCGGTGAGGTACCCGGTACCGGAAACCCAGCCATCCCCAGGATCTGCAGGCCAAAATGTCTGATCCAAATGCATCCCGCCCATCAATATGTCAGCGGTTCTTTTTAAATCAGGAAACGAACTTAGAAGTGGCTGCCAAAAGTCCGAAATGAGCGCGTCGATTCCCATTATCTGATTGATTGGATGTGGTCCGTTCCAGTTGACGTCGCTGTGAAAGGTTTTTCGGATAAGGCCTGGTACTTGCTCTGGGCTGGCATGATTCATGCGCTGCCAGTAGTCCCAAACAATCTGCTTGTTTCTTTGGTTATTCTTGTGCGAATCAGACATTTTTTTATTCCTGAATTAAAAGAACGAAATCACTCCGCTTAATTGCTATCTTCTGCATACCAATGCTATCCGCCCTTTCTTTGCTCGATTTGGTTGTGCATGCGCTCGAACAGATTAACGTCCATCTGCATGAGTAAATCGATTATGTCTATTGGAACCCAATTCTGCGTCAGGACCTCACCATCTCGTTTGTACCAATCGAAATCTCGCATCGTCATCATCTTGCCAGTCGCAGGAATATTAAGGTACTCGCCGTTATGTCTGGAGAATTTTACGTCCCAAATTCCGCCGCCCGCAAACTGTCCCTCGCCAGTGAACGCTGTAATTCGACCACCCGGATCAGCTTGCTTCCAAACGTCTCGATCACCGAATCCGACCAACCAAGGCCGCTGATGGAAGTCCTGATATTCTTCTAGATTGTGGCTGGCACCAATACCGCTCGGACCATACCAGTGAAAGTCGGGATCCCAGTAATGCTGTTGCCCCATCGTATTGAGGTTTTCCTTATCGCGAGCGCTTATATATCGACTCATACCGGCGCCCATAGCAGTTGTTAGCTGCATAGTCTTGTGCGTTTCCAACTCGTCTTGCTCTGTCAGCAAGACGCCGTCACGCCCTCGCGGTGCCAGCACCTTGCCCCCGTCCGCGCCCAGAGACGGTGGCAGAACCTGAAATCCGGCCTGATTCATTACAGCGATCGTGTCCAAAATTAGATAACTTTCGACGATTTTGTCATCCCGGATCATATAGAACTGACCAAATCGAATGTTGGTCTTTTCCCCGGTGGCAGGTATACCTAACCAGTCTTTATCAAACGTGCCAGTCAAGTATCCTGTACCTGATACCCATTCCACTCCATCGTTGAGGTCATACGGCCTGCCGCCCATAAAAATATCGGCTGTTCGTTTGATGTCAGGAAACGATTGCCGCAGCGGCTGCCAGAAACCACTAGAAACTGCTTCGGGTCCCCGAAGCTGATTAATTGGTTGAGAGCCATTCCAGTCTATATCCTTGTGAAAGAACCGATTGATAAGCTCGGGAATCTCATTGTATCCGGCATGATTCATGCGCTGCCAAAAGTCCCATACTAGCGCCTTATTTCTCTGATTTTTCCGCTGCCAATCGGACATTTTTTATCCCTGAATTAAAGCCACGGAATTGCTCTGCCTAATAGCCATTGCCGGCATACCAATGATCGCGACGTTTTCGTTGCTCAATTTGATGGTGCATGCGATCGAACAGATTGACATCCATCTGCATAAGTAAATCGATTATGTCTATTGGGACCCAATTCTGCGTCAATACCTCACCATCTCTTTTATACCAATCAAAATCTCGCATAGTCATCATCTTTCCAGTCGCAGGGACACCTAGGTACTCTCCGTGGTGTAGCGAAAATTTGTAGTCCCAAATACCAGCAGACGCGTAGTTACCTTCTCCCATGTAGCCCAACTGACGGCCACCTGGATCACCCGGGGTGCTGCGATCCCCGAAACCAGTAAGCCAAGGACCTTGATGAAAGTCCTGATACTCTTCGAGCGTATGGCTAGTACCAATACCGGTCGGCCCGTACCAGTGAAAATCAGGGTGCCAGTAATGTTGTTGTTCCATGCTTTCAAGATTGGAGCCATCTCGGCTTCTAACATAGCGGCTCATACCATTCCACATCGATTCGACTATTTGCATTGTCTTGCGTGTTTCAAGATCGTCCTGTTCTGTCAACAGAATTCCATCGCCGCCCTGAGGTTTTAGTACCTTGCCACCTTCAGCGCCCAATGCGGTTGGCAAAACTTGAAACCCCGCTTGCTTCATCACGGAAAGAATGTCGAATATTGCATAACTCTCAACGATTTTTTGATCACGCAACAGCAAGAATTGACCAAAATGGATATTAGTTTTCTTACCGTTCGCAGGGATACCCAGCCAATCGTGCACAAACGTTCCGGTCAGGTAGCCCATCCCGGACACCCAATCTTCGTCAGCGTTGGCGCCACCCATCAAAATATCGGCGTTCCGACGAATGTCCGGGAACGAATGCAACAACGGCTCCCAGAACTGCGTAATCAAAGCGTCCGTGCCTCGTATCTGATTAATGGGTTGTGGACCGTTCCAGTTCACGTCGCGATGAAACGCCTTCTTGACGATACCTGCGATCTGCCCCGGTTCCGCATGGTTCATGCGCTGCCAGTAATCCCAGACGACCGCCTTATTTTTTTGATTTCTCGCTTTGTGATTCAACCTTGCCCTCCTTTAATCTGAATCGGATCAGAACTTTCGACCGCCGCCGGCAGCGACTCCCAAACTTGCCAAAGTTGCGCCCATCCCATCAACAGGCAGGTCCCACCAATTGATACCGCGCTTCCTGAGCTCGTGCTGCCGATGCATTCGATCGAATAAATCGACGTCCATCTGCAGGAAAATATCAATCATATCGATCGGTATCCAATTTTGGATCAGATAATTACCCTCACGTTTGTACCAGTCAAAGTCACGAATAGTAATGATCTTCTTTGTGGCTGGAATGCCTTGATACTCGCCATGTTGCACTGAGAATTTGTAATCCCAAACACCTACTGCAGAATACTGGCCCTCACCATGGTGACCCATATAGCGCCCACCAGGATCGACATCCAAACCGCGATCGCCGAACCCCATCAACCAAGGCCGCTGGTGCATATCCTGAAACTCCTCAATGGAATGACTTGTGCCGATGCCCGTTGGCCCCATCCAGTGAAAGTCTGGATGCCAGTAATTATGCTGCTCCATTGTGTTCATGTTTTCCAAGTCCCGACTGCGTACGTAACGCATCAGGCCATTACCCATCTCATCTACCAACTGCATGGTCTTGCGACCCTCGAGTTCGTCTTGCTCAGTCAACTGAACACCATCACCACCCTTCGGCTTCTGAATCTTGCCACCTTCACGACCTAATGCTGGCGGCAGCACCTGGAATCCAGCTTGTTTCATGACGGCCAGAATATCCAATATCACATAGCTCTCAGTTATTTTTTCGTTACGCATGACAAAGAATTGTCCAAAATGGATATTAGTTTTCTTACCAGTCGCAGGAATACCTAGCCAGTCGTGAACAAACGTTCCGGTGAGATAACCAGTGCCAGAAACCCAATCTTCTTTGTCCTTAGCTACGCCACCCATCAAGATATCGACAGTGCGCTTAATATCGGGAAACGAATGTAACAGTGGTTCCCAGAAGTCCGCTATGAGCGCATCGGCTCCGCGAATCTGGTTGATCGGCTGAGGGCCATTCCAGTTGACATTTCTATGGAAAGCTTTTTTTACGATCCCCTCTACCTGATTTGCCTCCGCATGATTCATACGCTGCCAGTAATCCCACACGACCGCTTTGTTCTTCTGATTTCTCGCCTTCCAATCCGCCATGTCAAAACCTCCACGTAAGTATAGTTAGTGTATTGCAGTAATATTGCGAGCTCCGAAAAACACGCCCACCCACTCCTTTCCTTTTTCTTTTTCCGTCATGATTTATGTATCTATTTTATATAATGTGTATGTAAGTGTTAATTCTTCAGTTGCCTCTATCTCTCTATTGGCGACAACATATCTAAAATCATCCTCGACAACCACCTCTAAGTTAGAATTATCAGAATGATTTATAAACCCCGCTAAAGGAGTTCTTATATAGTTATCTTGGAAGCGTGTATCGCGTATGTGAGCGATGCCTAAAACCTCTCCTGAAGCTATAAATCTCTCAGCAAACAAACCCAGACCGTCTATTTTTGAGCTCTTAATAGTCAAACCTTTGGGTAGCGGTCTATAAGTCTTTTCCATAATATATTATCTACTTAAATACGATATAATCTCTTCACTTTGTACTTCGAATGCAAATGAAAGTCAAATGTTTTTTCCTGCTATAATTATTGAAATTCCATTAAAATCAGCAGTTACAGGCTATCCTGTCATTCTATTGAATAGTGTATTTTTAACGGGTACCCTTTAAAATAGGTATTTTCCCGACATTTTGTGACTTCGCCATTAAAATTATCATCCTCAAAAGGTTTAAACGGGCTTTTTATGGCTATTCAGAAGATGTTGGCAATCTATCTTATATTTCTTGGCGCCACTTTATTGACGGAACCAGGTAATACTACTGAAATCAAAACGCTTTTACCTATCGGCCATACTGAATTCATCGCAATTAAAGAAAACTCTCTGGCGAGACGCCTAACTGGACTCGTCAGTCAGGTCGGAAAATTAAGAATAGACGGGCTAATTCAATATACTCTTGTAATACAGCCTGAAAAGGGAATGCCATTAAACGGTTGGCCGGTGATCATTTTTAATCACGGCTTTCATCCTGAGCCATTTATGAATGGGCGACGCACAATAGACGGTGTCACAGACCGCCCAGGTGACTATTATCGACAGATACCTCAAGCACTTGCGCGCCATGGGTTTTTGGTGGCTGTCCCCGATTATCGCGGCCACAACGATTCATCAGGTGCAGAATTTACGCTGCAGGAAAGTTCACCTCGCTGGTATGCCCGGGACGTTCTGGGCATCATTAACGCCCTCGAGGGAATTGATAATGCCGATGTTGATCATTTATTTATGCTCGGCCATTCTATGGGAGCGCAGGTAACACTCCGTGTTGCAGCTACCCTTGGCGACAAACTTGAAGCGGCAAGTATTTGGTCTACCTATATACCTACTGGGCCTGGCTCCAACAAGGAGAGGATGCAAGCTGCCATATCCAGGCAACTTCAGCTGATCCATAGTCCCCTAAACATTCATCATGCCAAAGGTGACCAGACAACGGCCTTTGCAGGCTCTACGATGATCGCTAATCAACTCGTACGACTTTGTAAACCCTACGAATTTTACTCATACGTGAGTGATAATCACCTATTTATCAATGATAATTTAAATTTGGCAATAACCCGGGATATTGCTTTTTCCGGCACATCATGTTAACTAAAAATAAGACCTTAGAAGCGTCAAGGTTAAATTCAAAGCGAAAAATGCGATCTACTAAAGTTTGTGACACAGCTAGAACAGACCACTTATGTTGATTTTGCATTCGAAGTACAATATCATTGGGTGGAACCTACTTTGAAAAGCATCATATAAATATTTCCATGACCTCAATTTCTGGCACTAACAGTCTTGATCCTTTTATTTTACGACGCAGTGAAATGGTTCCCTGCAGGACGGCATTTATAGATGCTCGAACACCAGGAAGCGATCAAAAAGAAAATTTTTGTCTCATTGGTGCGGGCGTAACAGAAAACCCAGATCAAGTAGTACATATTAATACGCCCCATGGATTTGATGTTGGGGCAGCCCGGCAGCCAAGAGGCTGTAAAAACTCTCATCATAGCCACGATACAGAAGAGGTGTTTATAGTCCATCAAGGGCAGTGGAAATTTACCTGGGGCGAAGACGGGAGTGATGGCGAGACCATTTTGAGTAGCGGCGATACCATATCTATTCCTACTCAGTTATTTCGCGGTTTTGAGAATGTTGGTGACGATAATGGCTTCCTGTTTAGTGTGTTAGGCCATCTCCCAAATGACACACCAGGAAGTGTCACGTGGGCACCTTATGTGTTTGCAGAAGCCAAGCAATATGGCTTAGTATTGCTGAAAAATGGGCAATTAATCGACACGCATTCTGGCCAAACTGTTCCATCTGATCAAGATTTATACAGCCCTGTTTCCGGCAAAGAACTTGAAGCTTTCAGTACACTAACACTGGAAGATATGAGTAAGAACATTAAACGAAATGTTGAGTATGCAAGTCATGAGACTGGCGGCTTGACCAATGAGCAGGGGGCACAAGAATATGCCGTTATTGGCTCCCAAAATAATAATGAACACATGCCCGCAGGTAAGATAAGTCGACCCCACAACTTTCAACTGCGTCGGTTAATGCTTGACTGTGGAGCAACTGTCGCCAAGCACAGTCGAGAGGAGCCCGAAGTTTTGTTTGTACATCGCGGCAGCCTTACAATCACCACTGACAAGGGCGCTTTCACCCTGGGTACTGGCGATTTATTCACCTGTCCAATTGGGTTATCAAGAAGTTTTATCAATGAGAGCAATGAACCCGTCGATATAATAATTATTCGTGGCGGCGACAACCCCAGTGAAGCAATATTTGACTGACAACCCGATTTGACGTCGGCTATAATTTTAGGGGCGAATTACTATGTGTAGAATGCAAAATCACTATGATAGCGCACCTGCGGACTCTAAGACTAAGGGAATGTCCATGCTAGGTTTTGACGATGAATTTACAGATATCGTCGACTATATTTTGCGGATTACCTACCGTATCTGGGAAGGTAAGCAAGTAGGTCTTTGCTATGATTATTATTCCAATGACTGCCCCGTCTACACAATGGCTGGCGTTACTATTGGTGCAGAAGAGGTTACCCAAAATACCCTTACTACCCTAGCAAGCTTTCCCGATAGAACCCTGGGAGCAGAGAATATAATTTGGGGTGGCAATGATACTGAGGGGTATCACACCTCTCACTTGATCAAAACGTCGATGACCAACCTCGGTAGTAGCGATATGGGCCCTGCAACCGGTAATCAGGCAACTTTCTTGGTGATAGCTCACTGTATAGTTAAAGATAACAAAATTATCGAAGAGTGGTTAGTCCGTGATAATTATGCCCTCACCGAGCAACTCGGCTTCGATGTCCACCAAATCGCTGTAAAAAAAGCATCTGAACCACTCCAAAAAAGACTCGAGGACTGGCACCAGTCTGAACTGCATCGTGTCATTGGCAGTGTCACTCATGAGCGACGACCCTTTTTAGGATGTAGTTCTGAGGATTCGGAAGGGTTCATTGAAGCGCTAATGCAAAATATCTGGAACGCTCGATTGCTAGGTGATATTTTTCAAAGTTACTCCGAAGATGCCCTATTTCACTGCTCTAGAAACCAAACATTAAAAGGGCATGAGCAAATTTCTGCCTTTTATGCGCAATTAATTGGCACCGTCACGCAATTGAAGTTCTCTTACGATTATTGCTGTTCTATCGCGAATAATTGGGGTGGCAAAGATGTCGCTGTTCGTTGGACTATAGCGGGAAATCATGGGGGCTCGGGGCTCTATGGCGAGCCAACTGGGATTCCCCTACTTATTCTTGGTGAGAGTCAGTACAGAATTATCGATGGCCTAATTACAGAGGAATGGACTATATTTGACGAACTATCTATTTTAGTTCAAATATATCGCGCGAGATTGAGTATTACTGACTAAACATACCTAAAAAGAAGAAAAGACATGGAACTACAAACATTTGGTCTAATAAATTGGTTGATTTTAGGGGCCTATCTGGCGGCCAACTTAGTCCTAGGATTTTTTCTCAGCCAGAAGGTGGCTACCGCGGATGATTTTTTTGTTGGGCAGCGAAATATCCCGTGGTGGGCTATTGGTATTTCAGTTGTAGCAACCTACGTGAGCGCCCTATCCTTCCTTGGCGGGCCAGCCTGGGCCTATACTGAGGGGTTAAGTGTTATTGCCATTCACCTCAACTACCCTATCGTTATTTTTCTCGTTATTGCCTTTTTCTTACCGTTTTTTTTCAATAGTGGCGTCGCCTCAATACATGAATATCTAGAAAGACGATTTGGCCCAACGTCTCGCAGTGTTATGGCCATCATTTTCTTAATTTCGCAAGCTTTAACCTCATCAGCCGTACTATATGCCACAGCCTTAGTCCTTGAGTTCATCACTGGTATGCCCGTAGTTTACGCCATTATTATTATTACCTGTGTTGCACTTATTTACACCATCATGGGTGGTTTGGCAGCAGTGATTTGGACCGACGTTATCCAAGCATTTGTATTATTGATAGGCGCCCTCATCATCACAGTATCTCTCATCAATAATCTCGGTCTTCCTCTGGGTGAGACATTGGAGCTACTAAAGGCAGAAGGTAGAACAGATCCCCTGAATTTTAGTTTCGATACAACACAGGTGAGTACAGTCTGGACAGGGGTTATTGCCATGACACTGTTCCATATCACAGTCTACGGTACGAACCAAATGATGGTTCAACGCACGCTAGCTGCGAAGAATATCGGCGACGCCAAAAAATCATTCTTAATGATGGGCTACTTTGCGATATTTATATATTTCTTGTTTTTTCTGCTCGGAATACTTTTTTACAGCTACTACGGTGGACGAGAATTTGAGAATGGCAACACCATCATTCTAGAATTTGCATCCTCCCTCGCGATTCCAGGTTTAATGGGTATTATTGCAGCTGCGGTGATAGCAGCATCTATGTCTAGCCTTGACTCTGCATTTAATTCTATGTCCACTGTAATCACGGTCGACTTCTATCAAAAGTATATGAAAACGGACGCCAGTCAAGAGCACTACCTTTTGATGTCACGGTTATTTACCGTTTTCTGGGCCCTAGCCATTATCATTCCCGCCTTTATGTACACTAAGAGTAGCGGCTCTGTTCTAGAGACTCTCAGCAAGCTGGGATCCTATTTTGTCGGCGCTAAATTGGCTATGTTTGGTTTAGGGTTTTTCTCCAAACATACAACCGAAAAGGGTCTCTTGACCGGCGTGGCAGTAGGGTTTGCTGTCGTCTGGTGGGTCGCTATAAATACTGATATTGCCTGGCCTTGGTATTGTGTCATTGGCGCTATTATTAACATAACCGTCTCTATTGGCGCCAGCCTAATTATCGACGGCCGCCAAACTGAGTACTCTAGGTACAGCATTGAAGGCCAGAAAAAGTATTTTGCGGAGAATAATCTCCCCGAAACAGACAACGGATGGTATCTAGTTCCCGGTAAAATCGACAAACAAACCTATTGGTTATTTGTATTCTTTGTCGCTTCAGTCGCTGCCTTATTTTTATTTAACCACCTAATCTAATGACAGCCTTTTAGTTCCACCACCAGTACTGGCCTACTGGAGTAAATACGGGGATGGCCCCCTTTTTTTAAATATTATCCAGGAGTTATAGATGAGTAAAATATTAACGAGCCACGTAGGTTCATTACCAAGAACTCAAGAAGTTGTTGATTATATTTTTTCAAGAGAAAATCAGCAGCCATATAATGAGAGTAAGTTTGACGACTGCATGACCAGCAGTGTTCTAAACACGGTAGAGAAGCAAAAGCGTGCAGGTATAGACATCGTTAGCGATGGTGAAACATCAAAAATATCCTATGCGACCTATGTAAAAGACAGATATACCGGTTTTTCAGGTGACAGTCCTCGTAACCCTCCTGAAGATTTGAAGCTTTTCCCAGGCTTTCTTGAAAGGCTTTCAAATGAAGGTGGAACGCCGCAATATGCTAGACCCATGTGCACCGGCGAGGTTAAGTCAAAGGGTCAGGGAGAACTGCAAAAAGATATCTCTAATTTAAAAGCAGCAATGGCTGCAACTGGAATCGAGAGAGGGTTTATGAATGCCGCTTCACCCGGTGTCATTTCCTTATTCTTACAAAATGACTATTACCCTACAAGAGATGCTTATCTAGCGGCTCTTGCAGATGCTATGCGAAATGAGTACGAGACTATTGTGGCATCAGGATTAGATTTGCAGCTAGATTGTCCTGATCTGGCTCTTTCTAGGCACATGCTATTTAATCATTTGTCAGATTCAGAGTTTATAAAGGTTGCTGAATCACATGTGGAAGCACTCAATCACGCGCTAAAGAATGTACCGGAAGAAAAGGTAAGAATTCATATCTGTTGGGGAAATTATGAAGGTCCTCATTGTTGCGATATTGATATGAACAAGGTTTTTGGGACTTTAATGAAGGCGAAAGCACGATACACTTTATTTGAGACTTCGAATCCACGTCATGCCCATGAATGGACAGTTTTTCGTGATCGTAAGAACGAAATACCTGACAACAAAATACTTGTCCCTGGAGTTGTGGATACAACTACAAACTTTGTTGAACACCCTGAATTAGTTGCAGAGCGTATTCAAAAGTTTGTCGATATAGTTGGAACAGAAAGAGTAATTGCAGGTTCTGATTGTGGGTTTGGTACTTTTGCTGGTTTTGGTGCGGTAGATCCAGACATTGCTTTTGCCAAATTAAAGTCACTATCTGAGGGCGCTGCGCTTGTAAGTGATTGAACACGAGGCATCATCATGAGCAAAACCAATAGCCCGACAATTTCTGAAATATTCTCCCTCACCGGAAAAACGGCATTAGTTACCGGAGCAGGAAAAGGTATTGGTAGGGCCTGCGCCATATTACTCGCCGAGGCAGGTGCCACTGTTATCGCTGTCAGCCGGACCGAGTCCGACCTGCATGAATTACAACAGCTGTGTGGTGATAACATACAAGCCTGGGTGCTAGACATCACTGATGGTGAATTTATAAAGCGCATTGCAAGTTTGGAAAGATTGGATATTTTGGTCAACAATGTGGGCACTAATAAGCCGCAACCATTTGTTGATGTGAGTGAAGAGACCCTGGATCTAATGCTAACATTCAATGTCCGCTCTGCATTTTTGACCGCGCAGGCTGCAGCTAAAATAATGACCAAACAGGCTTCTGGATCTATTATTCACATGTCATCACAAATGGGTCATATTGGTGCCGCTAACCGCACAGTTTATTGCATGACAAAACATGCGATCGAAGGCCTTACTAAAGCGATGGCTGTGGAATTAGCTCCCAGCAATGTTCGCGTCAACTCTGTTGCTCCCACTTTTATTGAAACATCATTAACCGCACCAATGTTTGAAAATGAAACATTTAGGCAGGACGTTTTGAGTAAGATTCCTCTCAACCGAATAGGAAAAGTTGAAGATGTAGCGGCGGCAGTGCTTTATCTTGCCAGCTCTTCATCAAATATGGTGACGGGGCATAGCTTAAGGGTGGATGGTGGCTGGACCGCGATTTGAAGCGAGTGCTACGGACTAATTTTCCGGGAAACACCTGCATTTTTTTAAGATCGTCAATTAATGATGAGTGATATTTTTCGTAGTTATTCAAGGCTTCAATTGAGCTACGATGAATGTAAGGTTTGAAACTCGAGAACAGCGCCTGCAATATGTTCACCCAAGCTGAAAAACATACCCCCCTACCCGCTTTATACAGTCTTTTAACTGCTCCTCATTGAGTAACAGATCATTCAAACCGTTCCCAATAGAGGAGCCTGCTAGCTGCTATTCTCCCGCCAAACTAAGCACCAAAGAGTCCAGTCACCAACAGCGTGTTGGCAGGCAGTTTGATCGCCGCAATTAAACGCTAACATTCATCTAGATAGGTCCGTAACGTTTCACTCGCAGATCGGCCTGTGCTTTGTGACCGGCAAACCCCTCCAAATCACAAAGTCTGGAGCAATACTCTCCGATTTCGACGGTCGCTTCTTTACTAACACGTTGATAAGTGCATGTTTTAATAAACTTACCCACCCAGAGACCGCCAGTATATCGGGCTGCTTTGTTTGTCGGTAACGTATGGTTGGTGCCTATGACTTTATCACCGTATGAGACATTCGTTTCCGGCCCAAGAAACAGCGCACCGAAATTAGTCATATTGTTTAAAAAATACTCGGGATCTTTTGTCATCACCTGAACATGCTCGAATGCCAGATCGTCTGCCACCCGGAGCATCTCTTCATAGGTATCACAAATGATGACTTGACCATAATCTCGCCATGCTTGACCGGCTATTTTTGCCGTCTCAAGAGTTTCTAACTGCCGTTCAACCTCGATAACCGTTTGCTTAGCAAATAGGTCACTATTTGTAAGCAATATCGCTGGTGAATTAACGCCATGCTCCGCCTGACCTAAAAGGTCTGTCGCAGCCATTTCAGGATCACAACCTATGTCGTCGGCAATAATAAGCGTTTCCGTTGGACCGGCAAGCAAATCAATACCGACCCGACCAAAGAGTTGGCGTTTCGCTTCTGCTACGTAGGCATTGCCGGGGCCGACAATCATATCGACCGGTGCAATGGTTTCTGTACCTAACGCCATGGCACCGACTGCCTGCACACCACCAAAACAATATATCTCATCAGCACCGGCCAAGGCCATGGTGGCAACAATTGCGGGCATAGGCTTACCATTAAAAGGTGGTGCGCATGCGATCACTCGTTTAACGCCCGCTACTTTAGCTGTAGCAACGCTCATATGAGCCGATGCTACAAGGGGATACTTACCTCCAGGGATATAACAACCAACGCTATTCACTGGTATATGCTTGTGACCAAGAACAATACCAGGACGCGTTTCTACTTCGACGTTCTTCATAGAATCAAGCTGGATACAGGCGAAATTCTTAACCTGTTCTTGGGCAAATTTAATATCGTGTAACGTACTTTCCGACAAACTATCAATGCATACCTGTATCTCATCTGCGGATAAACGGAAGCTTATGGGCGACCAATTATCTAACCTTTCTGATACCGCCCGCACATGCGCATCACCGTGGTCGGTGATGCCCTGCAAAATGCCTTCCACAACCTCTCGAACTTGGTTACTGGATTCACGGCTCTGCTCTTCTGAAACACCTTCTTTTGAGATTGTTATCATCGCTGGGTTTCCCACTCCATATTCATGTTTAAGTATTATTAACTAACAGATGCCCATAATATTATTAACAATTGACTTCGTAGTCAATTGTTAATAATATTAGTTTACATATAGATCACACGCTATTCAAAACGCTAGCAGTATTACTGGTCATTGGTACCATATTAAGAATAGATCATGGGTACTTGGATTCGGGGACAGGGAAATTAATGAGTAACTTGGTGGGCGTTTCAAGGGTTATTTTACAGAGGGTCAATATGGTGCGCTCGGCATTTGGGATTCTAAATTCTCTTTGCATTACGGAGAATATCAGGGTGTTGCTGGTACTGGAAAGATGATGGCGACACGAGACTTTGACTGGTACAGACGTGAAGGCGACCATCTTATTTAGAATTGGATTGCCATCGATCTGATCGACCTATTCATGCAGATGGGGGTGGATCTGTTTGATCGAATGCTTCGTCAGCATGAGCTTAGAAAGCGAGGAATCGACTGGTGGGACCTGCCGGTTAAAGGATTCGCCACAAGTGTCAGTGAGTTGAATCCTCGCAAGTTCTAATCAATGTTTGGCCACAATCAAAGATCTAAAAGTAATACGCCACTGGAGAGAAAATAACGTTCGAAAAGTGGCTTAAAAGTAACCACAAAAAAACAAGATAACTAACTTCTTTAAAAGGACAATATTATGTTAACACGACGTCGTTTTGTTATAAATAGTGGCGCAATAGGTGCATCGTTAGTTGCATCTCCGATGATTATGGGAAGTAGCAGTCTGTCTAACGCCTCTGGGTATCGTGCGCTTGTATGTATCAACTTGGCTGGCGGCAACGACTCTTTCAATATGTTAGTTCCATCTGATGCGAGCCAGTACTCGGCGTACTCAGATGCTCGTGGTAATCTGGCATTAAACCGTAGCAACTTACTAGATTTGACCGGCAATACTAAAACCGGTAGATGCTATGGCCTGCATTCAGGCATGCCCGAGCTCCGAGAGCTTTATAATAATGGTGAAGCAGCGTTCGTAGCAAATGTTGGTTCTCTAAAAAAACCGTTTAATGCCGCAGAGTTGAAATCTAATATTGACTTTTCACCTGATCAATTATTGTCGCACACCGGTCAAATGACTCAATGGCAAACCGGTTCGTCGCTGTTAGCTGGATCATCAGGCTGGGGCGGTCGCACTGCCGATTTATTACAGAGTATCTTTCCAACTGGCGATAATCCTATAAGTTTATCAATGTCCGGAGCTAATATCTTTCAGCTTGGCAGTAAGACTTTCCCGTACAACTGTGAGCCTCAAAAAGTGCGCTCATTGAGGACTCAGCGTTCTGTCGGAATCGACTTCGATTTTGTAAATAGTCAATTGGCTAAGAAGGCTTATCACTCTGTACATGGGGCTTCGTCAAATTGGCCATTGACTGAGAAAACTACAGATACAGAAACTAATAGCGATCTCTACAATGATCGACACAATTTGTCAGATTTCCAATCGCAATTTGCACCCGACTCTTTTTCCCAACAGCTTTCGAAGGTGGCACAAATAATCTCAGAACGCGATACTCTAAAGCCTTCTCGGCAAATATTTTATGTCAGCTTTAGTGGTTGGGATCACCATCATCAGCTGCTGTCAAATCAGGCAGAGATGTTGCCTGTATTGAGTCAAGGACTGCTATCTTTTCGAAATGCACTTTCTGAACTTGGCGTATTTGGCGATGTTACAACATTCACTGCTTCAGAGTTTGGTCGTTCACTCGCATCTAATGGTTCTGGTTCGGATCATGGCTGGGGCGGTCACCAAATTGTAATGGGAGGTGGTATACAAGGCGCCCAAGTACATGGTCACTATCCCGAATTATCGCCATTAAATCCATTAAATATCGGCCATGGAGTGTATGCACCGACAACCTCTAACGACCAATACTTTGCTGAACTTGCGCTTTGGCTCGGGGTACCCTCATCTGAAATCGGTTACGTGCTGCCAAATCTGCGGGCCTTTAGCTCACGTCTAAATAAGGCTGCGAACTTAGGATTGTTTTCCTAGTTCTTAGAATATTACGGGATTGTTATGAAACGTTAGTTTTCAGATCAGTTTCAGCATTACTAGAGCCGCTGTGAAAATGAATATTAGAACAGATTAATAAGAGCATTTTTATGAACCAAATTTATAAAATAAATTTGGAAAAATAAGGCATTTAATGACCAAAAACTGATCTCTATAAAATCATATTATTAATCCATTACAGCTACTTTAGTAGTGGAAAACGATATAGTAACCACAAATTGCATTCGCACCCACTTTTGGTGCGGCTATCTCAAATCAGACTGTAACGTCAGTACATATCTTGCCACGGCATCTATTTCCTCACTGTCGAGTAGCTCAGAAAAAGCCGGCATCTGATTTCTGCCATCGCTTATTGTTTTCTTGATTGCAGCAGGCACCCGCAAGCCAGATTGCGATAAGGCGATTCCGTTGTGGGCACCATCTCCATTGCTGCCATGACAAAAGGCGCATGCGCGTATATACACTGACCTGCCAGCAGCGAATACACGTGGATCGATGTCCGCTTCCCCAAGAGGCGCTTCTCTCACAAGTCTCCTCTTTGTTTCTGTATCTGGTTCGGCCAGAGCGAACAGCCAAATACTATCCCCGCGTTGCGACCCGGCGAAGAGGTTCCCTGCAGACATCACTGCGACATGTTGTTTGCCGCTGTATTCGAAGACCGAAGGAGGCGCATTGACACCTGCATCCGTTTGAAACTCCCAGAGCTTCATTCCAGTGTTGCTATCAAGCGCCATGAAACGGCCATCATTGCGGCCGACAAATAACAGATCCCCGGCAGTCACCGCAACCCCGCTGTAGCATCGATCAGGCCACCGTTGACTCCAGACAACGCGGTTAGTTTTCATATCCATCGCTGTCAATACTCCGGTGACCGGCAACGACGTGTTTCCAAAAGAACCGCCGTAATACTCGTCTCCTCCAGCGATTGGCTCATACTCATCACCATCAGTACTGTAGAAATACACTCGGTCACTCGAACAAACGAAGAGCAATTGTTTCTCAGAATCGTATGCGCTGGGGGGCCAGTTTGTGCCTGCAAGTCTATTGACAACGCGCTCTTTCCAATACGGCGTGTACTGTTTGCCTCCGTTAAGCAGAGCAAACCCTTCGGGGGCAATATCAATACCTTGCGGAACGACCGGGTCACCAATAGGTACTGGCTGAGTCGGCGACGTCGCCTGTCTGGGTTCCTGCATAACAGGCTGTTCGCTTATACCAAGTAGTGGTCGGCCGTTAGTTCGGTCAAGAATATATGCCCAACCATTTTTGCCCACTTGGACGAGCGCCTTACGTTTCTTGCCATCCAGTTGAATGTCGAAGAGCACAACGGGATTCGCGGAATCCAGATCCCACAAGTCGTGATGCACCTGCTGAAAATGCCAGCGATACTTGCCGGTCCTTGCTTCGATGGCAACTATCGAACTGGAATACAAATTATCGCCAGGTCGGACAGATCCATTGAAATCCGGACCAGGGTTTCCGGTTGCGAAATACAGTAGGCCAAGTTCCGCATCAACAGCCGGTGTCTGCCAAACTGTCGCCCCACCATTTTTCCACGCGTCGTTTGTGTTTGGCCAACTCTCGCCGCCCGGTTCGCCAGGTGCAGGAATCGTGTAGAAGGTCCATTCGAGTGAGCCATCCGCAGAATTGTAGGCCTTTACGCGGCCGCGAACACCGTATTCGGCACCAGCGAACCCGGTAATGATCAGCCCATCATAGTACAACGGCGCACTTGTAATTGTTAGGCCATCCTGCCAGCGCTCACTCTGTACTGACCACACAACTTCGCCACTGAGCTGATCAAGCGCAACCAGTTTTCCGTCAAGCTGTCCGACGAATACCTTGCCATCGCCTAGACCGACTCCGCGACTCGTCCACCCGCAACAGATCGTATCGACAGCAGGATCGAGTATCGCTTCGTATGTCCAAAGGATCTCGCCGCTATCGACGCTTAGGGCGAACACGTCGTTGGCCCCGGTGATGACATACATCACGTTGCCGAATATGATTGGCTGAGCCTCGCCTGAGAACTGTGGCCCAATACCAGAACCCTTGAGATGCGTTCGCCAGACCGGTTGAAGATTGGAGACGTTGTCATGATTAATTTCGGTTAGCGGCGAGAAACGGCGATTGAACAGGTCTCCACCGTTGGTCAGCCAACCGTCGGTCGGTGGTTGGCTTAGCTCGGATGCGGAGAATGCGGGTGCTATTGAACTCGGATCATCATCGCCTGCATTGGTCTGGCCTGTGCAGGCGATGATGACCAGGATAAATGTGGCTCGTATGTGCAAGACGGGCTCCTTTTAGGACCGGCGCTTCGCCCCCATGATATCGGATACCTGTTGTGCTACAGCCTCTCCAAATCCATCGAGCGGCAGATTCCACCAATCGATTCCGCGCTTGCGAAGCTCGTGTTGCCGGTGCATGCGATCGAACAAATCAACATCCAGTTGAAGGAAAATATCAACCATATCGATGGGCACCCAATTCTGAACGATCTTGCCTCCGTCGACGTAGTACCAATCGAAATCACGCATTGTCAGAATTTTGCCTGTTGCCTCAACACCTTGATACTCACCATGATGTCGGGACCACTGCCAGTCCCAGATACCGCCACAAGAAAACTTGCCTTCAGCATAGCCTCCCACACCAAGGCCACCTTTGGGCTCAAAGTCCATCGTATCTTGACGATCACCCGAGAAAACCAACCAAGGCCGCTGGTGATAATCCTCGTATTCTTCCAGATTGTGCGACGAGCCAATACCGGTCGGGCCCATCCAGTGGAAATCCTGGTCCCAGTACATCTGCTGGCCCATTGATTCCAGATTTAGCCCATCACGAGAGCGGATGTAGCGGCCCATGCCCGAACCCATCGCTGAAACCGCCTGCCGCGTCTGACGCCCAATCTGTTCGTCCTGCTCGGCCAGCAGGATTGCGTTTTCGTATGGTTTTATGACCTTTCCGCCCTCTTGACCAAGTGCAGGCGGCAATACTTGAAAACCAGCCTGCTTCATGACGCCCAATGTATCGAAAATAGTGTAGCTCGCGGCGACTTTTCCGTCGCGCATCAAGAGATATTGACCAAAGTGTATGACCGTTTTTTTTCCGGTTGCTGGAATACCTATCCAGTCATGTACGAATGTGCCGATAAGATGACCAGTGCCAGATACCCACTCTGCACCATTGCCACCTCTAGACGAAGATTCCCGGACTCCGCCCATCAAGATGTCGGCCTCAAGCTTGAGGTCAGGAAATGAACCTCGTAGAGGCTCATAAAAATCCGCCACAAGCGCGTCCGTTCCACGAATTTGGTTTATTGGCTGTGAGGCGTTCCAATCTACATCTTTGTGAAACGTCTTCTCAACCAGTCCCGCGACCTGATCTGGCTCGGCGAAGTTCATCCGTTGCCAGAAATCCCAGACAAGCGCTTTGTTTTTTTGATTTACTGCAGACATAGCTAACTCCGTTAATTAAACGAATGACCTTACTAAGCCGGTAAGTCCCACCAGTTGATACCACGCTTGCGCAATTCATGTTGCCGACGCATGCGATCAAATAGGTCTACATCCAGCTGAAGGAACAGGTCGACCATATCGATAGGGATCCAGTTTTGAATCGGCTTTCCACCTTCGCACTTGTACCAATCGAAGTCGCGAATCGATATGATTTTTTCCGTTCCGGCAACGCCCTGATACTCGCCATGGTGCCTCGAAAACTGGCCGTCCCACACGCCCAAGCATGCGAACTGGCCTTCACCAAATTGGCCCATTCCTCGACCACCTTTGGGTTCAAAGTCAATAGTTGAAGGTCGATCGCCAAAACCGATCAGCCAAGGCAAATCATGAAAATCATTAAATTCTTCCAAACCGTGGACGGAACCAATACCGGTGGGCCCCATCCAGTGAAAATCCGGATGCCAAAAGAGATGCTGTGCCATGCTATCCAGGTTCTCCATGTCACGAGCTCGGTCGTATCGAATCAACCCGTTTAACATCGCCATGGTCGCATCCAATGTCTGGCGGCCTTCCAGCTCATCTTGCTCCGTGAGTAAAACACCATTACCACCGTACGGCTTTATCACCTTACCGCCCTCCCGGCCAAGCGCGGGAGGTAGCACCTGAAAACCGGCTTGTTTCATAACAGCCAACGTATCGAAGATCACATAGCTCTCAACTATCTTCTCGTCGCGCATCACGAAAAATTGTCCGAAGTGAATATTAGTCTTCTGACCGCTGGCAGGAATGCCGATCCAGTCGTGGACAAACGTCCCGGTAAGGTAACCTATGCCGGATACCCAATACTCACCGGTACCTTCGCCGCTCTGCGACTGGCTCTCACCACCCATCAGGATATCGGCCGTGAGCTTGACGTCCGGAAAAGAGTGCCGGAACGGCTCATAAAAATCTGCTATGAGTGCGTCAGTGCCGCGGATCTGATTGATTGGTTGTGATCCGTTCCAGTCGACGTTTTTGTGAAACGTTTTTTTGACGAGTCCCGCGATCTGATTTGGCTTAGCAAAATTCATTCGCTGCCAAAAATCCCAAACAACGGCTTTGTTCCTTTGATTGATTACAGACATTGAATACTCCTTTGCTCTTATGGCGGGTAACCGCTTCGTGACCTACGCGGAAAAATGCAAGCGCCACCGGCAACAAAATCAAAACATTTTATTGCCGGTGGCATTTTTGATCCTCGATTTCAGATCAGAAGCGGAAGCTACCTTTCACACCGAAGTTTCTTGGGTAGATGTAGCTACCAGTTACGTGAGCTTTACCTCCAGTGTTCGTCCGTGCCAGCACTGCTTCATTCTCAATGTTCTCGATAAACGCGGAAATACTCCATTGCGCTCCCGGCGCGTCCCAAATCAAGCGAAAATCGGTCTTTTGATAAGACCCTTGATACTGTGTACTGTAGTTTGAGACGTCGTCAGTATTGTATCCACTGGAGTAATAAGTCTGCAGGTACGGGGTGAGCTGGCCATTACTACCCATGTCAATGACGTAGGCTGCAGTGAAACCAACTGTTACGTCCGGCGACCAACCTGGTACCTTTCCCGAAAGGTCGATGAATCCATTATTGACATCGGAGGACCTAACACCATTGTTCAACAAGAACGGATTAGCGACGCCGAATTCACCGTACTCATTGTCCATAAATGAGGCGTTCGCTGTGATGGTTAATTTTTCAGACTGCAGCCAGGTAAGTTCTACTTCCATTCCTTGCGCAGTCATATCGCCACCATTTTGAGTAATCGTGGTCTCTGGGTCGCCGTCGCCGTCAAGATCGATCAATTTCTGCGCCGTCAGGTTAGTGTATTCGTTTCGATACATTGCTGCGTTTAACTGCAGAGTATCGTCCAACCAACGACTCTTATATCCCATCTCATAGGCCAGGGACTCTTGCTGACCATAGTGACTGCCATTACCGTTCACGCCGCCAGAGAGGAAACCGTTTGACGAGTTAGCATAAACCATACTGTTGTCATCAAGATCCCATTCGAAACCGACACGGTAAGTATTCTTATCAAACTTCTTTTCTGCCTTGACTACAGGCGCATTCGGGAAAGTCAATCGTGAAGGATGAAAACCAGGGGTATAATTATAAGGTGCATCCGCACTGCTCATTCCAGTTTGGCCTGCTGTTACCAAAATAACCTTTTTCTCTTCGTTTGCGCGGACTCCGACGATCAGTCGCAGGGCGTCGCTAACGGACCACTCAACCTGACCAAATAAACCACTATTCTCAGACGTAATGTTAGGGAACGAGTTCCAGTCGCTAAAAGACGTTCCGCCGAAAAGATCAATCCTCGCCGTGCTATGAGGTACAGTAATCACGTTGCCTACGGCATCTGTCCGCGTTAGTGAGTAAGGTAGCGTGCTTCCAGTGACGAATTGACTGTATCCCATGAATAAGTCATCGTCTGAATAGTAAACTCCAGTTGTCCACTGCAGCGCACCGTCACCGTTAGACGACAATGTTAGTTCCTGGGAGATGGAATCATTATCCTCAGACCAGTAATATGTGCTGCCTGTGCCGAGGCCCGTATAAGTAGATACGAAGTCTGTGGCCGATGTGATCGATTTAACTGCCATCCCACCCAAATCCCAGTCAACCTGCACTGTAGTAGTATCGGACTTGACCTCTCGAATGGTATGGTTGGGGCTGTTAATGGTCCACGGAGTGTTAACACTCGATTGATCTCTGCCAAGTGCACCTCGCTCCGGGCTATTGCAAACTATGTCATCGCCATAAGCGTCGGACATGTCGTATGTCGCATTCCAGGGGACGCATAACGCTTCGGCTGACCAAACTCCGAGAGAGGTTCCCCCCTCCTTTATACCAGTATGGCTCATGTTGACAACTATGTCGTCGGATACATTCCAGAGAGCCGATATCCGAAAGCTAGTGCTGTCTGCCGCTCCTGAATCCTTACCACTGCCTTCATTCTTGACCCAGCCATCACTCTTCTCTGTGACACCAGCGATACGAATAGCAAACTGATCATTTACAGGAGCGTTATAAAAAGCCTCTACACGCTGCTTGTTGAATCGCGCCGAGCTCACATCGATACCAGCTTGGACCGCATCAGTTGTTGCCCGGTTAGTATGGATATTGATGGCGCCGGCAAATGTATTGCGGCCGTAAAGCGTACCTTGCGGTCCTTTGAGCACCTCAACGCGCTTAATGTCGAAATATCCCAACCGCTGCTGTGCTGCACGCGTCACATAAACACCGTCGATAAAGGCACCCGCAACGGAAACATTGTCCTCAAATGTATTGTTGGAGTTGGCTCCACGTACAGCGACCTTCGCATCTGTACCAATAAATCCGTAAGTCATACCCGGCGTCAAAAGCTCAAGACGCGAAATATCGCTAACGCCCCCTCGGGAGAGCGCCTCGGCATCCATAGCCGTAACTGATAAACCTATATCCTGAATATTTTGCTCACGTTTCTGAGCGGTGACGATAATTTCTTCCAGAGAGACCGAAACGTCTTGGGCGATTACAGTTGTTGCTGGAATTGCGGCGATAAGAGCGCCTACCGTCAAAATGTATAAATTTCTAAAGTATTTCATCACTAGTTCTTCCTTTTCATCGGCTGATCACATGATAAATGTGTCGGCGCAATAAACGCATTGCAGGTAGGAAGGTTCTCACCGATTAACTTACTCGCCAATCTTACGGCTACTAGCAAGATTTATTACGTCGGTACAGGACTTCCAATCTGCCCCCCCCGCAAGGAATTGACTATGTAGCTAATTCACTCACTTATTTTAGTTACATACTAATTTTAAATTAAAAAGCTATTTTGTATGTTATATAAAATAATTCTGCGAGAAGTCAACTATACTTCGAATGCAATTAAGGTGCAACTGCTATCGCTATAATTAGATAATATGATTTTTTATTCTTATATTTCAATGATTTATGTTTGCATTCGCAGTCTCTATTGTGTGGCTTTATAGATGTAAAATTGTATTTAGGGTGCATGACGAGAGCCCATGATTCGTGAAGGGATCCAGATGAACGTTATAGTTCGGTCGCTGTATCGGACCCAACAATGGTATCACTGCGCTCCGACGGCCCCCGAATTAAGTCAGTCCCATTCTTTAAGGCAGCCCAATCGAACAACACTCAGCCGAGCGATGATATCTCTGCTGTACTTAAACCGTCGCCTTGGCGCTCCAAATACTTGACTATTACTAGTAGTGTAGCCCTTGCAGCGACAGCAGGACTTGCGTTGCCCCTATGGGCTGGATCTCTTACCCACCTATCAACTGTCAGTGCTATTCTTGCAGGTGTCGGGCTTGTCATTCTAGCTCTCCGCTAGTTGCCACTTTAGTTCACGCCCAACAACTGCCATAATTAGAACCTCACTCCTTTTTAGTAATTGGTACTATTCAATGAGTTACATTGACGACATCGGTTGGAACAGCGATGGATTGATACCCGCTATCGCCCAAGACGCCGATACAGGGCTCATACTGATGGTCGCTTGGATGAA
>Ga0115000_10000742_pt1 | contig 30015 bp, 31 predicted proteins | sample ArcticOcean_MG_C_6_FD_89690 | JGI IMG/M metagenome (GOLD analysis project Ga0115000, IMG submission 89690) | Marine microbial communities from western Arctic Ocean - ArcticOcean_MG_CB8_128 | ecosystem: Environmental > Aquatic > Marine > Oceanic | place: Arctic Ocean: Canada Basin | collected...
AATCTTATGAGAGAAGCTACATACTCATATGTAAAAAATTTATATAATACTGAGAAAATTAAAGAAATAAATATTGATATTAAAAAAAATCTTAATGTTAATGCAGCAGACGCACCTGCAATAAGTGCTAAAAAAACCTCGAATGTAAAATTCCTAAAGTTTGGTGCAATACAAAAACATTTATTTTCATTTATTGACTATTGTCATACAGCCAACGTAACTAGTTTTGGTTTTGATTTGCATCAATTAACTTCTCAAAAAATTTTAAATTATAATTCCTATGAAAAAGGAAGCGAGTATACTTGGCATATAGATGCGACCCCAAGATCTCCTATAAAAGATATAAAACTAACCTGTTTATTAAATCTTTCAGAAGAAAAATATCAAGGAGGAGAATTAATTTTATTTAAGGGAGAAGAAGTTCACTGTAAAGAGTTTGATGAACCAGGTAGCGCAGTTGTATTTCCCTCTTTTACAAATCATAAAGTAAATAAATTAATTTCAGGGACTAGAAATACTCTAGCATTATGGATGTCTGGACCAAAGTTTAGGTAGTATTAATGTTTATTCAATGAAATCTATGAAAAGATATTTTTATTGAATTAAAAATTGTATGGTTGTAAATAAAATCAAAATCTATGAAAAAAATTTTAATCACTGGTGGAGCGGGCTTTATTGGAAGTAATGCTGCTGAATATTTTTTTAAAAAAAAATGGAAGATATATATATTAGACAATTTATCGAGAAAAGGATCGGAATCAAACTTAAGTAGACTAAAGAAGAATATTAAAGTTATTTTTGTGAAATGTGACATTCGTAACTTTAAAAATTTGTCTAATGTAGTAAAAAAAATTAATCCACACGCCATTATTCATGCAGCTGGACAAGTTGCTGTAACAACTTCATTTATCAATCCACGAGAAGATTTTGAAATTAATGCTCTTGGAACATTTAATTTACTAGAGTCCATACGTATCAATAAATTAAAGCCTGTAATAATTTATACCTCTACAAACAAAGTTTATGGAAACTTGGATTCAAAAAAAGTTAAAGTCATTAAAAAAAGATATACCTACAAAGACAATACAAAAGGCATTGATGAAAAAACAAAAACTGACTTTCATTCTCCTTACGGATGTTCGAAAGGTGCTGCAGACCAATATATGAGTGACTATCACAGAATGTACAACATCAATAGTTATGTGGTAAGGCAAAGCTGCATTTATGGAACCAACCAGTTTGGAATAGAAGATCAAGGTTGGTTAGCCTGGTTTGTTATAGCATCTATAATAGGTAAAAAAATTACAATTTTTGGTGACGGAAAACAGGTGAGAGATTTACTATATATAGATGACTTAAACCGTTTGTTTGAAGCTTTAATTAATAATAAGAAAAAAAATATAGAAAGAGTTTATAATGCAGGTGGTGGTTATAATAAATCTCTAAGTATTCTTGAGTTATTAGATATGTTAGAAAAAATTATAGGAAAAAAAATCAAAGTTAGATTTTCGAAATGGAGAATGGGTGATCAAAAAATCTATATTAGTAATAATTCAAAATTAAAAAAAAATTTTAATTGGAGGCCGTCAATAAGTCCAAATATTGGGGTAAATAAATTAGTAAATTGGGCCTATAAAAATAAAATAATTTTAAATAAAATATTAAAATAAACTTTTTATTTTGAAAAAAATTAAAAAAAAATTAGCATACATTGATTTCTGGAGTCATAAATATACAAAAAGTGGAGATTTTTTAAGAAAGATACTTTCAGAAGAATTTGAAATAACAGATTTTTGGTGGAAGCCAAGGATGAAAATCCCCATTGATAGACTTAATAAATTTGAACATATATTTTTTTTCCACGCGATTTTTCCATATCAAGTTTTAAAAAAATTAAAAAATAAAAAAATTATGTGGGCACCGATGTATGATGCATTAAATTTTAGAAATAATTTTTTCAAATCTCTTTATTGGAAACAAATATCAAACTTAGGTGTTAAAGTATTAAAATTTTCAAACAAAATTACAGAAAGTATAGGCAGCGAGAAAATTGACTCGCTTAGACTTGATTATTTTATAAAACCAACCTTGAACCAATCAATAAATAAATCTAAAAAATTAAATATTTTTTTTTGGGATCGTGGAAGAATTAATTTTAATGACTGGTATCATTTTTTTGATAAGAAAGAGATAAATCAAATAATACATTTTCCAATGCCAGACCTTGGATTTAATATTATTGATGATGATTTACCTAATCTAAAAGAACATAAAATTAAACGTATTGATAAAAAATTTTTATCTAAAAAAGAATACTTAAAATTATTTAAAATGTGTAATGTTTTTGTTGCACCAAGAAAAAAAGAAGGCATAGGAATGAGTATTGTTGAGGCTATATCTAAAGGTATTTTCTTAGTTGGGTACAATGATTCAACTATGAACGAATATATCTCAAATAATAAAGTAGGATTTATTTATGATGAAAATACTAATAAGAAAATAAATATAAAAAACATAGTTAATAATTATGAATATAGAAATATTAGAGCAAAATTAAATTACGATAAATGGACAAGAGATAAAAATAAAATTATTCCATTATTAAACGCAGAGTCGAAGATAGTAAAAAAAATGCATTTTTTTCCACTGTTTATATTAGATGATCTTAAGTTTTTTATTAAAAAAATATTCAATATTAATTTTTATTATTAAACGATATTTTATTATAATTTTGCATTGCACTCTTTAAAAAAGAAATACCTTCATCTAATAGTCACCCAGGTTTAGCTGGTTTATTTTATTTAATGTATGTGATTTTACCTTCTGAAGGAATTCCCGAACTTGATATTATGTAAATTAAATAAGTACCATCGGTTAAAATATTTTTATCTTCTGGAATACTAAATTTAATTTCTTTTTTATTAGTTTTTGTAAAATCTAAAGCTAAATATTTTAATTCAGATGCTTGGGCATGAGTTGTAGATCCCGTGCTTATTAATGATATTTTTTCGATATTTGAACTATCATCAACTAACATAGTTTGTATTTTTCTATTAAGTATTATCTTTTTTAGTTTTTCAATTTTAGGTCTTTGGGCCAAAACGGTCTTACCCTTACTGTCTTTAGAAAAAAGATATGGCGGATAAAAAAACTGAGCATTCCACACATCTCCTCCTGCAACAAATATTCTACCATCAGGTAGTAATAAAGAAGAGGAATGATAATTTCTTCTAAAATTTGATTTTGACATTTTCTTCCAGATATCATCATTACTTTTATAAATTTCCGGTGTGAGATTACTAAAATAAGTATCATCCTCAGCATCCTGGTAAACAGCAGTTCCTCCATTTACAAATACATCTCCAGTAGGCAAAATAGTTGCATCTGCAAAGGCTCTCGGATAACGCATACTTTCTTTTTTTATTATCTTTGGATTAAAAGAGTCAGATATATCGATTATAATAGCTCTGTTAGAGGCTGCGTATCCAACTTCTTTTTGTTGGCCACCGATAAATAAAATTTTATCTTTGTCAATCATTACAGCTGAACCTTTGTCACCAACCGGTGCACTTATAGTTAAGGCAGAAAGTTCTTTGTAATCTTTTTTATCATTAGGATTTTGATGAATTATTTTTTCTGATATCCCTCCAGTTACAAGTGGGATTTCACCTACTTTAGAAATTTTATAATTATTTTTTTTGTCCATTGCCCAAAGCTTATTGTAAGATATTCCAAAAGGGTTTCCATCAGATGATAGAAAAATTTTTGGATATGACCATTCTTCACCTTCCATAGCCCCAAGCAACTCCTTGCTCGCACCTTCTTTAATTAATTTCCAGCTAAGCGTACCATCTTTATTAGATGTTAAAATTTCGGGAATATGGCTAATTCTATCTGTCTTTAATTCTTTATGATGTATAATTTTAGCACCACCAACCATGATAAAATTATTTTCAGCTGTTCTTACAATCGATCCATACCATCTATCATAATTTAAATTACGACCTTTGCTAAATTTTTGTGTTTTGATATTATAGAAAGTAGTGGCATTTTGAGTGTCAGGAGATCCTTGCTTAGGTTCCACATTACCACCTAAAATAAAAACATTTTCATTATCAAAAACTCTCACTACTGAACAAAAAGCATCCAATACAACTGGTCTATGAAAAACTTTTTGACTATTTTTATCAATTCCTTTTTTTGGATTCCATATTACAAAATCAACTCCTGACAAAACATCATGATGCTTCCACTGCATAGTTCCCTTATCTCTTTCCAGTTCGAAATTATCTGTGAGTTTTATTTTTTTATTTTGACTTATATTCTTTCCTTCTTCTTTTTCCTTTATTCCATATGACCCAAAAGTCATTACGGTTTCGTCTGGCAATAAAATAGAATGAACAGCTATCACTGGCCAATCAAATGGAGGACTCCAAAATCCTTCAAGATCTGCATTTTTTGGTATATCACCTTCTTGAAGCTCAATATTTTTTGAATTTAGATCTAATGGATTTACCGATTTTTGAATATAATACTTTTTCTTCATATAGGTATTAAAAGTTTTTTCTCCTTTCCAGTTGAAGCCTTTTTCATCCTGAAAAGAAAAGTGATTTCCCAAAAGAAACCCAGAGCCAACCATAAGAATAAATATAAATAAAAATTTCATTATTTTTTTATAGGGCTTAATCCAGGTTATTATTTTTAATAAATCTAAAATAATTTTATTAATTTTTGAGTTTAATTTATTTTTCATGAATTTTTATATCTTCTTATTACCCATCTTATTTAATATTTTCCAGTTTTTTTTGTTGATCAATCAAGCTAACATCAAGCCTAGATTCCATTAGCCAGAAGTTATTTGTCGCAATTTGTAGATAAAATAAAGATAGTTTAGAATTTTGATTATTTTTTAGGATATTTTAAAAACTTGTACTTTAAACGTATTTGTAATATACTGTTCAATCATTGAACATTAAAACAAAGTTTAGAAAAATGAAAACAAAAATTTTTTGTGATACCGCTGACATAACAACAGTAAAAAAATTTAATAAAAAAAGTATCGTAAAAGGATTTACAACCAATCCAAGTCTAATGAAAAAAGCAGGGGCAAAAAATTATGAGTCATATTCTAAAAAAATTCTTAAAGCATGTCCAAATAAACCAGTTTCCCTTGAAGTTTTTGCGGATGATTATGTAAATATAAAAAAACAAGCTTTAAAAATTAACACATGGGGGAAAAATGTTTATGTAAAAATACCTATCACAAATTCAAAAGGTGTTTTTATGGGAAAAATTATTAAAGAGTTAAATAAAGAAAATATTAAATTGAATATCACAGCTGTATATAGTGTTGCGCAAACTAAAAAAATTTTAAAATCAATAAACAAAAAAACAAAAATAATAATTTCGATATTTATTGGGAGAGCAGGTGATGCAGGAAATGACCCAATTCCAGAGCTTGTAAGAAGTTTAAATTTAGCTAAGAAATTTAGTAATGTTGAGATTTTATGGGCAAGTGTAAGGGAACCTTACAATTATCTACAAGCAAAACAATTAGGCTGTCATATTATCACAATCCCACCATCCACAATTAATAAAATAGAAAATTTTGGAAAAACACTTAATCAATTAACAATAGAAACTGTTAGTGCATTTTTGATGGATGCCAAGAAAGCACATTTTAAAATTAACGACTGAAATATGAAATCTATATTTTGTTTTGATATTGACAGTGTAATTTGTAAAACAACAAAAAGTATTTACAGCAAATCTATTCCAAATTTAAAGGTAATTAGTTTTATTAATTCACTTTATGATCAGGGATATGAAATTAAAATATTTACAGCAAGATATATGGGTAGATTTAATAGCGATGTTTTAAAAGTTAAAAAGTATGGTTATAAAAAAACAGAACAACAGCTGCAAAAATGGAATTTAAAGTATCATAAATTAATTTTAGGAAAACCCAACTTTGATATATTTGTAGATGACAAAGCTTTAGGCTTTAAAAAAAATTGGATAAATGATTTTAAAAAGAAGATGAAAAAAAAATGAAAGTAATAGTTACAGGAGGTGCAGGCTTTATTGGAAGTCATTTAGTTGAGCTTCTTGTGAAAAAAAATTACAAAGTTACTGTGATTGATAATTTAGTAACTGGTAGAGTCGAAAATTTAAAAAATATAAAAAAGAAAATTAATATTATAAAGACTGATGTATCGAATTACTCTAAAATTGAAAAGTTCTTTAAAAATTGTAAGTACGTTTTTCATCTTGCAGCCTTAGCTGACATAGTGCCCAGTATAGAAGAGCCAAAAAAATATTTTGATGCAAACGTTTGTGGAACACTAAACGTATTAAGAGCATCTAAAAAATATAATATTAAAAAAGTTATATATGCTGCATCGTCATCATGTTATGGTCTAGTGAAAGAATTTCCCATTAATGAAGAATGTCATATCAAAACAGAGTACCCTTATGCATTAACAAAATATATGGGTGAACAATTAATGGTTCATTGGTCTAAAGTTTATAAAATTCAAACAATCTCTTTAAGATTATTTAATGTTTATGGCTTGAGATCCAGAACTACTGGTGCTTATGGTGCGATGTTTGGAGTTTTTTTAGCTCAAAAAATAAACAATAAACCAATAACGATTGTTGGAAGTGGTAAACAATCTAGGGATTTTACTTATGTTACTGACGTGGCAAGGGCCTTTCTCTTTGCAGCCAGATCAAAAATTACACATGGGATATTTAATGTTGGAAATGGAAAGCCAACAAGTGTGAATTATGTTGCAAATAAAATAGGGGGAAAAAAAGTTTACATTCCAAAAAGACCAGGGGAGCCAGATAAATTACAAGCTTCTATTAAAAAAATAAAAAAATATTTAAATTGGAAACCAACGATATCTATAGATCAGGGTATTGAAATTATGAAAAAAAATATTCAAGACTGGAGTTTAGCTCCAATATGGACGCCAAAAAAAATAAAGGTAAAAACGAAACTTTGGTTTAAATATCTAAAATAAAAAATTGTTTTGGGTCATGGTATTTTGATCTAGCTCACATAGAACGCATTAAAATTTTATAACAATGAAATCTTAGGCACTGTATTAATTGCCTAATATGTTCGATAAACACAAAAAATCAAGTTTGACATACAACTAATAGATGATAAAAAAGCTCTTAACTCATATATGACTACTAAAATATCTTTTGCTGATTTATCACATACTGGACAAATTGTTGCCGCTAATACAATACCCTTAGGGATTGCTTATGTTGCAACTTATGCAAAAGAAAAAATTGAAGATGATATTGATGTTGAAATTTTTAGATACCCAGAGGATCTAAGTAATTATTTAGATAAAGATATTCCACAACTAGCCTGTTTTTCAAATTTTTCTTGGAATGTAAAATTAAGCCATGAATATGCAAAAAGAATTAAAAAATTTTCCCCAAAAACCATAACTGTTTTTGGTGGTCCTAACTTCCCCGATAAAGCTGAACAACAAAAAGAATTTTTACAGAAATATCCTTTTATTGATTTTTACTTAGAATACGAAGGTGAGAAATGTTTTGTAGAATTATATAATGAGTTAAAAAAGCTAGATTTTGATAAAGAAAAATTTATCAAAAATAAACCATTAGTACACAATATAAGATATCTAGATGGAGATGAAATAATTAGAGGAGCATTGGGTGATAAATTTTTGCATTTAGAGGCCCTTCCCTCACCATATCTTACTGGAATGTTAGATAAATTTTTTGACGATACTTTAATACCAATGATGCAGTCAACAAGAGGGTGTCCTTTTACCTGCACTTTTTGCTGGGAAGGTGGTTCTTATTTTACTAAAACCCCAAGATACCCACAGGAGAGAGTAGAAGCGGAACTCAAGTATATTGCTGATAGGGTAAAAACAAAAGATTTACAGATAACAGACGCAAACTTTGGAATGTTTCCTAAAGATATTGATACAGCAAAATCAATCAGGGAAATTCAAAAAAAATACAATGGATATCCCGAAACTGTATTGGCAGCTACTGCTAAAACTGGAAAAGAACGAACTATAGAAATTGTTAAAATTTTAGGTACCACACTACCAGCAACAGCTGCAGTACAATCTACTGATGTAGAAGTATTAACAAACATTAAAAGAAAAAATGTATCACAAGATGTATTGGTAAATTTTTCAAAAGGCATTGAAAAAGAAGGAGGCCAGAGTGAAGCAGAAATAATTTTATGTATCGAAGGGGATACAAAAGAAAAACATATTAAAACAGTGACTGATATGCTTGATGCTAATATGAAATTTATTCGTTTGTATCAATTCATGATGCTACCTGGCACTCAGTCAACAACTAAAGAAACAAGAGAAAAATGGCAATATACTACTAGATACAGAGTTTTACCCAGATGCTTTGGAACTTATAGATTTAGAGAGAATACATTTCCAATAGCCGAGATTGAAGAAATTTGTGTTGCACATAAGACTATGCCTTATAAAGATTATCAAGCCTGTAGAAGTTTTGATTTAACTGTAGAAATATTTAATAACGACTCTATTTTAGCTGATTTAATGAATTTTTTAAGATTAAATAATATTAAGCGTTCAGAGTTGATACTAAAAATACATGAACTGAGTTTAAAGCACAAAACCTTTAGTAAATTTTATGATGAATTTAATAAAGAGGAGAAAGATAATCTTACTGACAATCCCGATGCTCTAGAGAACTTTGCTAAAGAGCCAGGAATAATTGAACAATACATAGACGGAACCTATGGAACTAACGAATTATATAAATTTAGAGCTATTGCTGTATTTCATCATATTAAAGAGTTGCATGAAATAGCATATGAAGCTGCAAAACATATATTGAATAAAAATGAAATGTTTAATGAAAAAGTGCAAAATTACCTAGAAGAGTTATTTGATTTTAGTATTCTCAGAAAAAGTGATTGTTTAAATACAAACATAAAAAGAAATAAAGTTTTTCATTATGATTTCAAAAAGCTATGGGATAATAATTTTGATATGAACCCATTTGATGTTCATATACCAAAAGGCATTGATGTATCGATGAGTCACTCAGAAAATCAAATAGGTTTAATAAGAACTTATGAAACACAATATGGGACCTCTTTAATTGGACTCGGTCGTATATTATTAAGAGCCAATATGGATAGATTGTACTTAACTATTCATTAATTTTGTATCTTGGAAAATAGTTATTACGATTATATAAAAAATTACTACTTAAAGATCTCACAGCCAATTAAGCTGAGCTAGTTTATTATTTATGATAAATTAAATTTTTTAAGATTTAATTTCTTTAAATAGAATATAGAATAAGAAAAGAAAATAGTCGACAATAGCGTGTTAGTAAAAAAAGGAATAGCAAATATATAGCAGAGAACTAAACCACTAAAATTTTTTTCATACATATTTCCCATAGCCCAAACTCCAAAATTTGTTACTATAAAGAACAATAAAGACGACAATATGCTTTACAAAGGAAAAATTAAACCAGAAAGAAGTTGGGGAATGGATATTGGGGTAGATAAATTTATTGAAGAATTAGATTTAAATTTAAGTGTAACTGCATTTATGAGTCAATACGATGATGCAATAATTAATTGGCCTGGAAATAGGGATGAGACAAAAACAGGGGTAGCAGGTTTCGTGATCAAAAATACCCCTGCTAACGTAGAAACTAAAGGTATAGAGCTTGCTACAAGTAAAATATTGCCACAAGGTTATAATGTATCTCTAAATTATGCTTTTACAGATTCATATGATGGAGAAGATTTTGATAAACCATCAAAAACAGCTGCATCACCTATAGATGAACAGTCTGTCTTGGTACCTAGACATCAAATCAGTTCAAGTTTAAAAAAGACCATTGATAACTTTGAAGGTTTAGGTGATTTAAATATAACTTTAAATACTAAATGGGTTGGTGAGAGAAGAAGTTATGGAAATGCTAATACTCTTGCTTACCATGGCTATTCAGCTGGTTGGCATGATGTCATTTTAGGCGACTACATAACTTTTGACATTTTAAGTAATATAAAAATAAATGATAAAGTGTATTTTATGACCCTTAGAAATGCTTTGACAGCTGATTATGAGACTAGCTATCAGTATGGAGGTCAAGAAAGAATGCTTAACTTTGGTGTTAAAACTGAATTCTAGTTTAGTATGATTAAATCACCCTGCAAAAATGTTTGTAAATTAGACCCAAATACAGGTTTGTGTTTGGGCTGCAAACGATCGATAGAAGAAATTAATAATTGGAATCTTAAGGATAATGAAGAAAAAATAATAATAACTAAAAAAGTACAAAATAGAGAGTTATTATTAAAGAAACAATAAAACAAAAAACTAGTTTTTATCTATAAAAAATATTATTCTTTAATTAGATTAGTTAAAAATAATTAATAAAATATAATATTGCAAAAAAATCTTGATTTAAATATTTGAAATTATTATGAATTATCAAAAAATAATAGATTATAAAAATATAGAGAAAGTACTGAATGTTTATAGAAAAAAGAAGAAGATAATAGTTCAATGCCATGGAGCTTTTGATTTACTACATATAGGACACTTAAAACATTTTGAAACTGCAAAAAAAAAAGGTCATATATTGATTGTTTCAGTAACTCCTGATCAATTTATTGATAAGGGTTTTGATAGGCCTTTTTTTAAAAATCAACAAAGGCTAGAAAGCTTAACTTCAATTTCCGAAATAGATTACGTTGTATTAAATAATGCAGCAACAGCTGTAAATATTATTCATAAAATTAAACCTGATTTTTATTGTAAAGGTCCAGATTACAAAAATCAAAAAGATGACATAACAGGCCAAATTAAAAATGAACTAATGGCAGTTAAAAAAAATAATGGAAAGCTTTTTATTACTAATGATAAAACACACAGTTCTAGCTCAATCTTAAATAATGTAGCTTCACCATTTAATTCACTTCAAAAAATGTTCATTGATAAAATAAAAAAAGAAATTTATGTAAGTAATTTTAGGACACAGATTAAAAAATTAGAAACATTAAAAGTTTTAATTATTGGAGAAACTATTATTGATAAATATGTATTTTGTGAAGCTTTAGGAAAATCTGGAAAAGAACCACACCTTGTACTGCGAGATATATATGAAGAAACATATCTAGGTGGTGTTATTGCAATAGCAAGAAATATTTCAAGTTTCTGTAATAAGGTTACTGTTCTTAGTTGTTTAGGAAAGGATAAAAAATTAAATTTAATTAAAAAAAAACTATCTAAAAATATATCTTTTAAATATTTGATAAAATCTAATTCACCAACAATTATTAAAAAAAGATATATAGAACATGTAAGTCAAAATAAAGTATTAGGTGTTTATTCACTAAATGACGAATTATTAAATTCCAAGGAAGAATTAAAATTTAATTCAATGATTTTAAAAGAAATAAAAAAATATGATGTGGTTATAGTCTCAGATTATGGTCATGGCCTAATTACCGATAGTGCCGCCAAACTTATATGTAAAAATTCAAAATTTTTAACTCTAAATGCTCAAGCTAACTCCGCAAATATTGGGTATCATACTATTCAAAAATATAGAAATGTTGATTGTGTTGTTATGAATGAACAAGAATTAAGACATGAGTTGAGAAATAAAAATGAAAAAATAGAACTTTTAGCAAAAAAACTTGCAAAAATTTTAAATATTAAAAATTTAGTTATAACACGAGGAAGTGATGGTGCTTTTCTTTACGATTCTAATTCAAAAAATTTTTTTTATAGTCCAGCATTTGCCACCAAAGTTGTGGATAAAGTTGGTGCAGGCGACACAATGCTTTCTATCATTTCATTGCTTATTAAATTAAAATCAAAACATTTATTGTCGTTATTTATAGGCTCTTTAGCAGGAGCAATTTCTGTTGAAAGATTATCAAATAAGGTTCCTTTAAATAAAACAAAACTTTTCAAGTATATGGAGCATATAATTAAATAACCTTTTGATGAAATAAAAAAACTAAAGAATATAATTTGAAATAGAATAAAAGAATGAACGATAAAATTTTTTTAAAAAATTATTTACTAAAATTACAAAAGCTTCTTACGGGAGAAGTTGCCACTATAAATAATCTAATAAGTTTAAAAAAAATAATTGTCGATAACTCAAAAAAAGGAAAAAAAATTTTAGTTTTTGGCAATGGTGGTAGTGCTGCTATAGCAAGTCATTTTACAGTAGATCTAACAAAAAATGCTAGAGTAAGAGCTACAAATTATAATGAGGCAGACCTTATAACGTGTTTATCAAATGATTATGGTTATGATCAGTGGGTATCAAAAGCAATAGAATTATATATGGATAAAGGAGATTTGGTTTTTTTTATTTCATCAAGTGGTGTTTCAAAAAATATGATAAATGCAGTCAAAATAGCAAAAAAAAAGAAAGCAAGAAAAATAGTTTCCTTTACAGGTTTTAATACAAATAACCCTCTTAAGAAAAAATCTGACTTAAACTTTTGGGTAAATAGCCGAGCCTACAATCATGTAGAAAATATTCATCAAATTTGGCTATTAAGTTTAGTTGATTTAATTATTGGTAAATCAGAATATTCTGCTAATAGAAAATAAAAATAATTAATTAATGAAAAAAATATTTATAACTGGTGGAGCGGGATACGTAGGGTCAAAACTAGTGCCAAAATTATTGGATCTTGACTATGAAATTACTGTTTTTGATCTAATGATTTATGGTGAAGATGTATTAGCAAATAATGATAAATTAAAGAAGATAAAAGGTGATATTAGAGATAAAAATTTGCTTGAAAAAATTATACCTGGCCATGATGCTTTAATACATTTGGCCTGCATTTCTAACGATCCTAGTTTTGAGTTAAATCCCACTTTAGGTAAGTCAATTAATTATGATGCATTTGAACCCATGGTTGAGATTAGTAAAAAAAATAATATCAATAAATTTATTTATGCATCTTCTTCATCTGTATATGGAATAAAAAAAGAGAAAAATGTTACTGAAGATATGAGCCTAGAGCCACTCACAGATTACTCTAAATTCAAAGCTGATTGTGAAAAAATTTTGAATAGCTATAAATCAGAAGATTTTATCACAACAACAATAAGACCATCAACTGTATGTGGATACGCAAAAAGACAAAGATTAGATTTGGTGGTTAATATTCTTACAAATCACGCTTTTCACAATCGAGAAATTAAAGTATTTGGTGGAGACCAACTAAGACCAAACGTACATATTGATGATATGGTTGATTCTTATTTAGCAATTTTAAATGCCGAACCTAAAAAAGTTAATGGACAAATTTTTAATGTTGGATTTAGAAATCAGTCAGTTAATGAGTTAGCTGAAGATGTAAAAGAAGTTATTGGGAGCGATATAAGTATAGTTAATACAAAATCTGATGATAATAGGTCGTATCATGTTAGTTCTGAAAAAATTAAAGATATTTTAGGTTTTGAAACAAAATATACGGTAAAAGATGCAGTTACAGACCTAAAAAATGCTTTTGAAAAAAAATTATTAACAAATACATTTAATGATGAGTTTTTTTTCAATATTAAAAGAATGAACAATATTAATTTAAAGTAATAAATTGAAAGTTAGATACTCATATTTAAGTCAACAATTCTCAAATTGTGATGACCTTTGGAGAAATTTAAAAAATTTTGTAAAAACAGGTGATTTTACTCTTGGAAAAGAACTATTAAAATTTGAGAAAAAATTTGCAAAACTTATAGGAACAAAATATGCAGTTGGTGTTAATTCAGGTACGGATGCAATAAAACTTAGTTTAAAAGTTATAGGTATTAAACCAGGTGATGAAGTTATTACTGCTGCCAATACATTTGTTGCTACTGTGGGTGCGATATGTGAACTAGGAGCAATACCAGTATTTGTTGACTGTGATGATAGCTTTTGCCTGGATGTTGATTTAGTAGAAAAAAAGATTAGTAGAAAAACAAAAGCAATAGTTCCTGTTCATTTTACTGGTTATATGACGGATATGATTAAGTTAAATAAGATTGCAAAAAAATACAAAATTCCAATAGTTGAAGATGCATGTCAGTCCATATTAGCGTCAATAAATAAAAAAAACTCAGGTACATGGAGTGATTTTGGTGCATTTTCATTACATCCATTAAAAAATATTAATGTTTGGTCTGATGGTGGAATTATCGTTACAAGTAATAAAAAGTATTACGAGCATCTTAAACTTCTTCGCAATCATGGTCTAGTTGATCGGGACAATGTAAAAATCCCAGGTTACAATTCTAGACTAGATACTTTTCAGGCAGTTGTAGGAAATTGGTTAATACCAAGTGCAAAAAAAATTGCAGATCAAAGAATAAAAAATGCAAATTTTTATGATGAAAGTTTAGGAAAAATTAAAGAGATATCAATACCACCAAGAATAAAAAATTATAAAATTGTTTATCATTTATATATTGTCTTTGCTAAAAAAAGAGACGACCTTTTAAAGTATTGTTTGAAAAAAGGAATAGAAGCAAAAATTCATTATCCAATTCCTATGTATAGACAGCCTGCAATGAAATATTTAAAACACAAAAAGGGAGACTTTCCTGTTTCTGATAGACACACTAAATCAATAATTAGTTTTCCGTGTGATCAGCATCTTTCAAAAAAACAAATGAATTATGTAATAAAGTGTGTCACTGAATTTTATTCAAAAAAATGAAAATTCCTTACGTAAATATACAAAAGCAATACGAGTCAGAAAAAAAACAATTATTAAAGATAATTGATAATGTTCTTATTTCTGGAAAATGGGTTGGTGGTTCAGAAGTTGATAAATTTGAAAATAATATTAGTAAAATTTGTAAAACTAAATACTGTGTATCACTAAATAGTGGAACTGATGCATTAACATTAGCGCTTCATTTGCTTGGTGTAAAAAGAGGTGATGAAGTTATAACACCACCAAATTCGTTTATTGCTTCCACAGCCGTAATAGTTCATTTAGGTGCAAAACCTATTTTTGTAGATGTTAAGAGTGATCAAAGTATTGATGAAAAAAAAATTGAGGAAAAAATCACCAACAAAACAAAAGCTATTATGCCAGTACATCTTACAGGTAGAATGTGTTCAATGGACAAAATTATAAATATTTCAAAAAAATATAAAATTCCCGTCATTGAAGATTGTGCTCAATCAATAATGTCAAAATATAAAAATAAAATGTCTGGAGCCTGGGGTGATGTAGGATGTTTTTCAGCACACCCTCTTAAAAATTTAAATGCAATTGGTGATGCAGGCTATTTGACAACAAATAATAAAAATATTTATGATAAAATAAAAAACCTTAGAACTCATGGAATGGAAGAAAGTAGAGACAATGTAAAAAATTTTGGATATGTATCCAGAATGGACCATTTACAGGCAGCAGTTTTAAATTTTAGACTAAATAACTTAAAAAAAGTGACAAATCTTAGAAGAAAAAATGCTGATATATATTTAGAAAACCTAAACCTAGAAAAAATATATTTTCCAATTGAAAAAAAAGATGAATTTAATACTTATCATACATTTGTAATTCAGGTGGATGACAGAGATAAATTAAAAAAGTATTTAAAAAAAAAGGGTGTAGAGACAGCTATTCACTACCCAATGCCAATACATTTACAAACTGCATCTAAATTTTTAGGATATAAAAAAGGCTCTTTCCCAGAAACTGAGAAACAATCTAAACATATTTTAACTCTACCGATTAATCAATATTTGAAAAAAAATGAAATCCATTATATTTGCAAAACAATTAATAATTTTTATTCTTAAAAATAATGAAAAAAAAAGCAGAATTAATAATTAAATTAGACAAGAGATCGTTATATCTTAGGTCACTTGTAGTAGAGTGTTTATTTGGAGGTGGTAGAGGTCATATGGGTTCAGCTATGTCTTTAATAGAAATACTAAGAGTCCTATATGATAATTTTTTGAAATATAATCCAAAAAAGCCTAGTGATAAGAATCGAGATAGATTAATACTTAGTAAAGGACATGGGTGTTTAGCATTATATGCTTTATTAGCAGATAAAAATTTTTTTGATAAAAAAGTTTTAAGATCAGCAAGTAAATTTAATTCAATTTTAGGTGGGCATCCAGAATATGGTAAAGTACCTGGTGTGGAAGCTTCAACCGGAGCTTTAGGGCACGGACCAGCAATAGGGGTTGGAATGGCCATAAGTGCAAAACTTAATAAACTAAATTATAAAACTTTTACGATTGTTGGTGATGGTGAAATAAATGAGGGATCTTTTTGGGAATCATCAATGATAGCATCAAAACACAAACTAAAAAATTTCCATATAATAGTCGATTATAATAAAATCCAATCCTATGGGAAAATAAAAGAAATTTTAGATTTGGAACCTTTAAGACTTAAACTAGAAAGTTTTGGATACAAAGTCTCTGAAGTTAATGGACATAATGTTAATCTTTTAAAAAAATATTTTACAAAAATTAAAAAGAATAAAGACAAACCAACAGCACTGATATGTCATACCATAAAAGGCAAAGGTTTTCCTTTTGCAGAAAATAATCCATATTGGCATCATAAGAATTCTTTTACAGAAAAAGAAGTTAAGGAAATTAACAAATATTTAGGAAAAAAATAATTTATGAGACAAACATGTTTAAATACAATTTATGAATTAGCAAAAAAAAATAAAAAAGTTATATTTATAGGTTCTGATTTAGGACCTGGAGTCCTAGACTCTTTTAAAAAAAAATACCCAGATAGATTTTTTATGGAAGGAGTTGCAGAACAATCAATTATTGGACTAGCAGCAGGAATGGCATTTGAAAATTTTAGACCTTATGTGAACACCATAGCAACATTCATTACAAGAAGGTGTTTTGAGCAAGTGGTAGTTGATCTTTGTGTTCATAATTTACCAGTTACTCTGATAGGTAATGGTGGTGGACTAGTTTATGCACCCTTAGGACCAACTCACCAAGCTATTGAAGATATTTCTATTATGAGGTCTATACCTAATTTGACAATAATATCACCAAGTGATGCACATGAAATGAAAAATCTGATGCTCGACTCTATAAATTTAAAAGGACCGTTGTATGTTAGGATAGCTAGAGGTGGTGAAGAAATAATTACTCAAAAATTTAAATCTAAAATTGGAAAAGCAATTAAGTTAAAGAAAGCTAAAGATTATTATTTTTTAACTACAGGAATCACTAACCACATTGCTTTAAAAGCTTGTAAATTTTTAAAAAAATCTAAAAATATAGATTGTGGTGTGGCTCATTTTTCTACCATTAAACCGTTAGATAAGATTTTTTTAAATAATATTATAATAAATTCAAAAAAGATTATAACCGTCGAGGAAAATGTTAAGGCTGGTGGTTTTGGATCTTCTATATTAGAATTTTCATCTGAACTTTCTAGCACAAGAAAGAAAGCTGATATAAAAATTATGGGTTTGAAAGATAAATTTTTAGAAAAATATGGAACACAACAAGAATTACTTGATTATAGTGGATTAAGTTTTAAAGATTTATCTAAAAACATGAAAAATTTTATAAAAAAGAAATGAGCTTATATTTAGAAAAATATGAGAGCGAACTTAGTAAAAAATTTATAAAGAATGGCTATGTAATTTTAAAAAAAAAAAATTTAACTAATTTAAAATATATAAGAAGCCTTATAATTAAAAAATCTGCACAAATACTTGGCATTAAGCCACCAAACGATAAAGCTTCGGAAAAATTTTTAAACAACATTCATAAAGATATTAAAATTAAAGATCTTAATAATTTTAGACTTAAAATTATTAAATATATGAATGAGGATAAAAATTTTAAAAGAAACTATTTTTATAGTGCAAAAGATTTGCTATTCACTCTAGTGGGCAATGAGTTAGCAATGCAATCAAGAGTGAATTTAAGCATTCAACTACCCAGTGATAAAAGCTCGTTACTACCAGTGCACTCAGATATTTGGTCAGGTGACTCACCATTCGAAGCTGTTGTTTGGTTACCTATGGTTAATTGTCACTCAACTAAAACAATGTATTTATTGAAACCTGAAAAGTATAATAAAATTCATAAAAATTTTTCTAAATATATTGGTAAGAGTAGTTTGGATTTTTACAGGTCAATTAAAAATGATGTTAAATGGATTAAAATTAATTTTGGTGAGGTCTTGATTTTTAATCAAGCACTACCTCATGGGAATGTTGTTAATAAAGAAAATGAAACTAGATGGTCAATGAATTGCAGATTTAAAAGCTTATATAGTCCTTATGGGGATAAAAAAATAGGTGAGTTTTTTGAACCTATTACTTTAAGAGCAGCTTCAAAGATTGGTATGCATTATCACTTACCAAAAATAAATGATTAAAATAAGAGGCTATATTCACAGCAGACCCTTTATGGGGGAAAGAGTGCCACAAAATATTCAAAATTTAGTCATTAGGGATTTTTGTGAAAAAAATAATTTATTTTACAATTTAAGTGTAAGTGAGTATTCAATGCCTAATAGTTATAAAATTTTAGATCAAATTATAGAAGAACTTAAAAGCCTCGATGGCATTGTAGCTTATAGTGTATTTCAGCTTCCTATGGATAATAAAAAAAGATACACAGTTCTAAATCAAATAGTTAAAAAAAATAAAAGATTTTATTTTGCGCTAGAAAATATGAAACTTGCTAATCAAGAAGATTTAGAAAAAATTGAAAATATGTGGCTTATAAAAAAAACATTACCAAACTGTTTAAAAAAAATATAAGTTTATGGGAACTCTTAAAAATTTTGTAAATCCTTTACATCAACAAACAAAAAGAAATTATATTGAAAGAATGATTAATGAAAAAGTTGAATGTAGTAAGATTGCTAAAAAATATGATAAAGATTATTGGGATGGTGAGAGAAAATATGGATATGGAGGTTATAAATTTATACCTGGTCGATGGAAGCCAGTAGCGCTAGATTTGATAAAAACATATAATTTAAAAGCTGGCTCTAATGTATTAGATGTTGGTTGTGGTAAAGGTTTTTTAATATATGAAATGCTTCAAATTGAACCCAAGCTTAATATTATTGGTTTTGATGTATCTCAGTATGCAATTGATAATTCTAAGAATGAAATTAAAGATCTTATATCAATTGGAAATGCTAAAAAAAAATTTCCTTACTCTGATAAAAACTTTGACTTAGTCATATCACTTGGCTCTCTTCACAATTTATCTTTAGAGGAACTTTCAAGCTCTTTAAAGGAAATAACAAGAGTTGGTCTTCACTCTTATATAATGGTTGAAAGTTATCGAACAGAAGAAGAACTATTTAATTTTCAATGTTGGGCTCTTACATGTAAAACTTTTTTAAACTCAAAAGATTGGGTTTGGTTTTTTAAAAAGAATAATTATGAAGGTGATTACGAGTTCATATATTTTGAATAGTTATGAAAAATTGGAAAAAATTTTCTAAAAGTACATCAGTTTATTTTCCAAAAAAAATAAATAAATTTTTAACCTTATCAAAAAAAAAATTAGAATTTATTAAAAAAAATAAAAATTTAGTTAATTTAAAAAGTAGAATTTGTTCTCATACTTCAAATAAAGATAAAATTCATGAAATGTTCATTTTTCATAAAAAAGATGCATATGTGAGACCTCACAGACATATTAATAAATTAGAGTCATTTCTTTTAATTAGTGGTAAGGCTACTATAATTTTTTTTGATAATAATGGTAAACCAAAACAAGTAATAAAAATGGGAAATTATAGTTCAGGTAAAGCATTTTATTATAAAATTTTTAAATCTTTCTTTCATACGGTGATAATAGAAAAAGATGTACTTTTCCAAGAGGTAACCAGTGGGCCTTTTGTAAAAAATAAAACTATCTATGCAAAATGGTCTCCTGAAGAAAAAAATGTTGAAGAAGTTAAAAAATATTTATTAAAATTGAAAAAAGTAGCTAATCGTAGCTAATTATATTTATGAATAAGAAAAATTATAAAAAGATCAATGAATGTAGACTATGCAGAAGTAAAAAATTAAGTATTGTTTTGCCATTAAATAAAAGTCCTCTGTGTGACGCATATTTAAAAAAAAGAAGAAAACAGCAATTTTATGATTTAAAACTTTGTTTGTGTGACTCATGTAAATTTGTTCAAATAGATACTGTTGTTGATCCAAAGATTATTTATAGAGATTATATATATGTAACAACTAGCTCGGTTGGTTTAGTTGATCATTTTAAAAATTATACAAAAGATATTTGTAAAGCTCTAAAGTTTAAAAATAAAAAATTTGTAATTGATATTGGAAGTAATGATGGAACACTATTAAGTTATTTTAAAAAAAAAAAGCATAAAGTCTTGGGAATAGAGCCGTCTTATCGTTCTGTTGTTGAAGCAAAAAAAAATGGAATAGATTCGATCTGTGAATTTTTTGATAATAAAGTTGCTAAAAAAATTGTTAACAAACATGGTTTAGCTGATTTTATTTCTATAAATAATCTATTTGCAAATGTTGAAGATTTAAACACGTTCACAAAAGATCTTGAAATTATCCTTGCCCCAGAAGGTGTTATCGCTGTAGAATCCTCATATTTGTTAAACATGATTAATAATATGGTTTTTGATTTTATTTATCATGAACACTTATCTTATCTGTCAATATTTCCATTAGAAGTTTTTTTTAGAAAGTTCGGATTAAAATTGATTAGAATTCATAAGGTTGGAACAAAAGGTGGTTCATTAAGATATTTTATAGCAAGAAATAACTCTAAGTGGAAAATTGATAAAAGTGTCCAAGTGTTTAAAAAAATTGAAAAGAAATTTAAAGTATCAAAAAAAAAATTCATTAGTTTTAACAAAAAAATAAACTCAATTAATAAATAATTAAATAACTATTTATCAAAAAATAAAGGTGCAAATATTGTGGGTTACGGAGCTTCAGCAACTACCACAACTCTTATTTCTCATTTTAAACTTAACAAAAAATTTAAATACCTTGTTGATGAAAATCCAGGGAAAATAAATACTTATAGCCCTGGGTTCCATATACCAGTTTATAGTTCAAAAAAACTTAAAATTGATAAACCTAACATTATAGTTATTTTAGCCTGGAGGTACAAAAAACAAATAATAGATAAATTAAAAAAAATGAATTTAAAAACATTAGTTGTTACACCAATTCCAAAATTAGAAATTATAAAAATAAAATAATGAACTATCCCTGGTTTAAACCATTTAATAGTACTTCAGAACTAACTAAAAAAATTCCTATTTTTTTAAGAAAAAATAAGAATACGATGAGTGATTATTCTTTTAAATTAGAAAAACAATTAAAAAAAATACTAAAAGTAAAGCATGCTATACTAACTACTAGTGGTACAAGCGCATTAATGATGGCAACTCTTGCTCTTGGAGCAAAGAGTAAAACTAAAGTTATTTGTACAGACATGACTTGGATAGCAAGTATAAACCCTTCCTTAATTTGTGGTACAGAAGTACATTTGGTAGATACAATTAAAGAGTCTCAAAAAGTAGATTTTGATAAATTAAATAATCTTATAAAAAAAATAAGACCTAATATAGTTATCTTAGTTCATTTAAGCGGTGAACCTGTTTATAATAAAGAATTTAATCTGCTTAAAAAAAGTTTTAAATTTAAAGTTATAGAAGATGCAGCCCAATCTTTTTTGGTAAAAGATATTAAAAAAAAATTTATTGGAACAAATTATGAAATCGGGTGTTTTTCTCTAAGTATTACAAAAATTATTAATATGGTCTACGGAGGATTTTGTGTAACAAATTCTGATAATTTAGCAAAAAAACTTTATTCGATTCGAAATAATGGTGTAAATGCGGAACCTGAGAATGCAAAGCTAGAACTAGCAAATCAGCCAGGTCTAAACTTAAAACCAAGTGATTTGCACTCCTTTATTGGTTTAATAAATTTGAATCATAAAAAGCTTATCTTAGAGAAAGTAAAGAATATTTTTCAGCTATATCAAAAATATTTAAATAATAAAAATATTAAACTATTAAAAATTAGAAAAGTTGACTTGCCTTCTTTATACGTATCAGTATTTATAAAAAATAGAAATGATTTTTATAAATATTGTAAAAAGAATAATATTCAAATTCATTTAGGAACCAGATCTATAAATGAAACTAAAATTGTAAAGAAAAAAAAACCTTCAAATTTTATAAACTCGACTTACTTATCAAAACATTTAGTCAGACTTCCATGTGGACCTGGTTATGGTAAAAAAGAAATATTTGATGTAATAAAAATTCTAAATTCTTATAAAAAGTAAATTTTTTATGTACTTTAAAAATCTATCTAAGCATTATTTACAAATTAAAAAAGGTGGATTTCTAGTTATCTTTAAAAAATTTATATCTATTTTTTATTTATTTTTTGAGCTTATAGCACACTTAATATCTATCCCGGTATTTATTATAATAACCTTAATTAGACCTTGGTATTTAATAAGATGGCATAAATTGTATTCAAGTAGAATTGGCCACTTTGCTTTATATACTGAATTATACTGTTGTGAGCGTGATGCTAATTTAAACTTCCCCGAACAAAAATATAAAGATATTTTTTATTTGGATAAATATGTATGTAACAAAACATTAGAAAATATGTGGAAAAGGAAAATTTCAGTTTTGCCTGCATGGTTAATTAAACCAATACACAATATTAGTAATTTATTTTTAGGTAAAGAAAATATTCATACAATACAAAGTCCAACTAATGTAGACAGGGATGTTCATAATTTATTAGAAAGGTTCAGTTCACATATTAGTTTTACTTCAGAAGAGGAAATAAAAGGAAAAAAACTTTTAGAAAAGTTAGGCCTACCAAAAAATGCTAAGTTTGTATGTTTGATTGTTAGAGACTCAGGATATTTAAATAGACACGGAAAAGTACAAGATGAAAAAAGATGGAATTATCACAATTATAGAGACGGAGATATTGAAAAATATATTTTGGCAGCAGAGGAACTTGCTTCAAGGGGATATTATGTTTTTAGGATGGGAATTAACGTTTTAAAACCATTGAGATCGTCTAATCCAAAAATAATTGATTATGCAAACTCTGGAATAAGAAGTGATTTTATGGATGTATATCTAGGAGCAAAATGTACATTTTGTATTTCTACAGCGTGTGGTTTCGACGCTATTCCAACAATTTTTAGAAGACCGGTTGCAATGATTGAAGTTCCTATTGGATTATTTTTTACGAGTTCAGAAAAAATTTTACTACTAACAAAACATCTTATAAATAAACTTAGTAAAAAAGAACTAACAATATCTGAAATTTTTTCATCAAATGTTGGGATAGCCCAACATAGTAAAGAGTATGAAGATAATAATGTTGAAATATTAGAAAATTCTCCTGAAGAAATAAGAGATTTTATAATTGAAATGGACGAAAGATTAAAAGAAAATTGGAAAGAAACAGATGAAGATATTTTTTTACAAAAAAAGTTTTGGTCAGTTTTTGAAAGAAATATGAGCAATTTAGATCCAAATCTAGAAATTTTTCAAAAAAAGTTTCTTAAATTTAAATTACATGGAAAAATTAAAGCAAAATTTACTGCTAAATATCTTAGGGAAAATAAAAGTTTTATTAATTAAAAGTTACAATTTGACTCCAGCACCCTTTAAAAAAATAGCATTTTCATCAAGTGACCACCTGGGTTTTGCAGGAAAATCTAAATTATCAAACTGATTTAACTTAAATTTTTCTAAACCCACCATTGCAATCATCGCTGCATTGTCTCCACATAGATTAATAGGAGGAAAAATTGCTTCAAAATTTTCTTCTTCACATAGTTTTTTTAAAACTTCTCTAATTTTTTTGTTTGCTGCTACACCTCCAGCTACAACAAATGTATTACCTTTTTTATCAATATTTTTGAATTCTTTAAAAGCAACTTTACTTTTTTTATATAATATTTCTTCAACAGTTTTTTGAAAAGAGGCTGCTAAGTCAAACTTTTCTTGGTCTGTTTTTATTTGCTTTGAGATTTTTAAAACAGCAGTTTTTAAGCCTGCAAATGATAAATTACAACCACCTTTGTTAAAGATAGGTCTTGGTAATTCATATTTATTAGGATTGCCTTTTTTTGCGAAACTTTCTATTTGTGGCCCCCCTGGAAATTCTATCCCAAGCATTTTAGCAGTTTTATCAAATGCTTCACCGACAGCGTCATCAATTGTTGTGCCCAATCTTTTATATTTACCTAATCCTTCTACACTTAAAAATTGAGTATGTCCCCCAGAAATTAAAAGTAACAGATAAGGGTAGTTTAACGCAGAATTTAATTTAGGACTTAATGCATGACCCTCTAAATGATTAACAGCTATAAAAGGTTTGTTAAGTGAAGAGGCCATAGCTTTTCCAAAACTTAAACCAACAGACAAACAAACTATGAGACCAGGGCCTGCTGTGGCAGCAATTGCATCTAAGTCTTTAAGCATCACACCGCTTTCATCAATTGCTCTTTTTGCAATTAAATCAATTTTTTCAATATGAGATCTTGCAGCAAGCTCAGGAACCACACCACCAAATTTTTTATGAACCTCAACTTGACTTGAAACAATATTAGATAAAATTATTGGAGCACCTTGTTCATTTTCAGTAATGATTGACACAGCTGTTTCATCACAACTTGATTCAATTCCTAGAATTATAGGTTTTTTGCTCATAAAATTAGATTTTATTAATAATACAATTTAATTATAAGTTATGAATTATAAAAGAACTAAATGAAAAAAAAAATTATTATAGGATCTAGAGGGAGTAAACTTGCTCTAATTTATGCTGAAAGAGCAAGAACAGAACTACTAAAAAATCAACAAATAGAAAGCGTAGAGATAAAAAGTATTAAAACAAGAGGCGATACAATAATAGATTTAAGAGTATCAGAATATGGTGGCAAAGGATTATTTTGTAAAAAAATAGAAGAAAAGCTATTGGGTAAAAATATTGACATAGCAGTTCATGCACTAAAAGATATGCCAACTGATGAAACAGAAGGATTATTAACTAATTGTTTTTTAGAAAGAAATGACCCAAGAGAAATTCTAATTAGTAATAATAACGAAAATATTCAAGAACTTAAAACTAATGCTATTGTTGGAACATCGTCTTTTCGTAGGGAATTTCAGTTAAAAAAAGTAAGAGAGGATCTTAATTATAAAATAATAAGAGGAAATGTTGATACAAGAATTAAAAAATTAAATGAAAATTTATATGATGCAATAATTTTGTCTTATGCCGGCATTAAATCATTAGGCTTAGAAGATAAAATTTCTCAAACTTTTTTAACTTCAGAAATAATTCCTAGTGCTGGGCAGGGTGTTGTTGCCTTGCAGTGTAGGAAAAATGATCAACAATTAATAGAGATATTAAATAAAGTTAATCATCAGCCAACACACAGCTGCATTAAAGCTGAAAGAAACGTTTTAAAAGTATTAGAGGGAGACTGTGAAACAGCAGTTGGTGTATTTGCAGAAATTAATAAAAATAAGATAGAACTCGAAGCAGAACTTTTTTCTTTAGATGGTAAACAAAGATTTTATCTTAAATTATCAAAAAATTTAAAATCAGCCTCAGAGCTAGGAATAGAAGTGGGTGAAATACTTAAAAAAAAATCTAATAACTCATATAAAAAATAATATGCATATTTTATTAACTAGACCTCTAGAAGATTGTAGTGAAATGATTGTAAAATTTCAATTATTGGGTCACAATGTTTCCCATTTACCATTAATTAGTATTGAAGGTTCAAAATATGAATCTTTAAATTATTCTGATTTTAAAGGAATTATTTTCACAAGCGCAAATGCAATTAAATTTTTAGATGTTAAAAATATAGATAAAAAATTAATTTGTTTCTGTGTGGGTGGTGCAACGGAAAAAAAAGCTAGAGGTGTTGGCTTTCAAAATGTTTTTGCTGCAGATGGTAATGTAAATAATTTAAAAGAACTAATTTTGCTAAATCTCAACCCTTCAGATGGGAAACTACTCTATGTAAGTGGAGAAGTTATTTCTAGTAATTTGGATCAACAACTAATTTTTAATGGCTATAATATAAAAAAGATAATTAATTATAAAGCCAACCCGATTGAAAAATTTGAACAAAGTTTTATTGATAAGCTTAAAGTAAAGATGCCAGATATTGTTTATGTCTATTCACAAAATAGTGCTATTAACTTTTTAAATATAATTAAGAATTATCAACTAGAATCCCTTTGGATGAGCACTAATTTAATGTGTATTGGTGAAAAAACATCAGCAATTTTGAATAAAATTAAATGGAGGAAAATTTTTCTTTTTAATCCTGGAGAAGAAGAATTTTTGCTGTATAAAATTTAGCAATGGACATATTTAATAATTTTACTGATCTATTTATATCTGTTTGGTCTAAAGGAATTTATGGAGTTGATATTTTTCAAATACTAATTGGTATTGGAATTTTTTTTATTTTTTTAATCTTTAGAGGCATTATTAGTAAAGTAATTATTAAAAGACTAAAAGCTATTGCAAAAAAAACTACGAATAAATTAGATGATACATTTGTTAATGCAATGGAGGGTCCAGCAAGATTTTTACCAATTGTATTAGGTTTTTTTATTTCAAGTTATTACATGTCATTTGGAGATGATGGCAGAGCCGTAGTTGATACAATTAATAGAACTTTAATAACGATTTTAATTTTTTGGGTAATTCACCAAATCATTGAACCAATTTCTTATATTTTAAGTGGTTTAGATAAAATGTTAACAAGAGAATTAATTGGCTGGATTATTAAATCTTTAAAAATTTTAGTTTTTATTTTAGGCTTAGCAGCTGTTCTTGAGCTTTGGGGAATAAAAATTGGACCAATTATTGCTGGACTAGGTTTATTTGGTGTAGCAGTTGCCCTGGGTGCACAAGATTTATTTAAAAATTTGATTTCTGGCATTTTAGTACTTGTTGAAAAAAGATTTAAGATTGGGGATTGGATATCGGTTGATGGTATAATTGAGGGGATAGTTGAAAAAATTGGTTTTAGATCAACAACCATTAGAAAATTTGATAAATCATTAGCAATTATTCCTAACTTTCAATTTGCAGAAAATGCAGTTGTTAATGTTAGTGAAACATCTAACTGGCTGATTAGTTGGATTATTACCCTTCAATACGACACAACTATTGAACAATTAAAAACTGTGAGAAACGAAATCGAAAATTATATTAATAAAAGTGATGACTATAATATTAGCATTGGTGTTGCAGTTAGAATTGATAAATTTTCTGATAGCTCAATAGATATGTATGTTCGTTGTTTTACAAAAACTGATAGTTGGAATGAATGGCTTTCTGTAAAAGAAAGACTTGCAATTGAAATAAAACAGATAGTAGAAAAAAATAAAGCATCATTCGCTTTTCCAAGCCAGTCAATTTACATTGAGAAAAAATAATGAAAGCAATCTATCTTTTGGCTTATGAGCTTCTAAATATTTACTATTATATAGTGATTGTTAATGTAATAATTAGTTGGCTTGTAGCATTTAGTGTTTTGAATACACAAAATAGATTTGTTTATTCTATATTGGAGCTATCTTATAAATTAACAGAACCAGCCCTTAATAGAATTAGACGTTTTTTACCTAATTTAGGGTCACTAGATATCTCACCAGTTATATTACTAGTATTGATTTGGTTTTTACAAACATGTATGAAGCTCTATTTAGTACCAATAATATTTAATTAAATTATGATTTTAATAGATGGAAAAAAAATTGCAGCAGAACTTAGAGAAGAGCTAAGGCAAGAAGTTGTAGAGCTTAAAGCTAAATACAATAAAATTCCAGGGCTTACTGTAATTTTAATTGGGGACATGGCCCCTAGTCAAATTTATGTTCGCATGAAAGAAAAAGCTGCAAATGAGGTTGGATTAAAATCTGAAGTAATTAGATATCCAGGAACTGTGGAAGAAAAAATAGTATTAGATAAAATTGAAGAGCTAAATAAAGATGAAAGCATTTCAGGAATTTTAGTTCAATTACCCTTACCAAAACACATTGATAAGCAAAAAGTTATTGAAACTATCTTGCCAGGAAAAGATGTTGATGGATTTCACCCAATGAATGTTGGAAATCTTTCATCAGGCTATGAAAGTTCAGTACCATGTACTCCATTAGGGTGTTATTTAATGATTAAAAAAATTGAACCTAACTTGAGTGGGAAAAAAGCAGTTATGATTGGTAGATCAAATCTAAATGGTAAACCAATGGCACAACTACTTTTGAAAGAAAATTGTACAGTAACAATAACTCACTCGAAAACTAAAGATTTAAAAGCAGAATGTTTAGAAGCAGATATTATCGTTGCTGCAGTTGGTATACCAGAGCTTGTAAAAGCAGATTGGGTTAAAAAGGATGCAATCGTAATTGATGTAGGTATTAACAAAACTGATAAAGGCATAGTAGGAGATGTTGCATTTAAAGAAGTTTCAAAAGTTGCAAAAGCTTTAACACCAGTTCCTGGTGGGGTAGGACCAATGACTATTGCCTGTTTATTAAAAAATACTATTGAATGTTTCAAAAGATCTCAAAAATAGGAATTCAAAAAATATTAAGAAAAATTCATATATTTCATAATATTTATATTAAACATAAGTTTTTTATTAAGAAAAAATCTTATGCAATGGATAACGAAGACACCGAAGTATTAAATTATTTTAAAGATAAGAAAAATGGGTTTTACGTTGATGTTGGTTGTTATCATCCAATTCACAGAAATAACACTTACTTACTTTACAAACAAAATTGGAATGGAATAAACGTAGACACAAGTCAATTTTCAATTGATTTATTTAATTATATGAGACCTGAGGATCTTAATTATAATTGTGCAATATCTAACAAGAAAGAAATTATAAAACTGTTTTACCAGAAAGAACTCAGTCAATTAAGTACTATCGAAAGTGATCAAGCAAAAACTGTTTTTCAGGGAAACATAAAAGAAAAAAATATACAAGCATTCACCTTAGATGAAATATTAAATAAAGGTAAATATAAGGATAGTAAAATTGACTTTTTGGATATTGATGTTGAAGGAGCTGACCTAAAAGTTTTAGAGGGACTTTCCTTTGATAAATTTAAACCTGAGTTAGTGTGTGTTGAAATTCACACAAAAGAAATAATACAAAATGATATCTATAAACTTCTAATTGATAAAAATTATGAATTACTTTGGTCTGGCATTTTTAGTCACATTTTTAAAAGATTACAAAATTAAGATTAGTTTTATTGATTTCTAATTAGGGGGTAAACTTTTGGGTTTAAATATTTTAAATTTGTTAACATGATTAAAGCCAATGTTACTAAGCCAATACTTCCACTAATGTTAAATAATATTTTTAAATCTAATTGCCAAACCAACTGAAAGATGTTTTCAATAACATAATAAGAACCGATTACAGCAAAAAATATTGCGATTAATATTACTGAAAAAAAAATTAAAGCAAATTCTATAACAGAAGATAGAATAATCTCTTTTTTTGAAAAACCTAAAATTTTAAAAACTAAATTTTGAAACTCTTTAATCTTGCCCTGTACAATAATTGCACTAGAGATAACAATTAAACCTATAATAATTGTAATTGTTGAAATTAAAATTACAGCAATAAAAACTTTGTTTAATATATTGGTTACCTTTGTAAGATAATCAGCAATTCTTATAATTGAAATACTTGGCAAAGCTTCCAATAGATTGGTTTCTTTGAATTTTGTTTGATCCTTAAATTTAGCTGTTGCTAAATATTCATGTGGAATAGTATTTGCAAATTGTGGATTGAACAACATTGCAAAATTTATAGATAAATCTCGATAATCAACTGCTCTAAAATTAATTATTTTTCCTTCAATTTCTCTTCCATAAATATTAAGTGTAAAAATATCTCCCAATT
>Ga0115000_10000743_pt1 | contig 30010 bp, 31 predicted proteins | sample ArcticOcean_MG_C_6_FD_89690 | JGI IMG/M metagenome (GOLD analysis project Ga0115000, IMG submission 89690) | Marine microbial communities from western Arctic Ocean - ArcticOcean_MG_CB8_128 | ecosystem: Environmental > Aquatic > Marine > Oceanic | place: Arctic Ocean: Canada Basin | collected...
CTGAAGTATTTTGATGATAAAGATATCAAACCTGATTTAATTGTTATTGATGGGGGTAAAACACAGCTAAAATTTACTCGATCCATAATCAAAGCTTCAGTCCATAATGATATTAAAGTTATTTCTATCGCTAAAGGTGGCAATAGAGTTCGAGCTACTGAAACAATTTTTTCTGGAAGTGGAATAGTAGAATTTGATAAATATTCAAAATCATATTTATTACTGCAAGAGATGCGAGATGAAGCGCACCGTTTTGCAATTTCGGCACAAAGAAAGAAAAAGAAAAATACAATAAAAAAATCAAAATTAGATACTGTCCCCGGTATTGGGCAGGTTTTAAAGATAAGATTATTAAATAAATTTAAAAATATTAAATTTATTAGAGAGGCAAGTATTGAAGATTTAATGACTATAAATGGTATTAATGAGAAAATAGCACAAGAAATTAAAACAATATTAAATTAATGACATATTTTATAAATTTACTAACGCTTTCCAGAATTTTTCTTGCCGCTGTTATTTTTTTATTATTAACTAGGCCAGAAGGATATTTTCTAGCCTTTATCTTATTTTTTGTAGCAGGAGCAACTGATTATTTTGATGGTTACTTGGCAAGAAAATATAACTTAACTTCTGAGATTGGAGAGATTTTAGATCCAATTGCAGACAAAATATTAATTATTTTTGTTTTATTTGGGCTTTCAGTAAATCTTACAAGTTATTTCATAGGTTTCATCGCTTCTTTAATAATAACAAGAGAAATTTGGGTAGGAGCTCTTAGAGATTTAAATGCAAGAAAAGGAATTTCGGATGCTACTAAGGTAACTTTTTTAGCAAAAATTAAAACAAGCATTCAACTTTTTACTATTAGTGTCTATTTACTAGGACTCGCTATTAACAATATGCTTTTAATTCTATTTGGAGATATGCTGCTGGTTCTTTCATTATTGATTACTCTATATACTGGTTATATTTATACCGCAAATTCATTTAAAAAAAAGATATGAAAGTAGCAATAATTGGATATGGATTTGTAGGTAAGGCCCTTAAGAATGGTCTTAATAATGATGTTGATACACTTCTTATTGATCCTAAACTTAACACTAATATAAATGATTTAAAGATATTCTTACCAAATATTATTTTCATAACTGTACCTACTCCGATGAATGATGATGGAACACAAGACATACAAATAGTAGAAAGTGTAATAAATGCATTGTATGAGATTAATGATTCAGCATTAATTGTTTTAAAAAGCACCGTTCTACCAGATTATTTATCTGAAATAGCTTTAAAAATACCAAATATTGTTTTTAACCCCGAATTTCTCAGAGAAAAATATGCAAATGAAGATTTTATTAATCCAGATCTTATTATTTTTGGCGGGAACGATGATTCAACAAAAATTTTAGCAAGCTTTTATAAGAATCATACAAGGTGTAAAAACCATGAATACCAATTTACCGATCTAATTTCAGCTTCCTTAATAAAGTATTCAATAAACACATTTTTATCTACCAAAGTTATATTTTTTAATGAACTTTATAAAGTTTTTAAAAATTCCGATACTAAAGATAGCTGGGAGAGCTTTATTAAGGTTCTTGTGAATGATAAGAGGATAGGTTCTTCGCATATGCAGGTCCCAGGATTTGACGGAAAACTTGGGTTTGGTGGTCCTTGTTTTCCCAAGGATGCCAAAGCTCTATTGGAATACTCAAAACAGATAGGAGCACCTTTTCAACTTCTTGATAAAACTATTACAATAAATAACAAAATTAGAACTCAATATGACAATTTAAGCGACAGAGAAATAGAGCAAAATATTAATTATAAAAATAAAACATAGAATGTTATGTAATGAGAGATTGAATGAAAGTAGTAATTGTTAGTGGAGGTTTTGACCCAATACATTCTGGGCATATAGCTTATTTCAAGTCTGCCAAGTCTCATGGCGATAAGCTTGTAGTGGCTCTAAATAGTGATATATGGCTAGAAAAAAAGAAAGGGAAATCTTTTATGCCATTTAATGAAAGAAAAGTAGTTATTGAGAGTATTAAATATGTTGATGAAGTTATTGACTTTGAAGATGATGAAATAGGAAGTTGTATTAATGCATTAGAAAAAGCTAAAGTCTTATTTCCAAATGAAGATTTATTATTTGCCAATGGCGGTGATAGAAATGATGGCAATATCCCTGAAATGTCAGTAGATGGTATTGATTTTATATTTAGCGTTGGAGGCGATGATAAAAAAAATTCATCTTCATGGATCCTTAAAAACTGGAAGTATTATCATGAAAAAAGATTATGGGGATCTTTTTTTAATCTTTTTGAAGAGGAGCAAGTAAAAGTTAAGGAGTTAATTGTTGAACCTAGTAAGGGAATGAGCTTCCAAAAACATTTTAAGAGAAGTGAGATTTGGATGGTTAGCAGAGGGTCTTGTGTTGTAAATTATAGTGAAAGCGATCCAGGAGAAAAAGAAAATATACAACTTAATAAGTTTGATCATTATTTAGTCCCTCTGGGTAAGTGGCATCAAATTACTAATCCTTTTGATGAACCTTGCCATCTTATAGAAATTCAATACGGCGAAGCATGTATTGAAGAGGATATAGAAAGAACAGAATATTATTCTCCGTAATAAATTTTTTTACAAAAAATTGTTATACAATGCTACTGTTTAAAATGGCTGGATGGCAGAGTGGTTATGCAGCGGCCTGCAAAGCCGTTAACTCCGGTTCGATTCCGGATTCAGCCTCCATTAAAATATTTAAATATGTATAATACATATTTGATGTTAGAGCATATAAATTGAAATTTAGCTTTTAACCAAAAGTATATTAGGAGATTATTTGTTTAAGATTGCCCGAGTGGTGGAATTGGTAGACACAAGGGACTTAAAATCCCTCGATAGAAATATCGTGCCGGTTCAAGTCCGGCCTCGGGTACCATTTTAATATTTATACATAGTAAATTAATGTATTTATTAAATTATCTATAAAAAACATAAGTTAACTACTGATTTATAATAATTATGCAGAAAATAAACGATTTTAAAAGTTTAAGTATCAATAATGATGAACTTGATCTTATGCAGCTTTTCCGTATTCTTTTTAATGGTAAATGGTATATTGTTATTGTTACATCTCTTGTATCATTTTTTGTATTGTTATTCAGTCTTTCTTTGCCTAATATTTATCAATCTAAAGCTCTGATAGTTCCTGTTCAATCATCAAAAAATATCTCTGATTCTTTGAACAACTACAGTGGCTTAGCTAGTCTCGCAGGGATTAATCTACCTTCGCAAAATAATCAGAACAATTCCATAGAAGCTATGCATAAATTAAATTCACTCAGTTTTTTTGAAGATAATGTATTACCAAATATCTTTTTACCAGATCTTATGGCATTGAAATCATGGGACAATCAAACCAATAAACTTTCTTATGATGAGGAGATCTTTAACGAAAGTGATAATTCTTGGATAAGAGATTTTTCATATCCAGGAACACGAATACCTACTGCACAAGAAAGTTATAAAAAATTTCATGAGAAGCACTTCAGTTTTAGTGAAGATACAAAAACTGGCTTTATTACTTTATCAATTAAACATCAATCTCCAAATATTGCAAAAGAATGGTCAGAGTTAATTTTTCGGGAAATTAATTCTTTCTACAGGCAGAAAGACAAATTAAATTCAGAGCAATCTGCTGAATTTCTCATTAGTAAAATAGCTATGACAAATATATCTGAAATAAAAGAAGCAATGGCTGCACTTCTTCAGCAAGAGATTCAAAAGCTAACTTTAATTGAAGTAAATCAATCTTATGTTTTTGATTATCTTGATCCTCCCCAAATAATGGAGCAAAAATCAGAGCCAAACAGAACTTTAATTTTAATTCTTGGTATTTTGTTAGGATGTATATCGGGAATACTTATAGTGTTAATAAAGCATTATGGTTTTAGAGAAGTTAATCTTTAAAGTAGTATAGGATCAATTATGAATAATATCTTTTCAAAAATAAAAATAATCTTAAAGGGTATAATCCATTCAATTAAACCTCCAAAAATCAACTTCTCAGATGGTGATACTCTAGAAAAAGCTGAAAATTATTTAGAACGATATAGAGAAATTGTCATGGATCCACTAAATACGATGATAAATCGTGTTCCTAATTCTGGATATATTGATAAAGATGGCGATGTGATTCTTCATAATGGAAATTCAGTAGCAATTAGCGGTAAGAATTCATATTATGGATCTTTTAGTGATATTTTGATCATCAACAGGGGTGTTCATGAGCCATTAGAAGAATACTGTTTTCAAACAGTCCTTAATAAAATACAAAATGACTCACCTAAAATGATTGAGCTTGGTGCTTACTGGTCACATTATTCAATGTGGTTGTCTAAATGCAAGCCAAATTCTGAATGTATTATGGTAGAACCTGATTTTAATAATATAGAAGCTGGTAAAAGAAATTTTCAAAAAAATGGTTATAAAGGCGAGTTTATTCAGCAAATAGTTGGTGAAGATGGTTTTGTTGTTGATAATTTTCTAAATGAGCGTTCAATTGAAACATTAGACATTTTACATTCAGATATTCAGGGTTATGAGGTTGAAATGTTATCTGGTGCTTTGAATTCCTTAAAACATAAAAAAATTGACTATTTATTTATTTCTACACACTCCGAAGAACTTCATGAAGAAGTAAAGCATTTGTTAGAAAAGACAAATTATTTAATAGAGGTGTCATCTGGATTTTCCGAACATACTACAAGCACAGACGGTTTTATCTTTGCTAGATCTTCGTTAGCTATACCTATGTTTGAAAATTTTGAACCGCTTGGAAGATTAGAAATATTAAATTCAAATAATAATGATTTTGTAAATTACTTAGGCAATATTGAATCAATTATAAAAACTAAATCATTTCCACAAGCGAATAAATAATGAATGCTTTAAAATCTATAATCATCAGGCTCATTTCTAAGAATAAATTATTAAAAAGGATGATTGTTGGGGCAGCAGTCCATGGCAAACTACTTCCAGATATCTTTGTAAGAACACATTCCAAACAATTAAGGGAATTATTTTTTGCCCCTTCTGACAACTCAGTGGCTCAACTTAATCAGGATCTATTTGCTGCCATATTTAATCGTTTTAAAAACAATGGTTATTTTATTGAAATTGGTGCAAATGACGGCTTTGATTATTCAAATACTCTTTATTTAGAAAGAGCTTTTTCATGGGATGGTTTGTTAATAGAGGCAAATCCAAAATACAAAGAAAGTCTTTCAAAAAGAGATGCAAAATCTTTTATTGCTGCTGTCGCTGATTCTGATGGTATATTTGAATTTGTTGATGCTGACTTATATGGTGGAATTTCTGAATCAATTGATGCAGAGACGATGAAAAAAAATGGTTTTTCATCAACCATCCAAGTTCAAGGACTTAAATTGCAGAATATTCTAGAAAAAAATTCAGTTCCAAAAGATATAGATTTTATTTCCATAGATGTTGAAGGAGCAGAAAGAAGCGTTCTAAGACAGATGCTTGAGTTAACAAATTATAAAATAAAATGTGGATGTATTGAGCACAATGGAAGAGAGGGTGAAGAAGAAATTCTTACAAAAATGCTAGAGCAATCTGGATATAATATTCTTTGGAGTAACAGCACAGTTCATGATTTATTCTTTAGCAACCCTGATTTCTTGTAAATAATTTTTTAGTGACAAGTAAAGCTAAAAATAAATTATCTTTTAGTGCACTCTACACCGTTTCTCAAGTATTGATAGTAACAATACTAACAGCAGTATTATTTGGCTATGTCATTCGAACAGAAGGAATTGAAGTTCTTGGAATTTGGTCGCTCTTGTTAAGTTTTGGGAGTGTTTCAAGGTTGATGGAGATGGGTCTTACAGGAGCTATAACTAGGTTTGTTGCAACATATAATAGCCAATCAACAAAAGCCACTGTTGCCAAAGTAATTAGTACCGCATTAGTTGCTGTTCTGATCGTTATGTTGGTTTTGATGCCAATTATTTATTCACTTATTTCAATTTTCGTACATCTTATACCTATTGAAATTAGCGAAAGTCTATTATTGTCATTAATTGGATATAGCCTTTTGGGGCTCAGCCTTGTATCTTTAGCCTCAATTTTGCTATCTGGTCTTGACGGACTTGAACTATTTGGTGAGAGAACACTCATTGTAATCTCTGGTCAATTTATTATGACAATAGTAGCAATATTGCTTCTTCCAGCTTATGGTATTTTTGCGCTAGTTTTAGGTATGATTTCACAATCAGTACTTACTATACTTTTATCAATATGGAGACTTTGCAGTTCTTTAAATGTAAATTTGCTATTTGTTACAAAATTCGATTTCATTATATTTAAAGAAATTTTTAGCTATGGCAGCACATTATTAGGAACGTCAGTGCTAATGATATTCTTTGAACCTGTCTCAAAATTATTATTACTTTGGTTTGGAGGCCTAAGTTTCGTTGGATTTTTTGAATTAGCAAATCAAATAGTTCAAAAAATCAGAAGTTTATTTGTTGCTGCTAATCAAGTTCTAATACCAAGATTTGCGACAGCTAGCTTAAATAAAAACAATGATGATAAGGACCTATATCGCAAGGTATTAGAATTGCTTTTCCCTATAGTTTTATGTACTTTTTCATTTATATATGTAGGCCGAGATTTCTTTGCTTTAGTATTGATAGGAGATGCTAATGAGACCTTCAATTTAATTTTAGGAATTTGTTGTTTAACTTGGGGATTTAATACGCTTACCTTGCCTGTTTATTTCTATAATATCGGTGTAGGAAAGGCCTATATAAACTTTATTTGTTTTCTTATGATTTCTATAATAAATATTACTATGGGCTTAATTCTAGGAGGAATGTTTGGGTTAAATGGCGTTTTGTTTTCTTATGCATTTAGTTTAGCTTTCGGAACCTCATATTTGTTATTAAAAATGAAAGTAGAAAAAAATGAATCTGAACATTCTATATTTAGTTTTAGTAATTCACTTTTATTATTTTCTTTGTTGGTTTTAATATGGACTAGCTCAAGGATTTCATTTTTTAAATATGACTGGAATCTTGCTGATTTTGGACTAATTTCTTTCTCTGCTCTTTTTGTGATTTATGTTTTATTTCAGAATCCAATTATTAAAAGAAATATTAATTTTTTGAAAAAATTAGAATTAAAGTAAGATAGTTAGTCAATACATATTAAAATGGAACTAAAGATATGAAAAAAGCATTAATAACAGGGATTACCGGTCAAGATGGATCCTATTTAGCAGAATTTCTTTTAGAAAAAGGCTATGAAGTTCATGGTATAAAACGTCGAGCATCCTCTTTTAATACCCAAAGAATTGATCACATATATGAAGATTCTCACTCAGGGACTCAAAATTTTTTTTTGCATTACGGTGACCTCACTGACTCATCTAACTTAACTAGAATTTTGTCAGAAGTTAAGCCTGATGAAGTTTATAACTTAGGCGCTCAATCACATGTTGCAGTAAGTTTTGAATCTCCAGAATATACTGCTGATGTTGATGCAATGGGCACGCTTCGTTTGTTAGAGGCTATTCGTTTTTTAGGCTTTGAAAAGAAAACGAAATTTTATCAAGCTTCTACTTCTGAGTTGTATGGACAAGTGCAAGAAACGCCCCAAAAGGAAACTACGCCTTTTTATCCTCGGTCACCTTATGCTGTTGCAAAGCTTTACGCTTATTGGATTACAGTTAATTACCGTGAATCATATGGTATGTTTGCCTGTAATGGGATTCTTTTTAATCATGAATCACCGCGTCGAGGTGAAACTTTTGTTACTCGTAAAATTACTCGAGGTCTTGCTAATATTGCACAAGGCTTAGATAAATGTCTTTACTTAGGAAATATAGATGCACTTCGTGATTGGGGTCATGCAAAAGATTTTATTAGAATGCAGTGGATGATGTTGCAGCAAGAGATACCAGATGATTTTGTAGTTGCTACTGGCTATCAATATTCAGTTCGTCAATTCATCATATGGTCAGCAGCAGAATTAGGTATAACTCTTAAATTTTCTGGGAAAGGTATTAACGAGATTGCAACAATTATAAAAATTGAAGGAAATAAAGCTCCAGCATTGAAAGTTGGTGATGTAGTTATAAAAATCGATGAAAATTACTTTAGGCCTTTAGAGGTTGAAACATTGCTAGGAGATCCTTCAAAAGCCAAGGAATTATTGGGGTGGAGTCCAAAAATATCAGTTCAAGAAATGTGTGCAGAAATGATTTCAGAAGATCTACTAATTGCGCAACGCCAAGCATTACTTAAGTCGCATGGTTATGAAGTTCCTTTGTCAGGAGAATAGGATATGCACCTTAAAAAAATATTTGTGGCTGGTCACAATGGAATGGTAGGTTCTGCATTAATTAAAGCGCTTGAAAAGGATCCTAAAAATAAACTCATTACATCTAGCAGATCAGAATTAGACTTAACCAATCAGGCTTTGGTAAATGAATTTTTTAAAAATAATGATATCAATGAAGTTTATTTAGCTGCTGCTATGGTTGGTGGTATATATGCAAATAATGAGTATCCAGCTGATTTTATTTACAACAACCTTATGATAGAAACAAATGTTATTAATGCAGCACATCAAAATGGTATTCAAAAACTTTTATTTTTAGGATCATCATGTATTTATCCAAAGCTAGCTAAGCAACCTATCGCTGAAAAGTCACTTTTAAGTGGTTGGTTGGAACCAACAAATGAGCCTTATGCGATAGCTAAAATTGCGGGAATCAAGTTGTGTGAAAGTTATAACCGTCAGTTTGGAAGAGATTATCGAAGCATAATGCCAACAAATCTTTACGGCCCTGGTGATAATTTTCACCCTAAAAACTCTCATGTCATACCAGCTCTTATTCGCAGAATATATGAAGCAAAAATAGCAAATGAAAATATCATACAAGCTTGGGGCACAGGAACAGTGTTACGCGAATTTCTCTATGTAGATGATATGGCTGAAGCATCAATTTTTCTGATGAACTTAGACATTAATAAATATAAAAAGGAAACTCAACCAATGCTGTCTCATATAAATGCTGGCATGGGAAAGGATATTTCTATTAGGGAGCTTGTGGATACCATAACCACGGTTATAGGTTTTACTGGTAAGATTATGTGGGACAAAAGCAAGCCTGACGGATCCCCTCGTAAGTTAATGGATAGCGCTTCTATAAACCGTTTGGGCTGGAAAGCAAAGACACCTCTAGACCAAGGGCTAATGAAGACATATGACTGGTTTGTAAAGAATCATCTTTCTACTCGCAACTAATTAAATTTGTTAATCCGCTTTACTTATAAATGTAAATGAATAATTTAAAAATCTTACATCTTTCTAATGCTAATCCAAAAAATGGCGGCGGCATTCATGAAGTTGTTTCAAACTTCTACAAATATCAAAAACAGCTTCAACATCATCCAAGCATACTTTATCCAGGCCATCATTTAGAAACAGATTCCATGAAACTTGATAAAAATATTAGAGGTCTTCCAGAATATAGTATTGGCCGATTAAAAATATTGAAAGAATTATTTAAAGCTGTTTCCAATGACATAAGTAGCTTTGATATTATTCATCAACATGGTGTATGGACTCCCATGAGTTTCTATGCTCAAAAAATTAGAAGTAAATCAAAATTAAAGCTAGTGATTCAACCTCATGGCTTATTAGAACCATTTAGATTAAATATTTCTAAGTATAAAAAAAAGCTAGCATACCAACTTTATGAGAAATCAAATTTATCAAATGCTTCTGCAATTATTGCCTGTTCTGAAGACGAAGCTTATAACCTCAAAAAAATGTTTCCTAAGAATGATGTGGCAATTATTCATAATGGTGTATCGTCAGATTTTTATAATACTGATTCAAAAAAATATAATTATCAAAGAAATAAAAAAAGAATACTTTTTTTATCACAAATTATACCTATTAAAGGTTTAGAAAGAATTTTTAGGGTTATAAATGATATTGGTATCGAATCATTTTCGGAATGGGAGTTTTTGATAGCAGGGTATGGAGATGATATTTATATTAACTCACTTAAAACATTAGCCGCAAAATTTAAGCTTGATTCATTAGTAACTTTTGTAGGAACCAAGTTAGGTAAAGAAAAGATAGAAATTTTTGATAATTCAGATGTATTCATCTTACCTACATACAATGAGAACTTTGGTATTGTTGTTCCAGAAGCTCTTGCTCGAGGTATACCAGTGATAACAACTAGAGGAACGCCATGGAGTGAACTAAATGAGTATAATTGTGGTTGGTGGGTTAATAACACTGATGAAGGATTAAAGAACAGCCTTATTGAAATTTTAAGCTGTTCATCTATTAAGTTAAAAACAATGGGACAAAATGGTAAAAAGCTTGTGAAAGAAAAATACCTTTGGGATAAAACAACACCACTAACTATTGAGCTATATACTTGGTTAATAACAGGCGGCAGCAAACCTGATTTTATTGTTTAATTTTTTTTAATGAATTGTTCTGGGTATTCTATTTTAGAGCTTAAATTTCATAGCATTGTTTACATATGTAATTGATGTTTTTTAGAGGAACATAATATGAACATTAACATTATTGAAAGCAATGAGCCGCTTTTAGGCATAGCAATTGCTACATTTAACAGGAAAAATATATTAAAGGAATGTTTAGAGGCGATTAATAAAAGTTCTCATCAAAATATTTTTATATGTGTTGTTGATGACGGAAGCTCTGATGGAACAGACGATATGCTTCAATTAAACTTTCCATCAGTAAAAGTAATAAGAGGCGATGGCAATCTTTGGTGGGCTGAAGCCACCAACAGAGCTATTAAAAAGTGTTTGGAAGCAGAATGTGAGTATGTTGTATTACTTAATGATGACTGCATGCTTATGGAGAATACCTTAGCTAAATTTATTGAAAGGTCTAAAGAATATCCTTCTAGTGTAATAGCACCTATGGTGATGAATATAGAAAATCCGGATCAGGTTTGGTGGGCTGGATCATCCTGGGGCCCACTCTCATACTTTCCATGTATTTGGTTAATTAGACAAAAATTTTCTCATGGCACAGCAATTGATCGTTTGCCTAAAGACCCTTTTGAAACCAGTGAATTTACTGGACGTGGTGTATTTATTCCAAAAGATATTTTTAAGAAAGTTGGACTAATTGATGCCGATGTATTTCCTCAATATGGATCTGATAACGATTTCAGCTTAAGAATAACATCCAGTGATAATAAAGCTATTGTTGATCCTAAAAATAGAGTTTTACTTTATGTTGAGGAAGCTGGACAAAATCAAACAGGAAACATTATTAGTTTACCTATTAGATTTTTTAAGCTTTTGTTTTTCAGAAAAAATGGTGAAGCTGCTATATTTTGGTGGAAATTGCTTAAAAGACATACGCCATGGTATGCATTTCTACCATCTTACTTTTTTATTATCTTGTTAATATTTCTACGGGTATTTAAGATCTTACCTTTAATAAATAAAATCTTAGGAAGAGTAAAGTAGCTAAAATCAATGTTAGATCCTAATATACAGAAACGCAGTTTTCATTTAATTTCTAAATTTAATATCGTTTTAATTTGTTTTGCTGCTTGGATTCTTGCACAGCTCCTAATCCCTATAAAGTTTTTACCTAATTCGTTAATTTCACAACTTGAAATATACAAAAGCCTTATTCCTGCTATCGGAATAACTCTTTGTTTGGCTCTGTATTTAGATAAATTAAAGTTTAATGCAGCATTTTTACCCTTTATTTTATTTAGTATCTTTTGTGTTTTTAAAGCTTTTATTTTGTTAATTATAATAAGCACACTGCCATTTGATATTTTATATCAAACAATAATGTACACTTTATGGATTTTGTTAATGTTTGTAGCTGGACCTTCTTTTTTAAATTCTTTATCAAAACTGAAATTATTTTTAAGGTTCGTGATTATAATTTTTTGTACTGTAATTATTATTTCATTTTTATTTATTTATTATTTTGGTTTGGAAACCTCAACTCTTTATCGTGATGGAAGATTTACTTTTATCTATGGAAACCCTTTATACCTTGGCGCAATTGTATACTCTCTTCTATGCTGCAGTCTCTTATTAAAAGAGTTTAATATCTCAAGAATTGAAAGAATTGCTCTGTCGACACTATCAATGCTATGTTTACTGGCATTGATTGCTTCATTTTCTCGCACATTTCTATTAGCAACGCTATTTCTATTAGCAACAAATTTCTATTTTCAGAAACCTAAACTAGGGTGGATTACAATTATATTTATTCTAATAAGTTTGGTTACAGGACTTTTATTTTTTATCATCCAGATAACTAGCGGCACCATCATAGATAGAGAATCTATTAATTCGCTATCATCTGGACGCCTCTTAAACTGGGTGGGATCATTTCAAGACCTTGATGGTTGGAATTTACTATGGGGAAATGATGGAAGCAGTTCATATCTCAATGTTTTAAACTCTGCAGATGGAGAGGAGGTAAATGCCTCATTTCAGAGATATGCTGTAGATAATTCTTACATAGAGATATTTATTAATACTGGCATTATTGGTTTCAGTCTCTTTTGTTGGGGTCTGATAAATATTTTTCTTATGATAAAGTTCATTAATCTTAATTTAGATAAAAATAATATTGAATTAGGTAGAATCCTATCGACTTCATATGCTGTTTTGAGCAGCCTTCTTGTAGCGGCAATATTTTATGGGTTTTATCCATCTCTAGGAAATACTATAAATGCTGCAATATTCCCCCCAATTTTTTCTATTATTTTCTTGGCATATAATTTATCAATAAAAGATAAAAGTAAGGATACTTCATAATGCATAAAATGCTAATAGCTCTGAGCGGAATAGATGGTGCTGGAAAATCTACGCAACTTGAATTAATTAAAAGTCATTATGAAAATAGGGGCGTTGAAGTTATATCTTTGTGGACTCGGGGAGGAAATACTCCGGGTATGAATTTTGTTAAAAATTTTTTAAGAAGACTGGCGGGGAAAAAACTGCCTGCATCTGGAAGAAGTATTCGTCGCGATAAAATATTAAGTAAGCCTTGGATTCAAAGGCTGTGGCTAACTTTGGCAATATTTGATTTAATCAAAATATACGGAATAAGCATCAGATGGCTTTTATTTAAGAATAATTTAGTTATTTGTGATCGATATATATGGGATACCTTAATTGATTTTAAAATTATGTTTCCAGATATTCATATTGAGAGATGGATTCTTTGGAGATTTTTAGTTTTTATTACTCCTGTTCCTGCTAGATCTGTTTTACTCATGATTCCAATTGAAGTTTCTAAAGAGCGATGTCTTAAAAAATATGAGCCATTTCCTGATACTGATGAAAGGAGAACTCGTCGCTATGAGCTATATAAAAATGCATCTACTTTCAAATACTGGGAAGCTATTGATTCCACACAGCCTGAAGAAACAGTATTTTCAAATATTGTAAAATCTAAAGTTACTTAAAAAAATTATATGCTTACAATTTATTTAACTATAGCCATAATATAAAAAATGAAATTTAGTCAGTTTGATAAACCTAATAAAATTATAGAAGAATTTACTGATTGCATTAAATACCTTAATGAAAATCAGTGGTTTGAAACAACTCCTAGTATGTTTTATTTAATACCAAAACTTAATTTGGCCTTAAATAAAAATGCAAGTCTTAATCTTTTCTTTGCTTTAACAAAAGAATATAGATCTAATCAATCAAAAATTGTTAGGTTTAAAGCTATTGGATACATTTGTCTTATTGCTATTGCTATTAAATTAAAGATTGCTCATTTATTTGTTCAAATTATTTCACTTGATGGGCCATTGTTTTATCCAGCAATTATTGGAGGTAACAACAGGCTTCGCATGGTTGATTCATCTTCAAAGAATGCTATTGTGGTTGCTAAAGATGATGCTAGTAAGTTTTTTACAAAAAATGCCATTAAAGCATTCGCATCTAGTATTTTTTCAAATAAGAATATTATTCCTGAAATTTATATCATTGACGACAGGGTATATTTTGAGAAGCAAATTGATGGTATTGCTATAAATAGAATTGCTCAAAATAAGCATCAACAACTGATCATCTCCACTTCAATAAAAAAATTTTTTGAAATTCAAAATAGCTATAGTCGAGAAATTCCATTCAAGACATTTCTTCGATATAAGATATGGACCATAAAAAATTATGTTAAAAAAAGAAATAATCCTGAGATAATGAAGCTTCTTGAGTGTTTTATATCGAAATGCGACCTAATTTATATGAAGTTAGGAAATATCATGGTGTCAATATGTCAATCCCATGGAGATTTAAATAAAGGTAATGTTTTCTTGCATAAAGAAACTTTGAGTATAATTGATTGGGAGTATTTTATGCATCGTTATTCTCCATATGATTCAGTTATTTTTAAAAACAATTTAAGGCATTTAAGCTTTGATGAATATAAAGAATTTTTTAGTAATAATAACGAAAGAAGAATTTCACTTTATCTATTCTTATTAGAAGAATTAGCTTTTCGTATAATGAATTATAAAGAAGATGTATCAAATTCTAAAGCGCACATTAAGATGATTAATGATCTTCTAAATAAGATATAGGAAGTATATAAAATAATGAAAAAAGCTATCTTTAGCCCCCCAAGATTAGAGTTTTTTTTAAAATCTTTAAGAGATGATTTTGGCAACTTCATCGTCCTAAGAGGGTATGATTTACTGCCTAAGGCATACTCAAATGATATTGATGTCTATATCCCAAAAACAGAACTACCGCGCTTTTTTAGAGCTATTAATAACATGAAAAATATCGATACAAGTATAAAGATACTGGTATCTAGATTAGGTTTAATAAAATGTGAATTGATTATAGATGATGACAAGGTTTCATTTGATATCTTATATGGATTCTATTATTTTGGTTTAGAGTATCAAGATTTAAATCTATTAAGTCTAAATGCAATGATCCATAAATCTGGTATATTTTCTGTTCCTGATATCAGTGACGAGGTTCGAATTTCTCTCTTGAAAGAGCTATTGCATAATGGAAGAGTTAGGAGTGATAAATCATTATATTTGTTAGAAATGCTTATAAAATGCATTGACACTCTCCCAACTAAATATTTTACAGTAGACACTCTTAATGAGATTAAGAAATCAATTATTGATGGCAATCTTGAATTGCCCAAATTAAGCCTCATTTTGAAGTTGCGCTTACTATGCTTTAATTTATTTCAAAGCCCATTAAAAACAATTCATAATATTGCTATTTTTATTGTAATCAAGTATTTGTTAGGTAACAGTTATCATAATTTTATTACAAAATGAATACTCCTAAAATTGCAATACTTATGGCAGGCTTTCATGGTGAAAAATATTTACATGAACAAATATTTTCACTAAAAAATCAAAAGCAAGTAGAAATTGACATATTTATTCGTGTTGACGGAGATTCCCTAATTTTTCAATCAATGCTTGAAAATTTAGCTATTAAGAATAAGAATATTTTTTTATTAAAAGGGGATATTTTATCAAGCTCCGGTACGAACTTTTATAATCTTATCTTAACAATGATTGATACAACTTATGATTATTATGCATTATGTGATCAAGATGATATATGGCTTGAAAATAAATTAATTAGAGCTGTTGAGTGTATATCAAATTCTGAGTCTCTAGCATATTCTTCAGGCTGTACAGCTTTTTACTTTTCTGGAGAAAAAAAAGTTCATCAATTAGGACTTCAGAACAAATATGACTTTTTATTTCAAGCTGCAGGTCCAGGCTGCACTTATGTTCTTAAAAATGAAGGATTTATATTCTTACAAAATTTTTTAAATGAAAATAAGAAATTATTAGAAGTAAATGCTCATGATTGGCTTATTTATTTTATATTACGACTTGCAGGTAAAAAATGGTATCTTGATCAAGAATCAAATTTATTTTATCGCCAACACTCTTTTAATGTCGCAGGAATAAATAGTGGCTTTGTTGCAAAATTTAAAAGATTTAAGCTTCTGTTTTCTGGCTGGTATATTGAAGACTTAAAAGCACTTCACTTATTTGCAAGATCCAAAGGCTTTACCTCGAATTTATTAAATCCACTCAGTTTGCGGCGCTCTAAGATTTACTCTATTGTTACTTGGATTTATTATCATATCTTCTTTAAAAAGAAGATAATAAACATTGAAAATGAGAGGTAGTTATATATGAAAATTAGGGTCATATCAGACGCAGTATGTAATGGCATCTTTAGAGATTTACCTAAAATTGATAACATAAAATTTGACGTTTCTTTTGCGCCAGTTGATCAATTTGTACCCGAAATTCTTAAAAGTGAAAATCATGATTTTCTTATAATCCATCTAACTCAGTATGCTTTTAATTCATATTCCATTAATAACAACTATCTAGTTGCTCTTCAAGAAATATTAAAAACTTTAAAAGTTTGCATAAAAAAAAATAAGATTAAAGTTATTTTAAATACAATTTATTTTAATGATCTTCCTTTCGATCAATCTGAATTTATATCAAATCAAGAAATGATCCTTAAGTGCAATAGTTTAATGCTAGAGATAGCTAAAGATAGCCCTTCAGATATTTTGTTAGTAGATGTTGCTCAAATAATTTCAAGATATGGCGCTTCTGACAACTTAAACTTAAGAAACTATAGTGTAATGAGATCACCATATTCAAAAAAACTCAGCCTTGCTATCAAGGAAGTGTACATACTTCATCTTAAAAACTATTTTAGCCCTAGGATAAAAGTATTACTTTTAGATGCGGACAATACTTTGTGGGGCGGTGTTATAGGTGAAGATGGAGTAGATGGAGTAAAAATAAATCATGAATACCCTGGTTCTATTTACTATTATTTTCAGCAAAATCTTATTCGCTTAAAAGAAAGCGGGATGATCCTATGCCTAGTTACAAAAAATAATCTCTTTGATATTGAAGAAATATTTAATGAAAGAGATATGCCTTTGTCTATTGATGATTTTGTTGAGATAAAAGCAAATTGGGAGCCAAAAAGTAAAAATATAGAAGAACTTTTAATTTCACTTAACGTAGGAGCTTCTTCAGTAATTTTTATAGACGACAATCCATTTGAAATAGAAGAAGTGCAAAGGGTTCATACTGAGATGTCATGTATAAGATTTGATATAAATAATTTTGAGAAACAATTTGACGAACTTTATAAATCTTCAGGATTATATGCTCATAACTTAACAGATGAAGACAAAATTAAGACCGAGTCATATATTCAAGAAAAACAAAGAAAAATAAATATGCAGGAGTCTTCTTCTATCGAGGATTACTTATCTAGTTTAGATATGGAAATAAGTATTTTTCATAATAAAAACGAACATATTCCAAGAATTTCACAACTTACTCAAAAAACAAATCAATTTAACTTAACAACAAAACGTTCATCAGTTTCGGATATCGAAAATTTTTTCATGAATGGTTCTGTTTACTCTTTCTCAGTAAAGGATAGGTTTGGAGACATGGGCATTGTTGGTGTTGTTATTATTGATAAAGAAAATAAGATTGATACATTTTTATTAAGCTGCAGGGCTTTTGGAAGACATATCGAAAAAGCAATGCTTTCAGAGGCTCTAAAAGACAATAATAAATATCCAATTTTTTCAAGCTATATTGCTTCTAGCAAAAATAAAATGACAGAAGAATTTTATAAAGAAAATGGTTTTTTAGAAGAGAGCAATAATAATAATGGTAATTTTAAGACATATTTTATAGAAAAAGCTGTAAAATGCGATATAGATTTTTATGGCGAGATTAAATGGATTTAAATAAAATAAATGTATTGATGTTAAGTGTTTTTGAAAACTTAAAAGATGAGCTTAATGTTGTTATCGAAGAGGAAATTACAGAATCAACTAATATTTTTGAAATACTCGATAGCATGGATGTAGTTAATTTAATAATGGAAACCGAATCTCTTTTAGAGCAAGAACTAGGTTTTTATATACCTTTAGCTAACGAAGTAACATTTGATGCAGAAAAATCACCCTTAAAATCATACAAACACTGGCTTCATTTTATTTTTGATTTGATTAAAGACAGTCATGAGTCTTAATTCATTAAGCTACAATAACGCAAAGATTGAGGGAATAGTTACTGTAACTGGAGATAAGAAGGTTGATTTTATGTCCTCTTACTCTGATTACAATCTCACAGAGCTTGATGCAAAGCGATTATCTAAAGTGATGGGACTCTCATCAAGATATGTGGTTTCTGGAGAACAAACAACTTCAGATTTATGCCTTGAAGCTTCAAAAAAACTTCTCGAGGGTTTAAATATTAGTTCCAAGGAAATTGGAGGTTTAATTTTTGTCTCCCAATCACCAGATTTTTCATCTCCAGCAACTGCAATCTCACTCCAGCATAGGCTTGGAATGAGCACATCATCCTTATGTTTTGATATTAGGCTTGGGTGCAGTGGCTTTGTGTATGGCATGGCTTCAGCATATGGGTTTATAGAGGCTGGTGTTGATAACATAATTCTTTGTGTTGGTGATGTTGCTTCAAAACTGGTTGAACCCTCTAATCATGTAGTTGCTCCTATTATGGGTGATGCTGGAAGTGCTGTATTAATACAAAGAAAAAAAAGTAAAAGTATCTTTAATTTATATAGTGATGGATCCGGGTATGATGCATTAATAATTCCAAACAGCGGTATTAGAAAAGAACCCCAATTTAAAGATGTAGACCCGTTTATGAAAATGGATGGAGCAAAAGTATTTGATTTTACTCTAAAAAGAGTTCCCTCATTAATAAATAATATTATTGATGAATCAGAAATTTTAAAAGAAAGTATCGATTATTACGTTCTCCATCAGCCTAATAAATATATGCTTCAGAATATAAAAAAGAGACTAAAGATTGATGAACACAAGATACCTCACTCAACCCAATCTATTTATGGCAATCAAAATAGCGCATCTATTCCAGGCACTATAAATGGATTTTTAGAAGATGAGTACTCTTCTAAGTCTTTAAAAACATTAATTGCAGGTTTTGGCATAGGTCTTAGTTGGGGGGCAGCTATTATCGAAACAGATAATATTTTTGCACCAAAATCATTTCAAACAGGAGATTAATATGAACGTTAAAGAGCTTTTAATTGTTGTAGCTGAGGCTTTAGAGTACGAGGATGAGCTATACTTAGATCAGAATATTGAAGATATTGAAGAATGGGATTCACTTGGAGTTCTATCAATAGTATCAATAATGGATGATTTAAATATTTCAGTTAATTTAGAAGACTTAGAAGAAATTAAAACTGTTGAAGATTTTGTCAAACTTACAGGCATCCTCAATGATTAAAGAAAAAAAAAATAACCATACACTTATTATTGGAGGCTCAAGTGGAATTGGAGAGAAGCTAGCATTTAAATTTGCAAAACAAGAATCTGTTTCTGTAATTGCAAGGAGAATTGATAAACTTAAAGCTTTGGGATCTACAAATTCAAATATTTTTTCGTGCCCTGGAGATGTAACCTCCTTAGAAAACCTTAAAAAATCTATAGATAGTTGTGTTGATCACTTTGGCAAGGTTGATAGGCTTATATACTGTGCAGGCAAACAGGTCATAAAACCACATAGGTTACTAAATGACGAAGATATTAATTCGCTCATTGATGTAAACCTAAAAGGTGCTATATATGCTTCTAAAATATTTTTAAGCTCAAAAATATCAGAAAAAAATGCAGTCTTTTGTGCAATTTCATCTATTGCTTCAATGAAACCTGAGCCAGGTATAGTTACATATTCTGCAATGAAAGCTGCCATAGATGCAATGATTAAAGGTTTAGCTAAAGAATCTGCACCAAGAAGGTTCGTAGGAATTGCACCTGGTTGGCTTGATACAGAAATGACTCAGAATCAGGCGATATACAATGAAGGTTTTAGGAATGAGCTTGAAAAAAATTCTCCACTTGGACTAACTGACTTATCTGCTATTGAAGATGCTGTTGAATTTTTAACTGGCAAAAATGCTGATTCAATTACTGGGGTGATTCTTTGTGTTGATTCAGGTTCATCGTTATAAAATTTACCTATAAATAAGATAAGATAAGATAATGAGGAATATTGTATTAATTGGAGGGGGAGGTTTTTCCTCAGAAGCTGCTGAGATTGCTATCCAAAATGACTTTAATGTTCTTGGATATATAGATAACAGCAGAACAGAATCAAGCTTAAATTATTTGGGAACAGAAGATGATTATTTCAAAATACATAATCCTGAAGACTATATATTTCCTGCATTTGCAGCAGTAAACCGAAAGGGGTTGGCACAAAGATCTTTAAATCTTGAAAAATATAAGAATTTCAAAATCCCATCTCTCGTATCAAAGTATGCCTATGTCTCTGATAGTGTAAAAATAGGAAAAGGCGTTCTTGTATCGCATGGCGTAATAATTAATCCAGAATCAGATATACAAGATTTTTCTATAATAAACTGCAGAAGCACTATAGGCCATAATGTAACAATATCTGAATTTTCAATAATATCTGGTCATGTTTTTATAGGTGGGTCTTGTTTTATTGGATCCCAAACACTCATTGGTCCTGGCGCAAATATAATGCATGCAACAAGAATTGGTAATAATGTTGTCGTTTCCATTGGTGCGTGTGTTGCACGAAAAATTCCAAATGGCAAAACTACAATCCCAAAACTATCTAAATACATTTAGTAAAATAAGTAATGACCAAGATTTTAATATCTAGAAGATCCTTTAATCTAGAAGATCAAAAAAAATTTGCAGATTTTTCTGGAGATACTAACCCCATTCATTTATCTGAAAAATATGCTCGAAAAACTCCTCCTGGAAAGCCTATAGTTCATGGTATAAATACTTTTCTTTGGGCGCTGGATGGCTACTGCGAAACTGAAGATAATTTGTATGAAAAAATAAATATAAAGTTCTTACAACCAATATATTTAAATGAAGAAATATTTTGTTATTTTTATCCTAATGAAAAGAAAATAGAGGTATCTAATAATAATATCGTCTTCCTAACCGCTACTTTTAATGGCGCAGAATATGCAAATAAAAGAATTGATTATAATAAAACTCCTGAGAAAATAGAGATCAATGAATATGATATTTATGATATTGATGCCATGTTCCATTCAAATGAACCATTAGATTTTTCATACACGGCAAACTCGAAGTTAATAAAACCTCTTTACCCAAACTTATATAAAAAGATTGCCGACTCAATTGTTTGTGAAGTGAGTTGTCTTTCTGCAATAGTCGGCATGCAATTGCCGGGCCTGCACTCTATTTTTGTTTCTCTAAAAATAGATTTAAGTAATCTTGATCAAAGAGCCATCAATACTTTAGAAATCATTAAAGCTGACAACAGATTTAACATTGTTGACATAAAAGCTAGTTCTGAAAATATCACCTCTATAATTCGAGCTATTGTAAGACCTAAACCTATTGAAGGGCTATCTTCTAATGAATTGAAGGGGTTGCTAGAGTTTGAAAAAGATTTCAACAAAAAAATACTCGTTATTGGGGGATCAAGGGGTCTTGGTAGTGTTGTTGTAAAAATTTTATCACTTTTAGGATGCTCTGTTACTTTTACCTATTCAAAAGGAAAAGAAGAGGCATTAAGTTTAAAAGAAGAATTATCAAAATCTGGTAAAGATGTAGGATTTATTAAATTTGATATAAATGAACCAAATATGGGAGAATTATTTTTATCCAATCCAGAATATATTTTTTATTTTCCAACTCCTAAGATATTTGTTAAAAGGTCTAAGATTTTTGAAGAAGGTCTGTATAAAAATTTTTATTTTTACTATGTTGATTCTTTCACAAAAATTTTTAATAAAAGTTTAGAACACTCAGTTAATAGTATCTTTTATCCTTCAAGTATAGCTATTGAGGAAGATTCTAATGATATGCCTGAGTATGTTAAAGCTAAAAGTGAGGGAGAGGTTTTATGCGAAAAGCTAAAAGAAAATAATAAAGTAAATATTTTAATGAAAAGGTTGCCAAGGACACTTACAGATCAAACATCTACAAATTTAGATATTAAAAGCGAAACCCCATTTGATGTGATGCTGCCAATTATAAAAGAATTTCTCAGTTGAAAACCTATTATAATTTATAATCATAATAATGAATAAAAAAATTTTACAAGAAACAGTTTCACTTGCTAGAAAAATTTATGGAGATGAGTTTATTCCTTTACATCGCCCAGTTTTTGAGGGTAACGAGAGACAATATTTAATAGATTGTATTGATTCGAACTTTGTTTCGTCTGTTGGTAGAAAGGTAACTGAGTTTGAAGAGATGATTGCTGAATATACTGGCTCTAATTATGCGGTTGCAACTGTTAATGGAACTTCTGCTCTTCATATTGCTTTAGAGGTGGCTGGGGTTAAATCAGATGAGGAGGTAATAACACAGTCTCTTACTTTTGTAGCGACCTGTAATGCTATTAAATATACTGGTTCCAACCCTATTTTTATTGATGTTGATAAAGACACAATGGGTATGAGTCCATCAAGTCTGCTAAATTTCCTCAAAACTAGCTCCTTAAAAAAAGATGGAATTTTAATTAATAAAAAAACAAAAAGAAGAATTTCTGCTTGTATTCCCATGCATACCTTTGGTAACCCTTGTAGGATTGAAGAAATTGCAGATATTTGTTCTGAATGGGAAATTCCCTTGATTGAAGATGCTGCTGAGTCACTGGGCAGCTTCTATAAGAGTAAACATACAGGTATTTTTGGTGATATAGGCACATTAAGTTTTAATGGAAACAAACTAATCACTACCGGCGGAGGAGGGATGGTAGTTACTAATAATATAGATATTGCAAAAAAAGCCAAACATATATCAACTACTGCAAAGATAGCTCATCCCTATGAGTTTAATCATGATCAAGTGGGATATAACTATAGAATGCCTAATCTTAATGCTGCTTTAGGGTGTGCGCAAATGGAAAGGCTTCAAGAAATGCTAGATATAAAAAAGCATGTCGCTAAACAATGGCAGGATCTTTATAGCAATCATGATATTCATTTTGTTAACCCTATAGATAGCGCTTGTTCAAATAATTGGCTTAATGCTATTGTCTTAGAATCCAAAGAAGATCGTGATAAATTTTTAAAATACACTAACGATAATAATGTCATGACAAGACCTATATGGACATTAATGTCTAACTTAGAAATGTTTAAACACTGTGAGAATGATGGGCTAAAAAATTCTATATGGCTTGAAGAGAGAGTAATTAACGTTCCATCTAGCGTGCCTGATTACTTATTAAAAAGCCACAAAGGGTAAGCTTATGGATATATTAAAACTTATTGGAAGAAATTCTCTTCTCTTTGATAATGATATTAATGATAATAGAATAAACCTTGATTCTGAAGTTAAAAAAAGTAGGTTCCTTGTTATTGGTGGAGCTGGGTCTATAGGGCAGGCAGTTACAAAAGAAATTTTTAAGAGAAATCCTCTATCCCTTGATGTTGTAGATATTAGTGAAAATAATCTAGTAGAGTTAGTAAGAGATATTAGAAGTACTCTTGGGTATATAGACGGAGATTTCAGAACATTTGCTATCGATTGCGGCAGTATTGAGTTTGAAGCACTGATGAGCTCTAATCAGCAATATGATTATGTTCTAAATCTTTCTGCCCTTAAGCATGTAAGAAGTGAAAAAGATCCATATACCCTAATGAGACTTATAGAAGTAAATATTTTAAACACTATTAAAACTGTAGAACTTTCAAGAAAGAAAGGAGTAAAAAAATATTTTTGCGTGTCAACAGATAAAGCAGCCAATCCAGTTAATATGATGGGCGCTAGCAAAAGAATAATGGAAATGTTTTTAATGCGCGAAAGCGAAAATATGCAAATTTCTACTGCAAGGTTTGCCAATGTTGCATTTTCAGATGGCTCATTACTCCACGGATTTAATCAACGTGTCGCTAAGCAACAACCCATATCTGCTCCAAATGATGTAAGACGTTATTTTGTTACACCTCAGGAATCTGGGGAGCTTTGTCTATTGTCATGTATTTTTGGAGCTAATAGAGATATCTTTTTTCCTAAATTGAGTGAAAACCTCCATTTAACAACCTTTTCAGACATTGCCAAGAAATACTTGGACCAATTAGGATATAAGACTTTTGAATGTGATACCGAAGAAGAGGCTAGATCAAAAGCTCTAAAACTAATTGAATCTAAACATTGGCCTTGTTACTTTTTTAAATCAGATACATCTGGCGAAAAAGATTTTGAAGAGTTTTATACAGATAATGAAATACTAGATATGAAGACGTTTAAGAGTATAGGAATAGTTAAAAATGAAGCTAATTACAATTTTAATGATCTAGATTACTTTTTTGAAAAAATTAAGCACTTTAGAGATTCTGGTAATTGGAATAAAGATCAGATAGTTGAACTATTTAACAAAATGATCCCAGACTTTAATCATAAAGAGACTGGCAAATATCTTGATGGTAGGATGTAATTATGCAAAGAATATTAGATTTTTTTCTATCAATTTTAGGGCTAATTTTTATATCACCGATATTAGTCCCAATAATCATTATTCTAAGATTTTCCGGAGAGGGAGAGATTTTCTATTTGCAGCCTAGAATAGGATTAAATGGGAAATTATTTAATATTATTAAATTAGCTACAATGTTAAAAAATAGTGAAAATATAGGGGCTGGAACTTTGACTTTAAAAAATGATCCCAGAGTTCTTCCAATAGGAAAGTTTCTCAGAAAAGCAAAAATAAATGAATTGCCTCAACTTTTTAATATTTTGCTTGGTGATATGAGTATTGTTGGGCCAAGACCTCTTGTACCAGAAGGGGAATCCTTTTACACAGAAAGCCAATCAAAGCTTTTAAGATCTGTGAGGCCTGGAGTTACTGGTATAGGCTCATTAGTTCTTCGTGATGAAGAAAGTTACTATGCTCACAGACCAGATTCACATGAATTTTATAAAAATGAAATCTCTCCATATAAAGCTTTAGTAGAAATGTGGTACATAGAAAATAAATCTATCTACGTCGACTTAAAAATTATAATACTAACTGCATTATCAATTGCTATTCCTAGCTTGAAAGTAAGTTTATATTTTAAATCTCTGCCAGCCATGCCTCAAGAACTCTATGATTCAAGAGAGGATTGATATGAAAATTTTAGTAACAGGAGGTGCTGGTTTTATAGGAAGTGCTTTTATTCGTTATAGCATTAAAAATACTGATCATGAAGTACTAAATATCGATAATCTTACTTATGCTGGAAATTTAGATTCATTAAGAAATGCAGCAAGCTCTGATAGGTACAATTTTAAAAAAATAAATATTTGTGATTCATTAGATGAAGTATTTAACTTTTTTAAACCAGATGCTGTAATGCACTTAGCTGCAGAAAGTCATGTAGATAGATCTATAGAAGGCCCTTCAGATTTTATTAATACAAATATCAATGGAACATTTAATTTATTAGAAACTTCCAGAAGATATTATGAGATTATGCCCGAATCAAAAAAAGAATTATTTCGCTTTCATCACATTTCAACCGATGAGGTTTACGGTGATTTAAATAATACCAATGAGCTCTTCACTGAGAAAACACCATACTCACCTAGCTCACCATATTCTGCAAGCAAAGCTAGCTCGGATCATTTAGTAAGAGCATGGGGCCGAACTTATAATTTTCCAACTATAATTACGAACTGTTCTAATAATTATGGCCCTTTTCATTTTCCTGAGAAATTGATTCCTCACATCATACTAAATGCTTTAAAAGGAAATTCATTACCAATATACGGAAACGGACTTCAAATAAGAGATTGGCTATTTGTAGATGATCATGCAAGAGCCTTGTTAACAGTTTTAGAAAAAGGTTCTATTGGCGAGACCTATAATATTGGAGGCCATAATGAAAAAACAAACCTTGAAGTTGTAGAAGCTATTTGTGATCTTTTAGAAGAATTAGCTCCTCATAAACCAAAAAATATTCAAAATTATAAAGATCTAATTACTTTTGTAAAAGATCGTCCTGGGCATGATATGCGTTATGCTATTGATGCAACAAAAATTAAAAATGACCTTGGTTGGGTTCCTGAGGAAACATTTGAAACTGGATTACGCAAAACAGTTCAGTGGTATCTAGATAATACATCTTGGTGGAAGAGAGTGCTTTCAGGAGATTACCGAATGGAAAGAATAGGTGCGGACATATGATATCTAATTACAAAGGAATTGTATTAGCTGGAGGCTCGGGCAGTCGACTCCACCCTATAACAATAGGAGTATCAAAACAACTACTGCCTATATATGATAAGCCGATGATTTACTATCCAATTTCTGTTTTGATGTTGGCTGGTATTAAAGATATCCTTATCATCTCAACGCCTGAAGATATGCCTGGCTACCAGCGTTTGTTAGGTGATGGCTCTCATTTAGGTGTTTGTATTGATTATGCTATTCAACCGAGCCCTGATGGGCTTGCTCAAGCGTTTATTATCGGTGAAAGTTTTATTGGTGATCATGATGTAGCTCTGGTACTTGGAGATAATATTTTTTACGGCCAACATTTTACTGAGAAGTTAAATATTGCTACCACTCGAGATAATGGCGCTACTATTTTTGGGTATCATGTTAAAGATCCTGAACGTTTTGGGGTTGTTGAGTTTGATGATGAAGGTCATGTTTTAAGCATTGAGGAGAAGCCGAGCGTTGCCAAATCTAATTACGCAGTAACTGGGCTCTATTTCTACGATAATGATGTTGTAGAGATTGCTAAAAATATTTCGCCGTCGTCGCGAGGTGAGCTTGAAATTACAGATATCAACAAGGCCTATCAAGCTAGGGGAGATTTGAAAGTCGAGTTACTAGGTCGTGGTTTTGCTTGGTTAGATACCGGTACCCATGACTCCCTTCTTGAGGCCGGTCAATTCGTACAAACGGTCGAACATCGTCAAGGATTAAAAGTGGCTTGCCTAGAAGAGATTGCATTTCACAATGGCTGGATTTCACAAGCCGATTTAATATTACAGGCCAAAAAGTTAAAGAAAACGAGCTATGGAGAGTATCTTTCTAAGGTATTAGATGGTTATAAATGAAAGTTAGCCATTCAAAGCTTAAAGGTTGTGTAATTATAGAGCCGAGTGTATTTGGTGATGAGAGGGGTTTTTTTCTAGAAACATTTCAAGCCGTAAGATATGAGCAAGAGGCCGGTATTGACCTGGCATTTGTTCAAGACAATCATTCTAGGTCAGCTAGGGGCGTTCTTAGGGGCTTACATTTTCAGAAAACTAGACCTCAGGGAAAGTTGGTTCGTGTTGTCCGCGGTGAAGTTTATGATGTCGCCGTAGACATACGTAAAGGATCGGCAACATTCGGTGAATGGGAAGGTGTTATTTTATCTGAGGATAATAAAAAGCAGTTTTGGGTGCCACCAGGTTTTGCCCATGGTTTTGTAGTGCTGTCTGATACTGCTGATTTTGAGTACAAATGCACCGATTATTATGATCCTAACGATGAGGGGTGTATTTTATGGAGCGACCCAGATTTAGATATTCCTTGGCCAATTGCGAATCCAGTCCTGTCAAATAAAGACGAAAGCGCCGAACGATTAGTTGATCTCCGTTTATGAAAATATTGGTTCTTGGTAGTAAAGGTCAACTTGGGCAATGTCTCAATGATCAATTAGCTATTACAGAGCATAATGTTGTTTATACCTCGCGTGGGGAAATCAATATTGCTGATTTTGAAGTAACCAAGTCTCAAATATTGGAAATTTCACCGGATATTCTAATTAATGCAACGGCTTATACTGCAGTTGATAAAGCTGAGGAAGAAGGTCAAGCCGCCGATCGTATAAACCATCTTGCGGTAGCTAATATTTCCAATATATGCAATCAGCTGGATTGTTGGTTTATTCATGTATCAACTGATTATGTTTTTGATGGTAATTCTGAAGTTCCCTACAAAGAAGATAATCCTACCAATCCTCAAGGTGTTTATGGGAGCTCAAAATTGAAAGGCGAGGCGAAGATTGAAGCATCTGGTTGTAAATATCTTATCATTCGCACGGCATGGGTATACAGTGAATACGGGAATAATTTCTTAAAAACAATGCTTCAATTGGGCGCCGATCGTGACGAGTTAAGTATCGTAGGGGATCAAATTGGTTGTCCTACCTATGCTCAGGATATTGCCAAGTCTATAGTTTCTATTTTGTCTTGCCTCGATTTAAAAGGTTCATCGTCAGGTATATACCATTACTGTGGTGATAAACCCTGTTCTTGGTATGGCTTTGCACGCGCCATTTTTTTAGAAGCAGAACTATATGGATTAAAAATACCTAGCTACGTTAACTCGATTACGACGGCCGACTATCCGACTCCCGTAATTCGGCCTGCCTACTCAGTATTAGATTGCAGTAAGATAGAGAGTTGTTTTGACGTAACTCGTTCTAATTGGCGAGATGGTATTAAAACCGTCATCAATAGGTTGCAAGGCTAACATTAGTTTAGTGCCCCCAATTTGGTAAATATTGCATGGCAGTCGAATCCTTCTGCCAACTCCTTCTGAGCATTATCCTTTCAAGAGGCTCACCTTGATCTAGAGCTCTTTCCGACACCTGATAAATAAATTTATTAACTTTTAAAAAAATAAATAGATATAAGATGCTGCATTAGGCAGCTTTTTTTGTTTATGGATTTTGTTTTTAAAGTTCTTGATTAACAATAAGACATATATAATTAATATAAAATTTTAATACAATGATCCAATTTAATAATTTAAATCCAGAAATTCCTTATCAATTCTTAAAAGAAAAATATGATGAGGCTTTAAATGCAGGTCAAAAAGGCATTGAAGCTATTTCAATTTCTTCTTTCAACAAGGATATAAGTGAAGTTGATTCTAGATACGTCAATCTTAAATTTATTTCAAATGATGAGTTTATTTTTTTTAGTAATTATAACTCTCCAAAAGCATCTTCTTTTAATTCTCACAACCAAATAGCTGCATTAGTATATTGGCCTAGTATTAATGTTCAGATTAGAATGAAAGCTAGAATAAAAAAAACTACTAATGAATATAATCAAAATTATTTCTTTGATAGATCAGAAGAAAAAAATGCATTAGCTATTTCATCCAACCAATCAAATCCAATAGATTCTTATAACCAAGTTAAAGAAAATTATAATAAATCTTTAAAAAATGCTGATTTAAAAAAATGCCCAGAGTTTTGGGGAGGCTACTCATTTACCCCTTACTATTTTGAATTCTGGGAAGGGCATGAGTCACGATTAAATAAAAGAGAAGTTTTCGAAAAAAATGATGATTGTTGGAAGCATTTTATTCTTCAGCCCTAGGTAAAATTTTATTGCGTAATAGGTTAATTAGTATAAAATCACCTTCACAAAATGATAAATATCAAACTTTCACAAATTAATAACATTATCTTTAATATTTAATGTTTGCAACCTGTTCTAATCCGCAAAAGGTATTACCATAGCTTCTAATAAGAAAAATATTACTCCTATTAATGAAAAAATTAGAGCCACTGAGGTTATGCTTATTGGTTCGAATGGAGATAAACAAGGCTTAGTTTCCATTGATTTAGCTTTAAATTCTGCCAAGGCTGCATCTCTTGATCTGGTTCAAGTATCACCATCTGATGCAAATCCAGTCGTTTGTAAATTATTAGATTATGGAAAACATATCTTTGAAAAGAAAAAAAGCACTTCCTCCTCTAAGGTTAAAGTTAAAAGGAATACTGTAAAAGAAATAAAGTTCAGACCGTCTACTGATATAGGTGATTACAATATTAAATTAAAAAAGATTAAAAGCTTTATTCTTGACGGAGATAAGACTAAAATAAGCGTCCGATTTAGAGGTAGAGAAATA
>Ga0115000_10000748_pt1 | contig 29974 bp, 14 predicted proteins | sample ArcticOcean_MG_C_6_FD_89690 | JGI IMG/M metagenome (GOLD analysis project Ga0115000, IMG submission 89690) | Marine microbial communities from western Arctic Ocean - ArcticOcean_MG_CB8_128 | ecosystem: Environmental > Aquatic > Marine > Oceanic | place: Arctic Ocean: Canada Basin | collected...
CATTTGGGGGAGGTGTTCTTACGAATAATTATGATATCTCATTAACTACAAATTTACCAGGCGGAGGGCAAAGTTTCCAGTCCGTCACTGTGACCATGAATGGAACAACCGATTCAATGCTTGAATTCACGGGATTAACCATTGGAGATACATACCTCTACAACCATTCAAATGTTCAGTTTTTCTTGAATGACACTGAAAGTTGGTCCATGCCGAGCAATGGTAACTTCAGTGCTACAGCAACGACCATGATGGCCAATGCAACATCGGCAAGCCCAATTATGCAAGAATCTGAATACTGTTCTGTTTCAGTCTTGAAAGATGCTACTGGTGCCATGCTTGATGATGATGGAGATTGTATCTACATCGAAATGCTCGAAGCTTACGTAACCTCTTCAACAACAGGCGAAATATATGCAACAAACCTCAGTACATACACCGATTATACAGTATGGTGGCTTGTCTATGATATGGTCGAATTTGATAACAATTACACGACTTCGATGGATGTCGACATGGCACTCACAGCCTCAATGATTGACCAAATGAACGTCACGTTTGCCACCACTACGGCCACATCTGAATCGTGGCAAATCACATGGAATGGACCAACGACCATGAATGATCACGGGTTTGTTACTTTCCTTTCTTACAATAACACTCAAGTTAATCTGACTTCTAATGAAGGATTTATTGGCAATCATTATGATGATTTCATCCCACAATTGCCGACCATGTTGATTGATTCCTATTCAACAAGTTCAACTTCAGCCACTAATGATGTGATGGTCAAAGGCAGTGATCTTGTCACTGGAGACGATTACAAATACCAAATCTTAGTCACTGATAGTGCAGGTGCATCACTGGCTACTTCAACCCTCAGTACCTTTACTGCAACAGCACAGAACATGAGCATGCCAACATTTACCTATACTACACCAAACATGAGTGGTATTTACTGTGCTGTGGTCAATCTCTACTCTGTTGCAAGTGTTCAATTAATTGGCGACAGTGATTGTTTCTCATTGACCATTGATGATGATAATGATGGAGTTGCCAATGAATACGACCTTTGTGCCAACACAACTGCTGGTGCATCAGTCGACCAAGATGGTTGTGAACTTTCTCAGACCGACACTGATGGTGATGGTTACAATGACCTGATTGATGATTTCCCGAACGACAGCAGCCAGTACTCAGACATGGATGGAGATGGATATGGTGATGACCCGACCGGAAATTCACCCGATGCGTTCCCACTCGACAGTTCCCAATGGGATGACCAAGACGGAGACGGCTATGGGGACAACCCCGCCGGTAATGCATCGGATGCCTTCCCGTACGATTCAACCCAATGGGCCGACCAAGATGGTGATGGCTACGGAGATAACGCTGCAGGAAATTATGCTGATGAATATCCTACCGATTCAACGCAATGGGAAGATTCAGATGGTGATGGCTACGGAGATAACCCAACTGGAAACAACGGCGATGCATTCCCTACCGATTCATCACAATGGGCTGACCAAGATGGTGATGGATATGGAGACAATCCAACGGGAACCTCTCCTGACGAGTTCCCAACTGATTCAACCCAATGGACCGATACTGATGGTGATGGATATGGCGATAACCCAACCGGAAACAACGGCGATGCATTCCCCACGGACCCAACACAATGGGCTGATCAAGATGGCGATGGCTACGGCGATAACCAAGCAGGAAACCAACCCGATGCATTCCCAATGGACGGCACTCAATGGGAAGATGCCGATGGTGATGGATACGGAGATAACCAAAATGGAAACATGGCTGACCGATTCCCTACTGAACCAACACAATGGTTTGATGCAGATGGAGACAGCTATGGTGATAATCCAAACGGCGATACACCAGACCATTGTTTGAACACACCTGCTGGCGAAGAAGTTGATTCTGTGGGATGTTCTGAACAACAGAAGGACGATGACCTCGATGGAGTCAATAATTTCATCGATGCTTGCGAAAACACTCCGCCTGGTGATAATGTCGATTCTACAGGATGTTCTGGCTCTCAGAAAGATGGTGATAATGATGGAGTCAAGGATGCATTTGATGCATGTCTAATGACACCACTTGGCTCTACAGTTGACAGTGCAGGCTGTGCAGATATGCAACTCGATAGCGATGGTGACCAGGTTAACGACCAACTGGATGAATGCCCAACCACTTCGCCTGAGGCAATGGTCAATGGCGTAGGCTGTTCATCATCGGAACGTGATACAGATGAAGACGGCGTTAATGATATGGATGACTTTTGCCCAATGACTGACAGCGAAGGTGAAGCCGATGACAGGGGCTGTTCAGATGCACAACGTGATGATGATAATGATGCGATCATGAACGATTTGGATGACTGCCAGGATACCGAACTTGGCCTTATCACGAATGCTTCAGGATGTGCTGATAATCAAAAAGACGCTGATAACGATATGATTGATGATACCATCGACACATGTCCAGCTACACCTGCTGGAGAGCAAGTTAACCCAGAAGGTTGCGCTGAGTCTCAAATTGACCAAGATAATGACTCAATAAAAAATGATAAGGATTTGTGCCCCGATACCGATGAATCTCATGGAATCGATGTTGATGGTTGCTCAGAACATCAAAAAGACGATGATGAAGATGGAGTCAAGAATATTGACGATGACTGTAAACGTTCTCCAATAGGCAGTATTGTTTTCGACGATGGTTGTGCTTTGACGCAAATGGACACCGACAAAGATGGAACCAATGATGCTGAAGATGATTTCCCATTGGACCCCTTGGAAAATACCGATTCTGATGGAGATGGTACTTCGGACACCTATGATTACTATCCAGAAGATCCTACACGTTCTGAACAAGAGACGGAAAGTAGTGGAGGCGGAATCGCCTATGCAATTCTTGCCCTCTTAGCACTTTGTGGCCTCGGCGCACTACTCGTTGTTCGAAAGAATCAGGAAGCTGTTGCTGATGGTTCACCATTTGCAACACAAAACCATGCTGATTCTGCTACTGATTCAAACATGGGATACACTGAATCAAAGGAGCTTCCTGCAATTGGGGAATCACCTCAACAATGGGAAGAAGCTGGTGTGAGTTGGTCAAAGGCTGCTGATGGAACTTTATCGTATTACGATGCTGCATCAGGAACTTGGGTTGCTTACGAAGGCTGAAACTTCCTGGTAAAGCACACTCGATGGGAACGTTTTCTCTGTAATGTCGTTTGACGAAACATGCATAAAAAGCAGGTAGTGAAGTTTCCTTATCTCAAACGATCACTTGGTAAGAGAAGAATCAACACACTGTACGAACAGGTGCTGTACTCCAGGGAATGGTCGCGTTTTCTACAAACTCAAACCACGCCATGAGCCATCATAGCTTCAGCGATTTTCAAGAAACCAGCAACGTTGGCTCCAAAGACATAGTCACCTGGGCGACCATACTTTTCAGCTGTTTCAGCAGCGTTCTTGTGAATATTGACCATGATGTTGTCGAGTTTTGCATCGACTTCTTCACGAGTCCAGCCATATCGAAGAGAGTTCTGTGACATTTCAAGACCAGAGGTAGCAACGCCACCTGCATTACTTGCTTTACCTGGAGCAAACATAACACCACTCTTTTGGAACACTTCAACGGCTTCAGGTGTGCACGGCATGTTGGCACCTTCCGCAACTGCAATCACATTGTTATCAACGAGCATTTTTGCTTCTCCAGCGTTTATTTCATTCTGTGTTGCGCATGGAAGGGCGACATCAACATTGACGCCCCAAAGACCGTTTGAGGACGGCTCAGGTGCAGTTGGAGTGAACGTAGCACTGCTAAATTGAGAAGTGTATTCTGAAATTCGTCCACGTCGGTTGTTTTTCAAGTCCATGATCCAAGCCAACTTCTCTCGGTTAATACCTTCTGAATCATGAATGAATCCGCTGGAATCAGACATGGTCATTGGAATCCCACCAAGGTCGAGTACTTTTTCACAAGCGAATTGTGCAACGTTACCAGAACCTGAGATAGAAACTGTAGCACCTTCGAATGACTTCCCTTTGGTTGCGAGCATTTCACGAGCAAAGTAGACTAAACCGTATCCAGTTGCTTCAGGTCGAATCAATGATCCGCCATATGAGCGACCTTTTCCGGTTAAGACACCTGCTTGGAATTCATTTCGAAGTTTCTTATACATTCCAAACATGTAACCGATTTCTCGCCCACCTACACCGATATCTCCGGCAGGAACGTCACAGTTATGTCCGATATGTCGCCAAAGTTCCATCATAAACGATTGACAAAAGCGCATGACTTCTTCATTCGACTTGCCCTTTGGATTGAAATCTGCTCCACCTTTTCCGCCACCCATTGGAAGGCCAGTCAAAGAGTTCTTGAAAATTTGCTCGAAAGCAAGGAATTTCAGGATTGAAGTATTGACGGTTGGGTGGAAGCGAAGTCCACCTTTGTAAGGACCAATCGCACCATTGAATTGGATACGATATCCACGGTTTACTTGGATAACTCCTGCATCGTCAACCCAAGGGACTCTGAAATGGATAAGTCGTTCGGGTTCAACAACCCGTTCTGCGATTGAACGGTATTCTGGGTGGGCTTCGATAACTGGTTCGAGTGATTCTAAAACTTCCCAAACAGCCTGATGGAATTCAGGTTGGTGAGGGTCTCGGGCAACCACTGATTCATAGATTTCTTTTGTTACACTCATATTAGCACCATTCACTATGTATTAGCCGTCCCAAAGAAAGGCCCTTTCTAAGTATTGCCATGAAAAGCATCGGTGATAATATCGTTTTGAGCAGAGAGCGTGTGTTACAACTTTCAAAATGGACATACAGTATTGAACCGCTTCAATTGTTCAAGTCGACGAACACCGTTGGAATCAATATCTGCCATGGCGAGTATAGCTTCTTCAATCATCGCATGCTGATCTTCTTGAATTCCAATAAAAGTTCGGAGCGCTGTGAGCATGGACCATTCATCTTCTGTGATGATTTCATCGTCTAAAGCCGCGATGAGTGCAGATTGGTAGGTCGTTACATCTCCAGTATGATGGCCCGAATAATCGAATTCAGTCCCATCGAATGGATTCGATTGCTCGCCACGGACAACACCAAGGCAAAAAGCGGTATCACTGGGATGAACTCCAAGGGCAACAGCCAGAACATGCAAAATACTTGCCTCATCATCGGTGATGATCGAATCATCCATTGCACTGGTGAGCGTTCGTAAGTAGAGATAGAGACCTCGGGATGGTTCAAGAGCCATAATTCGTGCTGAAGTCTCCCGTATTAGAAGGTTCTACTCCAGTTCAAGATGGGATGGCACGTCAGTTGATGTCAATTGTATACTGAAAGAGCACCATCCACCACTCAAAACCGGTGAAGAGCGTACTGCGCCCCTCTTTCTTTGTAATCAACTGTAAGTCAATATGTCATCATTTGAGTTACATTGATATACCGTCTCTCATACCCATTGGATACGGAGGACTGAAAATGACAACCCCAAGCAACCTTGTCTCACTCAGAATAACTGAGGATGAAATTGCATCACTGGATGCACGAGTCGGACTTGATGGGGCTCGAAATCGTTCGGATGTTATTCGAGCAGCGATCCAACAATACCTCAAGGGTCAACCAATGCTTACTGGAATGGACTCTGTTCGCATCCCTATCGGTCATGGCGACAAGATGCTCCTTGGTCAACTCTACGAACTTCAAGGAACTACTCCTGAAACAGCTGCCCAAGAAGGGCTTTCACTTTACATAGAACAGGCAATTAAGGCTCGTTCTGAATTAACACAACAACTCGATGAACTCCTGGCTGAAGCCAAGAGTTCAACGATACGACGCGAAGAATACCACGAATGAGTGGGTGAGAGTGCAGGAGGGGATGGAAAATGAATTGGCAAAACGATGTTAGCGAGACTCGTGATGCCACCTTCAACGCCGTACGGGATTTGTCCAATCCGTGCGGATTTGCCGCTTTGCGTCTGCGTGCCCGTCTTGCACGCGCTGGACTACAACAAAACCCAACACACCTCCCCTCGAAAGACGGGCGGGGGGACTCAGATTCCACTCCAGCTTGCTAAGTTGGATGGTTCCCACGTGCTCAGGACCCCCACATACCTGGGCACAATTACTCACAGCAGTGCAACCGCTGCAAACCAAAATTCCCCCAATCCTTTAGAGGGGTCGACACAGAACCTCCATTATGACAGTGGGGGGGAGTCATGTGAAGGAAGAAGTGTTTGCCTTTTTGGCCCATGAAAAGCCTCGACCTGGTCAAATTGAGATGATCCAAGAATCGACCGAAGCCCTTCGAAGTGGAGGGTATCATTTGGCAGCAGCACCAACCGGTATTGGAAAGACAGCTGCTGCACTGGCAGCGGCTCTTGAAATCACACAAAACTCATCAAATAAAAAGCACATCTTCTTTCTCACCTCTCGGCAAAGTCAGCATCAGATCGTTGTCGATACAGTCCGAAGAATAAATCAAATCCGAGTTGGTAAATCTCCAGTTACATTGGTCGATATGATTGGACAATCAGGGATGTGTGTTCAGCCCTTTGCCAAGGAATCACCACTTGTGTTCTCAATGATGTGCAGTACTGCACGAAAGACCAAATCTTGCCGCCCATGGATTACCAGTGCACCGGGATTGACGAAGAGGATACTGGACAGCCCTCTTCATGTCGATGAGTTAGTTGAACTAACGAAGATTCACCGGGTAGGTGGTGAAATAACACAGACATGTCCGTGGAAAGCTGCACGAGAGGCTGCAGGACATGCTGATATCTTTGTAGGTGATTACAACCACATTTTCGATGAAGGAGTTCGAAAATCAAGTTTAGAAGCGATGGGTGTTGCTCTTGAAGATATTATTGTCATCGTCGATGAGGCGCATAATCTTCCGAACCGAATTCGAATGTCGATGGAGAGGGTTATTACCCCGACTATTGCTCGAAATACAACCATCGAATTGGAAGAATATGTTGGTACACTCACAGCGCATTACCTCCAATCAAACTCAGTATCAACTGCTCTGGAACTTGATGTTGCTACTTGGGCCTTTGAAATTATGAAGATCGCTCGTACAAAGATTGCGGATTTATTCCGTCAATTACACACGGATGTTCCAAATGATTCGGATGAATCTCGTGTTGAAGTTTCCCGATTCTTAGACATCCTTCATCGATCATGTGATGAGTATGAAGGATTAACTGGACAAAAAACATTGACAGACAACCCAGACTTAGCAGAACTGGCGGTTGAACGTAGTCATCGATTACCACGTCTTTCAGATGTCCTTCTTCGAGTTGAAGTAGATTTAGAGACAGGCGATGATGAAGATGCTATGGAGCCAGACGCACATCGAATGGGACATATCCTCAAATGCATCGAAGCATTTGGAGAAACCACGGCTTTGAGTTTAGTATTCAGTTCGAAAGGGAAAGAGGGGAAAATTACCTCACATCTCTTGGACCCTGGCCTTGTGTCTGGCCCGGTATTTTCTTCAATACATGGAGCAATTCTGATGTCTGGGACGTTATATCCTCCCAAAATGTATTCCGATATCCTCGACCTCCCCGCTGGAAAAACAACGAAAACAGCGTATACGTCTCCTTTTGCCGGCGAGCGCCGACCTGTATTAGTTGCAGGTGATGTCACCACCAAGTATAGCCAGCGAACACCGATGATGTGGACCAAGATCCGCAACCACATCCAGGCTCTCATCGATGGAACTCCAGGGCATATTGCGGTATTTTCCCCCTCATACCGAATGATGGAGGAGATTCTAGGAGAAACCTCATTCAAAGGTATTCGAAAGGTAATGGAAAGTCGAGATTGGACAAAAAATGACATCGATTCCATTGTTGAAACGCTGCGCAGCGAGAAGGAATCAGGGCAGCGGATCTTATTGTGTGGAGTGCATGGAGCACGTCTGTCAGAAGGTATCGATTACAACGGTGGCATATTGGATGCTGTCGCTTGCATTGGAATCCCAAATCCCCCTCCATCGGTCCTATCGGATTCTCTCAAAGCCTATGCAGGAGACCGCTTTGGGAAAAATAATGCTTGGCGTTATACGGTGACTCAGCCAGCCATCAATGCAATTTTGCAAGCAATGGGTCGACCTATTCGCTCGGTAGGTGACCGGGCTTTGATTCTCTTACTCGACCAACGTCATACCGACAGAACCTACATCAGTTGCTATCCAGATGATTTACGAATGAATTCTACCAATGACCCGAAAACTACTGAGAGCTTTGCTCGTCGATTCTTTTCTAAAGTACACACCATTGAAGAAGTGTGAACGAAATACAAATGTTGGAGGACGAAGGTTCATGGAGGCCGCACACAACCGAGACACCATGTCGACATGGGAAACTGTTCATCTGGAAACTGAAAGTACAGATGAAAACAGCGAAAAACCGATGAATATAGCCACATTGGGGCTTGAGGCAGAACCTCAACAACTCCATGCGGAATTCCATGTCAAAGCCGGACATTTATCAGAAGTTCAAATGAACCATCAACGTGTACTCACGGCATCTGGAATGATCCCTGAATCGCATCTTGCAGAGATTGAACCTGAGCGTCGATTGGCTTGGATGGTCGACCAATTACACGGAACTGTAAATCCCGATGGCCTTATGATACCCCTCCATGGAGCCGACAACTCAGATATTGAAGTTTCAACGCTCCAAGATGAAACCCAACGCCAATTACGCATTGTCGTAAAGGAATCAGGACATGAAGACTTGCTTCGTATACTCCCGTTGCCGGCTGAAGCGAGTGAAATCAGCGCCCATTTCATCAATGGCCGACTTCATCTTCGCTGGTGAGTTTTCTTTCAACGAGCAGGAATTGCGGAAAGAGATGAAATCTCTTGTCCCATTCGTTCCAAAGCATGCTGAGCTGCGGCTTGGTGTTGCTGACCCATCTCCTCACGACTGTACCGCGCCTGCTCAAACATGTTATCCAGAGCAAGTAGCGCTTCCTCCGAAATTTGCGGCATTGCTTGACGAATCGCCATTTCGAATTCCCTAACCGTTTCGAAATCACGTCGCAAGAATCCATGTTCCTGGAAGGTAGCACAAAGGTTCTGGTAACAAGTAAAGATTGCTTCACGAATTGAGTCACCTGCAGCTAACAATTCTGCAGTATAGGCAAATATCTCTGCCGCTTCTTCCATCAATTCAGAAGACTTACGACGGCGATAGAGTACGGTTCCAGCACCTGCTAATCCGAGGATAAGGAGGGTGAGGAAGTAAGCCCATGCAGGGATTTCAGTCGCCGCTTCTTGATATCGGTAATCGGGTTCAAACGAGTTACTGGATTCCGTAGCAAACGTCTCTAATGTCGAGTCAGAGAGTCGGGGGTCGTTGATTATAATCTCCATGTACAATTCACCCCAAGTATCTGTATCGCCGAAGGCAGGATCGGATTTGAACTCAAATTCTGCGACTCCAGGAATATCAGTACCTGTGAGGGGCTGTTGTGAAGTTGAGAGGGGAGTTCCATTCGCATAGTAAAGATAAATCGTGACTGCGATTCCATCTACAGGTTCCCGGGTATCTTCTGCTGTGATGAGTATACTGCCTCCGATATCTTCCTGCTTACCTTCGATGATATCATCGAGTGAAACGATAATATCTGCATCGATTTTAACGTATATCTGGTGAATGACACTTTCTGATATGAGATAATATTCATCGTTACGGGGGGCCTCAAGATGCAAGTATTGCAAACCAGCACCAAGGAAAGAAGGTGCAGTTGTCGTGAGTGAGAAATTCCCATTCGACCAATCAATAACGAGGTTATCAAGGCAACGTGCTCCATCTTTTTGAGCCAAACATTGGGATCCGTTTCCAAGATACAGCGTCACATTATCAAATACTTCACCAAGTCCACCTATCTCAGAGACTGAACCAGTCAAGACAATTGGTGCATAAATTGAATCCGAACGAACGACAATGTTTGAAGAAGTTTCATCAATGGTAATTTGGGTATTTGCCCATACTGTTGCAGTCCCATCGGCTTGTGTCCCAAGATGAGCATCAGTTCCCTCGAAATATATCGTGAAGAGATGGTTACCTCGCGCTAAATCTAAAGTTGCAGGTACGACTGTAAACCAACTACCATCACCTTCCGTAACCAATGTCGCAATCTCGACGTCATCTAATCGAAGGCTGAGTTCCATTTCACTCAAACCGTCATTATTGACTGAATCAATATCAAACAGACGACCTGAAAGGTTCCAAGTCTCGCCACGTGTTGCATCTTTGCTGTTGTCAAATATGAAGGTCATACCAGAGCGATGCGCTAAGAAGAAGGAGGTATTACCTGAGTTCGAACGATAGTAGCCTTGGCTATCTACATTAGCAAACAAAGTTTGGGTTCCAAAGCCAAAGGTGTCAGGGACATTCCAGGCAAAGGTGAATTCACCTTCAGCATCTGTAACAATGGTGGCAATGATGAGACCTTCGACTTCAAGGTCCACTGCGTGACCAGAAATTCCAATCAATTGATTATCGACAACAGTTCCAGTAATGGTCACGTTTTGGCCAACTGCCAATGGGCTTTCCATAGTAACAGTAACCAGTATTGGACTGTATATGGTCCATGTCCCGGATGCATTACTTGGCAGATAGAATGTTGTACCTGTAAAGCGAATCTCAAGAGGAATCGGACCGAGTTGTGCACCAGCAGGCACTGGATAGATGGCAATGAAAAGACCCGTACCATTGGTAGTGACATTGGTCATCCACTGGCCATCAAGCCAAACTTCTACCGTGAGGTTCGGCAAAGGTGCGTCAACCAAATCCAGCAAGCGACCTTCCAGTGTCATTGTTGCTTCGCGGTCTACCGTGCCTGTGGGCGTCAAAAGAATCACCTTGGTTGGAACACTGACGTTAAAGTCAACTTCAGCAGTGCTCGGAAGATAGAAATCAGGGTTTGATTCCTCGCCGACGCCTATCGGGTCAACCCAATCGCGCCCACCAAGGAAGCGGACTTTAATCACATGTGGTCCCGCAGAGGTATCGTCAGGTAAAGTCCAACCAATGGAATAATTCCCGGTCAATGCATCAGTTTCAACACTCGACACTGGAGTGCCATCAACAAGAAGGTGAACAATTGCGGAAGAAGGAACTCCGTTGATAGTCAACGTTTGGTTAAGGTCATCCAATAACGTCCCTTGAACAGTGAAAGAATCTCCTGCTACTAGTGTTGAAGGAGATGTTGAGATGACAATGTTCGTTTGAGCGAGTACAACGAATTGGGTTGTAGCATTCGAACCAACCAAACCGGTTCTTCCAGGAGTTCCCGCAAAGGTAACTTCAAGATCATTGAAACCAATACTTTGGTCGCCTGGGACAGTCAGAACACCAAACGCTGTTCCGTTGCCAAAGGTCGTGAGGGTAGTACTAACACTCGTTCCAGTGAGCGTCACAACAACCTGTTGTGCTGCAACTGCCGACATGTTATTGTCACGTAACAGAACTTGAATTAGAACATCATTACCACGCACAGTCCGGTCATTCAAAGACGGTGAACCAAGGCTATCAAGTGAAGGTTGAACAAAGATGAGCGTCGTGAACCCTCGGCTATCAAACGACGTGTTGTTCGTCGAACCGATGTAGTAATTGACATTGGGAATATACGAGGCTTCAAGTGAATGGTTACCTGCTTCAAATCCGTCTCCCAGGAGAATGGTCGCTGACCAGAGTCCACCAACTGTAACTGAACCACCTGTGACCGAAAAACCGGTAGGTTGACCATCAAGACTGAATAAGATGTTTGAAGGTAAAACACTTCCATCCCGTTGTTCGAGTCCACTTCCATTATCACTGATCACACTACCCGAAACGTTGAATGAAGTTCCGGCAACTGGATTGGCTGGAATAGCGTCAATAACCATGATTGTTGTCGAGCGTATCGTGATCGTTGAGAGGTTTACTTGAGTATTCAATAAGTCAGATGAACCGTTGAACACCAATGAAACAACAATCAGTCCGAGCGGATGTGACATTGGGATTTGATGGCTGAAGTTTGCATAGCCGGCACCATTCGTCTGAGTACCTGCCAACCAGGTTTCGTGGAATTGGATATCGACATCAAATCCAGATAAGGGTGCAAAGAGGTTTGAAGATTCAAGTAAACGTCCAGTGATATTGATCGTATCTCCACGGTTAACTGTAAGTGGATTAAGTGGTTGAATGTTGTCAAATTGACTCACGCCCATTACCAAGATTACATTCTGTGAAGACGCTGTGAGATAGAACGGTGAAGAACCTTCATTGACGCTCAAAACGAGAGTTTTACTACCTCTGTCTGTGCCATTGCGTGAAGTATCGGTTGGAATGCTTACGTTGAATGTTCCATTCGAAGTAGTGCGGTAGGATGCCACCAATATTTCATCTGGATTATTCAACCAGAAGGCGGACATCTCAACCGAAGTTGAAAGCGGACGTGCGGCATTATCTCCATCGAGAACCTGACCGATAACGTTGAAATTTAATCCCGCTGTAGTCACACTCGGGATCGTGTCGATACGGATGACACTTGGAACCTGTACGGTAAGATTGACAATTGAAGAATTACCAATCCTACGTGAATTACCTTGTCCAAGACTGTCTGTTAAATCGTCATAAACAATCATTAAGACATCATAATATCCTGGCGCAATACCTGTTGCAATCCATGGAAGAGAAGAATTTCCTTCAGCGTTTGTGACATCAACACCTATTGAAACATTGGTATTACCCCAATCAAAGATATATTCGACTGTGGCATCCGAAACATTTGATTTATCTGCAATATCCGTGATCTTCGTGTTGAAGTCAATTGCTTGGTTCACTTCAACAATCAATGATTCTCGTTCCGGTTCAACTACAAACTCCGATTCAATTCCAACAAGCGTAGACGGAAGTGTCGGAACCGCAGGTGGAAGGGTATTGTCAACGAAGCGGAAATATGCACCACCAGTTGGTGCTAGTGTATCGAAATCCATATTCAGAATAAATTCATACGAATTCGAGGGATAGGTGGTTGGAATGGTGAAGTTAAGAAGGAAACTTCCCGTCGTATTGTTCAATAACCCTTGCGAAAGGTCAATTGGCATACCATCTGGAGTCATCATAATAATGGAAAGCATGGTGATGTTATCGCCGAGAACACTAATATTTGTGTATTGAGCATCAAAAATATCTCCTGAGAGATAACTCGAATTCCCTAAGTGCGTCCAGTCTTGTCCGAGTGTCAAATTCCAGGCGACTTCAGCAGCGACACGAATCATGTGGGAGCCTACAGATGCTTGATACAGTTCAGAACCGTTGAATGAAATGTCAAACACATAATCACCAGCAAATAGAGTTGAATCGATCAGCCAATTGATAGTCATCGTTTCAGTCTGAGGGTCTACGGTTGTATTGACCCAATTTCCGTTAAAGGTAAAATCAAAGTTGCCGGAAAGGAGGAGGTCCGTTGAAACACCACGGTGGTCGATGGCTGTGACCAATATGGTCGCATCAGCACCTCTTAATTGCGCAGTTGCTTGGACCTCAAAATCAAGGAAGCCACGCAGGATGTAAGGCCAACCTGAAGTGACGTTCGCATCATCAGTTGCTTCGATGACATTTGGGAAGAAGCGAATCTGAATTTCAAGAACTCCAGCCATTACCTGTGCATCTGCAGTGGTGAGCAAATGTTGGATACTGAATGGACCATTGACACTGAGATTAAACACTTGACTCCATTCTTGAGAAGTGTCGTTTTCTCGAATCGATAACGAAAGGTTACCCGGCATGGACACGGGTGAAGCGCCAGTCGTTAGCGCAGAACCGTTCACCCAGATGTTGTCGTTAACAACGATGAAACTTTTGTTGGCAAGTGGCCCCTCAAGAGTGGCAGTCAAATTTGGAGCATCACGTACATCGATGACAATCAAAGTGGTCGATGGTCTCAAATGGAATTGAGTAGGGGTAATCCCTACCGCTTGCGTATCTTGCCATCCCGAGAAGCCGAGAGTGGCAGAAATATTCGTTTTCGTTTCAAGAGGATCGAGGTCCAAATCAAAACTCCATGAACCGTCAATATTGATGAAACTGCTCTGATTCGTGAAGCCGCTGACAGATGAAGTATATGACAGCCAAACCGATGGTGGAAGTAAGTCATTGACACCGATGTTTTCAATTTTGTTTATAGGGGAGTTTTCCAAAGAAAGCGTCCCTTCGATGACCGTCAAAGCGCCAGCTCCAGCAATTGGAGCATTGATCGCATTCGGAGCCGTATGGTTAATGACTGAATCTTCTGTAACGTTGATGTAGTTATCAAAAATCACACCAGCTTCTGCTACATATCCAGATTGAGAAAGTTTAACCACCACGCGATACATTCCAGGCCCATCCAATTCAGGTGGAGTTCCATTGAAACTAAATGTTCCATCAGGAAGGGTAATAGTAGAACCAATCTCAAAGTTTGGAATGGCCGCCTGCCCAGGAATTTCATTTTCCAGAGCCATAGGTACGAGGTATCCAACGAGTGGAAGTTCTGAAATGGAGGTCGTGTTTTCTGTGAAACGCAAATGTCCAGTCACGTTCAATAATGTCGCCCCATCACGGTCGTGTATCAAAGACGAAACGGTCTGATTGACAATCTCAACTTCTTCAGAAGGCGGGCAGGCATCAAACGCAATCCAGCCAAGGTCAGTGTCCCCATTGGCTGAATTTTGTTGCAGTCGTACTTCTCCCCAAGTGGATAAATGAGTTGGGTAAATTGCATAACCATCACCGTTCCAAATGCCACCCGAGAAACCAGTTACCATTCGGGCAGGTAAACCAGCAAGGCGTGCCATGGTCACAAAAGCAGTGTTGAATTCAGAACAGGTACCTTCAAGTACGGCTTGAATTAAGGTAACACTCAAATCTTCCGAAGAAGGAATTCCTGAGCCATTATAATTACGTTTGAAATCGGTTGTTGCGTTTCCTTCACTCAGGAATGTTTGCAAAGCAGTTGCAGTGTCATATGCATTGCTTGCTCCAGCCTCAGTAACAACGGCTGTTGTGACGTTAAGCAGGTAAGAATGAGGGTGAGTTGGATCATTGAAGGTGGTTGGTAAGATCAACTCATAACTGGAATTAGTCCCCGGTACTGACGTTGATGCAAGTGTAGCCCAATCGAAGTAATATTCCGGTTGTTGAACAAATGCTTCTTGTATTGGTCCAGCGATTATTTCGATGTTATGTGTATCGGACGAGCGTTGTAATATTCCTCCAATGTCCACAAAAAATGAAACGTTAGAGAGTGAAAAAGGAACTGGAAGGTTGCCGGCTGTAGATGGATTGCGATAGGTCAGCATCCAATCGATTGTTTCATTTGAAAAGGCAAGGTCTGCCAGATGCGTGAAATTCGAAGAAGGGAGTACCATCGTTTCGTATGGATGTACTTCTTCGAGATGTGCATAGGTTGTACCTGTATAGAAGTCATTGGTATTTTGGCGCCATCGGTGTATTGAATCAGTGTCAACAACACCCGTAGTGTTGTTAGCCCAAAATACAACTTCTGAGGAAATCAAATCATCAGTTGGGTCGAAAGGGTCGAAAGGAGAACCTACACAATTGACTATCCAAAACTGCTGTGTGCATTCTAATCCATCGATCATTCCACCGCCGTCAGTATCGGGGTTGGTCCAATCAGTTCCGGTTTGATTTTCAACGGCATCTGGTATTCGGTCACCATCAAAATCAGCAGGCAGCAAGTCATCTACAGGATTGTTTTCAGGATTGGTGCCATCGAAGTATTCTTCTCGATCTCCAACGCCTCCAGCATCGGTATCACTGGTGACATCATCGGTAACCCATACATCTGACGAACCGTTTAAAACTCCAATCCAAGAAAGGGCGCACCCTGTTGTCGTTTCAAAATAATTATTCAAACCGTCTAAATCGTCATCCAAGAGATTGCTACAAGGTTGATTTGGATCGGTGTTACCGAAGACCTCTTCGAAATCGTTCACACCATCAGCATCGGTATCGGCAAGTGTAGGATTCGAAAACCATCCAAATGTTCCGAGTAACTCTTGCCAATCTGCAAGACCATCAGAGTCGGAATCGGTGTAATCATCATCACAGTATTTTTGGGTGGTACCAATCGTTCCAGTGTTCGTTGCGGAGGTGTGGCAAAAAGAACCATTACGGTTAGAAACTTCCGTCACGCCGGTAATCGGAGCCGTAGAAACGCCTTGAATCGCGTTACCTGTTGCAGTTGCATAAGTAAAGGGAAGCCACGTTCCAGAAGTATTGTACCATCCAACTCCACCACCTGGATTAAAACCTGAACCATCGGCAACTTGGAGTTGACTGGTGCTTGCACTCCAAGAATTAACAGTCGTTTCAAAATTAATTAAAGAGTCGCAAGGGTCCGTTCCGTGAGAGATATTGCGCTCATCACCATCATCGATTCCACCGAAGTCGGTATCTGCAACATTCCACAACGTGCAAGAAAGGTTTTCCTCCCAATTCTGAATCCCATCATTGTCTTCATCTCCCGAATCCTCTCTTCGCGTAGGGTCGGTTTCACCTGCATCGATAACGCCATTGAAATTTGTATCTTCTTCGCCGTCATCAAAGGCGTCTCCATCGGTGTTGTTATCGCGCGGGTTACTCGCTTGTGGTGGGTTTCCATAAGCTCCATTAATTTCCACTCCGTCACTTATACCATCGCCATCTGTGTCAAAACTCGTTGGGTCGGTTAACAGCGTCAAAGCCTCATAGGAGTCATTTAGCCCATCACCATCAGTATCTGCTCGTTGAGGGTTTGTACTCGTAATACCATCGACTTCAGCAGTAGAGGTAGCACAGTTTTGGGGCCCAATGCCTGAGACAGGGTCACAAGGCGAAATTGTTTCTGTAACAACACCATTCGGACCGTTGCGGAAACAAGGTGAGGAGCCACACATAGTTGTCCATGAAGGATTCACATATTCCATGAGGTTGTTGAGCCCGTCTCCGTCAGGGTCACCATTCGGACCATCTGCATTGGAGGGTGATGTTGCATTGAGGCCATTTGCTGCCTCCCAACCATCATCCATCCCATCGCCGTCAGTATCCCATCCAGCCACGTCTTCATCGGCGATACCATCACCATCATCATCGTTTGAAGAGCAATCAGCATCGCCATCATTATCTGGATCTGAAGAATCAACAAAACCATCTTTGTCATCATCGAAACCATTCGTACAGATGTTACCTACAGGATCTTCATCGCAAAGAATTACGTTACCCAAGCCATCTGAACCACTGTCACCGCAGAGAGGGCGATTGTATTGCAGGGCGTCTTCTTCATTCCAATCATTGACTGGAACTGTGCCATTCCACCAAACACCCAAGTCGAGGACTCCCGGTGTTGAAGAACTGTCCCAATTTTGAGGTTGTAAGTATGAGTATTCTTGCAGGTTCGACATCCCATCACCATCAGGGTCGCCAACTGCACCATCAAGACCGCTGCTCGAAAGAGGGTCAAGACCATACATCCATTCCCAACCATCAGGCAATCCATCGTTATCTGAATCGGGATCGTTTGGAGCGGTATTCATGAGGTATTCCAAACCATACGTCAAACCATCTCCATCTTGGTCTGAAGCCGCCCTGACATCTAATGAGATATATGGTATTGAGGCAAATGTTGAGAGAAGCATCAAGGCTGCTAAAGACAACGATTTGAAGGCGTTGCGGTGCTGAAGAATCTGCAAATGGAAGCGCGGCTCGGAGGGAGAAACTGTTGGGCCGATAGGATTCACTGTTGACGGGCTGGTTTGATGCCTCATAAGGGAAATGGTGCGATGTTCATACAACACTTCATTTCGAAGGGTAAGAGCTCACCACAGAATTCGCAGAGATTGGGCTTTAGTCAAGCGTTCCTCAGAGGAAAGAGGCGTGAAGGGCTCAAAGATCTTCAAGTTCATCCAAAAGTTCCAAGTCATCGTCTACTTCGACTTCAATTTCTTCAATATCGTCAATGGGTTCTAATGTTTTAAGCCCAGATTCTGAATCTTGTTCAATCCAATTTTGCTGAGATTCATTCATCGAGCCAACATTTTGACCGCGACGGTAGACTGCAAATATGAGAACACAAACGAGTCCAACTCCGAGTGCCAGTGTTTGTGGCTCCGGATTCATAACCTCGTTGACAAGACATGGAAGTCCTGAGCATTCAGTTTGATACGTAAAAGTCATAACTTGTGTGAAATCACTGTCATATGGCACTTCTTCATCCATCGGAGTAACTGTGAGTGTGAATTCAACAGAATCACCGTCTTTCACATTTGACGGTGAGGTGACTACAACTGAGAAATCTTTACTCGTGTATGCAGGAAGGGTGAGCGAGAGGAAACTTCCACCGTTTTGGTCCGAAGATGCTCGAATCAACCCATCCCAGCCATTCGGTTCCTCCAAGGTGATAATGACTTCAAGAGGGATGTTATTTTGATTATCTATTTTGAAGTTAATACTACGCTCTTTATTCGATTCAAACCGAATGATTTCACTGCTTGAATCCGTTATTTCGAGTTGACCTGGTTGGACATCATCTTGAACTTCAATCGTGATTGGTAAGTCGAAATAACGCGCCTCTTCCGATTCAACACCTTCTTCAATAACACGGACATAAACTGTATGGAGTCCAGCCTCGACCTTTGAACGCAAGGTCAAATCAAGTCTGATATCTACATGTTCATCTGGCTCTAAGTACACGACGACAATGTTTAATTCAGTCCCATTCGAGATCTCATAATCCCAAGTACCATAATCAGGGTTGCCATTTGGAGCCTCGATGTTTCGGTCTAATTCAGCAGGGTTCTGGATTCTCCATGTGGTTTGACCAAATGTTTCACTTGAATCGGTGATTCGCATGTTGTAATACATGGTTGAGCCGGGTGAAACCGGACCTACCGTTCCAAGGGTGCCTCCATCGGAATCGGCAATGACTTCAACTAAGATTCCGAAGGTTCGATGGACTGTGAACGCAATGGGTGTGCTGAGTGCAGAATCGCTGGTACTTGAAACCGAAAATTCAACCAAACCAATATCTTGTTCCTCCCGTTCACAGGGCGGGTACATTTCCATACGCAGCGTAAGGAGTTGATTTGAGCCGATATCAGGGGTGACAGAATAAATAGTGCCTGGCTCAGTCAAATCGGCTCCTGTGTCATTATCAAAGAATTTAAATTGCCAAGCACCTGGTAAATTCGTCACTCTCAATCGGAAGGAATCAGTAACAAATCCAGCATTAACAACATCAACATAGAATTCGCCTTTTTTTGCTACACAATCTTCTCCATCACCTGCATCAACATAGTGTGAAAGGGTCTCATCATACGTATCAGGGCGTGTAGAATCGGCAATTTGTATTTGATGTTCCTCATCCTCAAAGACTGAAACACGAGGTTTGGCAATGACTTCGGACTCTTCGATGAACAAAGTAATCTTCTTGATCGAAACTTGGTCGCCATCAGCATTTTCAGTGTCAGCATATGCGCGTGCTTCGATTTCAATACTGCTCGGTACTTTACCGATATCGCCATCTACGACATCGAAGGTGAGAATTGGGCGAACGAATTTGGTTTGACTGTTGAGTGTATATCCGATTTCTTGATCCCACATTGGGGCTGACCATGAGGAGGGGAATGGTGAACCAACTAAATCCATCTTAACAAGCATCTCGGAGGAGGTCGAGCCTATGTGTTCAATTAAAAATTCTATACTGGATGTTTGCCCCGGTGCGATAAGAACCGTCTCTGGTTGCGAAGCGGGGAGTGCAAGGTAAAGATCGTGCTCCACAAAAGTGATTCCAGAATGTTCAAAGACAAGAGTATGGCCCTGAAGGTCGCTTATTTCAAGCCTTAAGGGATATTCCCCCGGGTCCATTCCAGCTTCATAGGTCCACGTGAAATTACCAATGAGCCCTTCGTTATCCAACTTGAGATCATTATCCTCGAACGATTTATCAAATACTGTATTCGCATCATTTGGTGTACCCATAATCAACTCAACACCTTGGATGTCTTCACGTCCAAAAGCATCTCGAACATCGACTGTGAACTTCATTATTCGGAATCCAGGGAGATGATTTGGAGACCATTCAGTGATCTCCTCATCGGTGAAGCTTGCATCAGGGCGGTGGACGCGGACAGAAGAATCAGCTAAGGCATTGGCTTTCAATTCGAGTCGGGAGGTTGCGGATGTATCCTCTACATCGCCATAAGCCACATTCACTTCACAACTACCTCCACCAATGCCACCAGTACCGCCCTCACATGTTGCCTCAGCATCGATTGCCAATTCGATTCGTTCCCCATTTCCAACAATGAAGCCATTAGAAGGGACGGTGAAATCAACGGTACTGGTCACCCAAGGGCAATTGTTCGTTGTAATGACATTGCCAGTGCAAGGGTCATCACGGGCTTCTGAGACGGAATCTATTTGACTTCCGCCGGCCTTCAGTGAATAGGTGACATCAGCAGTAGAACCTTCAGTCCCCTTAAACTGCATGAAAACGGTCAATGTCACAATGTTGGTATTATCTCGGGCATAGACCTGGAGATCTGAAATCATCTCGTTGCTTCTGAATTCAACTCCCCCCAGAGCGGATTTCTCTTGGTGGGTGCCAGAAGGCTCTTTAGTCGTGATTGAACCATCTCCGCCTGTTTCTGTAGTAGCCTCATCAAGGTACAAATCGTAGGATTGACAAGCAGAACAATCGCTACCAGAAAGCAAGATTGAGCTCTCGTCCTCCAACGGATTTTGGTCAGAAGATGGAGCGGCAGTAGGGGTGGTTATCGGCAGAATTGAACCGAGAAGTAAGACCACGAGAAGGACTGGCAAAAAGCGGTTGACGGATGTTGCATGCGTAGAGGACACTCTGTTCACCATTGTGGCCTGTTCACCCGAGTGTTAAACGGTTTTGCATTGAATGTTCATAAAAAACCCCTCTGCGAGGGGGGGATTTGCTTTTGGAAAAAAAATGCAGGGGGTGGGATACGAACCCACGAACCCATACGGGACCGGATCTTAAGCCCGGCGCCTTTGACCACCTCAGCCACCCCTGCATCCCTCCGAACAGCACAGAGGATTTGAAGAAAACCCCTCGGCTCATTGCTTCATGGTGAAACTGACCAGCCACCATCAACGTTGAGGATTTGGCCTGATATGTAGGTTGATTCGACTAAAAATAGGATTGCTTTCGCCACATCAGAGGGTTCACCCGCCCGACCTAACGGTATTTTGTCTACGATGGACGCAAAGTGTTCACTTTCCCAATCTGCTGCAATGATGGCTCCCGGTGCAACGCAGTTCACTCTGACTTCCGGAGCAAGGTCTCCCGCTAAATTCATCATCAATTGGCGCAAACCTGCTTTACTTGCCGTGTAATGAGACAAGCCTTTCCAAGCGCGTCCCAATGAGGTGTCTATCATTCCAATTACACAACCTCGACCCAACTTGAGAGGATTCAAAAATGCCTGTGTAAGGAGAAAGGGTACTTCGATATGAAGACGGTTGTTGAGTCGGAGCTCTTCAAGGTTTACTGACTCGTAGTCTTTGGAACTATAGATTGAAGCGTTATGGATAAGAGCATGTAATCCACCGCATGATTTTACTTTTTCGTGGTTGAGAACGGTCGTGATAAGTTCAGCCAGTTCTTCATCACTGTTGAGGTCTGCTTGCAGAATTTCAGCCGATGCTTTGGAGCCAGTTTTTTGTTCATATGCCTGAAGAATATCTTCGGCTTCTGATACAGATGTCCGCACGTGAATAAACACAAACCAATCGCTGTCCAACAACAGAGAAGCGGTTGCTGCACCGATGCGTTTTCCACCGCCGGTAATCAATGCAACACGTTGCGCCATGAACATTCGAATCGTTTGCCCCTCATCAATGCTCTCAAAATTATCCATAAGAACATGGTTCGGAATCAATATTTGTAGGATGGATGACAAATAATGCCTACAGCACACCTTTTTGAAAGGTAAAGCATGGGACTAAACAAGGGGGAACTGGTATGTCGAGCAAACAACTACCGATGGCGAGTAAAACTCCTCCTGCTTTACGCCCTAAACCAAAGCGTGAACGGCTTCCTGATTGGTTTAGAACAACGCTCCCTTCAGGTGAGCAGCAAGCCCTTTTCAATAAAACTAAAGCGGCAGTTCGGGACAATGCTTTGCATACAGTTTGCCAAGAAGCACGCTGCCCGAATATCCATGATTGCTGGGCCAGTGGCGATGCAACGTTCATGATCGCTGGCCAAGAATGCACACGAGGTTGTCGTTTCTGCGCTGTTGGCACCATCAAAACTCCACCACCTCTTGATGTCGAAGAACCGTCACATTTGGCAACCGCCGTTGAGTCGATGGACCTGAGACACGTCGTCATTACCGTCGTCAACAGAGACGACCTCCCTGATAGCGGTGCAGACCACTACAAACAATGCATAACTGCTGTCCATGAACGTCAACCAAAGGTTACGCTTGAATTACTCTGCTCTGATTTAGCAGGGGACCATGAGGCTCTTGCTCATCTCCTTGATGGAAGTCCGCTCTCCGTCTTCGCTCACAATGTCGAATGTGTGCCTCGACTCGACAAAACCGTTCGTGACCACCGAGCATCTTTTTCTCAATCGCTCGAGATTCTTCGTCAAGCGAAAATTCTTCGGCCAGATATCATCACGAAATCTTCGTTAATGGTCGGAGTTGGTGAACGTGATGAAGAGATCACTGAATCATTACAACAGTTGCGTGATGCCGGTGTGGACCTCGTCACCATTGGACAATATCTCGCTCCTTCGTCAAGCCATTTGACAGTAGACCGTTTTCCTGAGCCTGAAATGTATGACACTTGGGCAAAAGAAGCCATTGCTATGGGCTTTGCCGGAATTGCCAGTGGTCCTTTGGTTCGCTCATCCTTCAAAGCAGGGCTTTTACTTCGGAAAACGCTGGATTCCGAAAACTCGGAAGTAATGCCAGGCGCATATGTGTATGTTGCTCAAGATGAAAACGATTTACCCGCACCTCTTAAGGGCGGGATGAACTGAGGTGGAACAATGACCGAGAGAGTGACTGCCACGACCAAGCCGTACACCATCGGTCGGCCTCCATTCCGCCCTGGCGAGGATGCTGATTTTGGCGGGAAGTTTACTGAGCAGCCCGGCGATTTGAATCGGCCAGACCCTGCAACGTGTTCTGCACAAGATACAGTCGCTCACGCATCAGGTTTGATTCGGGTGCTCAATGACGACGGTGTAGCAGAAGGTGAATGGAATCCACTCCTCGATGCGGAGACTCTGATTCAAGGACTTGAATACATGATGCGCCTTCGGATATTCGATGACCGAATGATCAAAATGCAACGAACTGGTAAACTTTCATTCTACATGCGGTCTTTTGGCGAAGAAGCAATCGCTATCGCTCAAACCATGGCGCTTGAAACTCAAGACTGGATTTTCCCCTCCTACCGTCAACCTGGTGCTCAATTTGTCCGTGGACGTGACATGGTCAGTATGATTTGCCATTGCATCGGTAACACTGAAGATAACGTCAAAGGTCGACAGATGCCTGTTCACTATACTTGGAAGCAAGGTCGATTCATCTCTATTTCCTCTCCAGTTGGAACTCAATTCTCCCAAGCGGTCGGCGTAGCAATGGCGAGTGCATACAAAGGCGATGATGAAGTCTGTATTTCATGGCTTGGAGACGGAACATCTGCACAAGGTGACTACCACTATGCATTGAACTTTGCTTCAACATTCAAACCACCAGTTATCCTCAATGTGGTCAATAATCAATGGGCAATTTCCACACACGCCAATCTTGCAACTGGTGGACGAACTTTTGCAGAGCGTGGATTAGCCTATGACATCCCTTCTTTCAGAGTGGATGGAAATGATTTCCTCGCACTTTACAGCGTAACAAAGTGGGCACGTTTGCGAGCTGCTGCTGGTAAAGGAGCAACCCACATTGAAGTGTACACCTATCGAGCCGGTGGCCATTCTTCTTCTGATGACCCTTCCGTATACCGCCCAAGTGATGAATTCAAATTTTGGCCGGGTGGAGATCCTATCGAACGACTCAAAGAACATCTCATGAAAGCAGAATTGTGGAATGAGACCCGCCACACAGCATTAGCTAAGAAAATTGATGATGAAGTCATGGCTTCATACAAAGCTGCATGTGAATTTGGAGATTTGGCAAGTGGACCTTATCCGCCTGCCTCAACTATTTTTACCGAAGTCTACGAAACTGTACCTTGGCATGTCCAAGAACAGAGAGAGGAACTTGGAAAGTGAGGTGAGATAATGACTGATATGAACATGATTAAAGCACTCAACTCCGCTTTGGAAGTACAACTTGAGAAGGATAAGAACGTCGTTATCTTTGGAGAAGACGTTGGGTTCTTCGGTGGAGTATTCCGAGTCACTGACGGCTTGCAAAAGAAATTCGGTGAACATCGAGTCTTTGATTCTCCACTTGCAGAAGGTGGTATTGCCGCCATTGCTATGGGTATGGGCTTGAATGGCCTGCGGCCTGTTGCTGAAATTCAGTTTGCAGACTACATATTCCCTGCCTATGATCAAATTGTCAATGAAATTGCCAAGGTTCGCCACCGCTCCGGTGGAGAATTCACAGCACCTTTGACATTCAGAACACCTGCCGGTGGAGGAATCAAAGGTGGACACCACCATTCTCAATCACCCGAGGCTCAATTCACACATACGCCTGGTTTGAAGGTGGTGTATTGCTCAACTCCATACAATGCAAAAGGCTTGTTGACCGCTGCAATCGAATGCAACGACCCGGTTATTTTCTTTGAACCGAAGCGTTGCTACCGAGGACCATTTTATGGTGACCCTCACAACGTCCCTACGTGGAGTGGACATCCTGATGCTGAAGTACCTGAAGGGCATTACATCGTTCCTTTGGAGGAGGCTCGTATCGTTCGAGAAGGAAGTGCTTGTACCGTTATCGCATGGGGGACTATGGTTCACATGTGTGAACAAGCAATCAAGGATTCTGGAATCGATTGTGAACTGATTGATTTGCAAACATTGGTCCCTTGGGACCGAGATGCCGTCGTCAATTCAATCAAGAAGACAGGTCGCTGTGTTATTGTTCATGAAGCACCGAAGACCAGTGGATTTGGTGCCGAAATGAGTGCATCGATTCAAGAACGATGCTTCTATCATTTAGAAGCCCCAATTACTCGAGTGACCGGATGGGATACACCTTTCCCTCACACTACGGAATGGGATTACATCCCAAGTCCAGCACGAATAGCTGAAGCAATAAAGAAAACACAGGAGGAATGAATATGGGAACGTTTGCATTTAAGATGCCAGATATTGGAGAAGGAGTCGTCGAAGGCGAAGTTGTAGAATGGATGGTCGCTGTTGGTGACATTGTCAAAGAAGATGATCCTATTCTTTCTGTGATGACCGATAAAGCAACCGTCGAGATCCCATCACCCGTTGATGGAAAGGTAACTCGAATCGTTGGAGATGCTGGTGACACATTGCCCGTCGGAGTCGTTTGTATCGAATTCGAAGTTGAAGGTGACGGAAACGCTGCATCATCTGATGATACACCTGCACCTGAACCAAAAGCAGAATCCAAACCTGCACCTGAGCCAAAAGCAGAATCTAAACCTGCACCTGCTCCAAAGCCTGCACCAGTTGCAACTGCACCAGCCGTTCAACGCGCTGCAGGAACCAAAGCGTTGACCAGTCCTGCTGTTCGACAACGCGCTCGTCAAGCCAACATCGACCTCAACATGGTCGCTGGCTCTGGACCTGCTGGAAGAATAAGTCATGCAGACCTTGATGCTCACATCGCCGGTGGAGCAAGTGGCGCAAGCCGTGCTCGACCAATGGGTGCTTCTGCCCGTACTGAACTGAATGGAACCGAAGAAATCAAGGTCATTGGTCTGCGAAGAAAGATTGCAGAAGGTATGGTTTCATCCTACACAACCATTCCTCACTTCTCTTACTTTGAAGAAGTCGACGTCACCGCTCTGGAAGAATTACGTCAACATCTCAACGCTACTCGCCCAGAAGGTGCACCGAAATTGACCTATCTTCCTTTCATTATGCAAGCATTGGTCAAGGCATTGGGAGAACGTCCAGAATGCAACGCTATCTATGATGACGATTCAAACGTCGTTACCCGACACGAAGCGATCAATCTTGGAATTGCAACTCAAACTGACCGTGGATTGTTTGTTCCTGTTGTCCAACACGTGGAAACGATGGATATTTGGCAATCTGCTGAAGAAATGATGCGAGTCACAAGTGCTACACGAGATGGTAAAGCAGCAGCAGACGACCTTTCAGGCTCGACCTTTACCATTACCAGTCTTGGAAGATTGGGAGGCTTAGGTGCCACACCAATTATCAATAAACCTGAAGTTGGAATTCTTGGCGTTCATAATGCCAAAGACCGCGCAGTTGTAAGAGACGGCAACATTGTCATTCGTCGAATGATGAACCTATCATCATCATGGGACCATCGAGTTGTCGATGGACATGACGGAGCAAGCCTCGTTCAGTTGGTGAAGTCTTACCTCGAACTTCCGGCTACAATTTTCATGTGAGGTGCTAAAAGATGCAGACTAAAAAATGTCAAGTTCTCGTCATCGGAGCCGGCCCTGGTGGATACGTTGCTGCCATTCGTGCAGGACAACTCGGTTTGTCAACCATCATTGTCGAAGGTGAAAAAGCAGGTGGAACATGTCTCATTCGAGGCTGCATTCCATCCAAGGCTTTGATTCATGCCGCACATCAATTCCACAACTTAGCAAAGCATGCATCAAATGATGGCCACATGGGTATTTCAATCCCTGGGCCTGCTGAATTGAACATGGGGAATTTAGTATCATGGAAAGAAGGAATCGTTACTCGACTCAACAAAGGTGTCGAACATTTGCTCAAGAATGCAGGTGCTGAACTCATCATCGGGTGGGCGGAATTCCAAGACGCAAAAACAGTCAAGGTTGGAAAAGGCAAAGATGCAACCATCATTCAAGCCGAACATGTCATTCTTGCCAATGGTTCAGTTCCTATTGAACTTCCATTCATGCCTTATGATGAAAACGTCATCTCATCTCGTGAGGCTTTGTCACTCGAGGACTTGCCTCAACACGTCGCCATTGTCGGTGGTGGGTATATTGGACTGGAGCTTGGAATTACGTTCCGTATGCTCGGTTCAGAAGTGACCGTCGTTGAAGCAATGGACAGTGTTCTACCAATTTTTGACAAGGAATTGCGACGACCACTTGAAATTTCAATTAAAAAACAGAAAATCAAGACCCATCTTGGTGTCTTTGCCAAAGGTGTTGAAAAAGCCAAGGGTGGTCGTACACAACTCAACTTCATTGACAAAAATGAGAAAGATGAGTCGAAAATGCAGAATGTCATCGTCGACAAAGTACTGGTCACTGTTGGTCGCAAACCCAACTCGGCTTCTTTAGCACCGACTGGCGTTGCTTTGGATGAACGTGGATTTGTCAAAGTAAACGACCGCTGTGAAACAAATATGCGTGGTGTTTATGCAATTGGCGACGTATGTGATTCTGGCGAAATGTTAGCTCACGTCGCCTCTTTCCAGGGTGAAATGGTAGCTGAAATTATTGCTGGCCACAAGCGAGCATACGACCCAGTTGCGGTCCCAGCAATCGTGTTCACTGAACCTGAGATTGTATCTGTTGGACTCTCACCTGAAGAAGCAAAAGCAGCAGGCCATCCTGTGATTATTGGAAAATTCCCGTTAGGGGCAAACGGTCGTGCTTTGACGCAAGAAGCTGAAAAGTCTGCTGGATTTATTCGAGTGTGCGCACGGGAAGATGATCACCGTATTCTTGGAATACAGGGTGTCGGCACTCACATCAGTGAATTGGTCGGTGAATGGACACTTGCCCTTGAGATGGGTGCGTTACTCGAAGACATCGCTGGAACAATACATGCACATCCAACCATGACTGAAATGACCCATGAAGCTGTACTTGCAACACTTGGTCATGCGATTCATTCTGCTTGAAGTGGCCTACGGGCAAGGAAAAGAAGCGTGAAGTACGCACTCAGGGCCTCACCCGCAGGACTTGAAATTCCCCGAGTGAAGAGTTTAACCTTCGAGTGGGTATAAACTTCGACCAATAGTCCTCATGAACCGCAACTGAGGCAGTCATCAGGTGTATCAAGTGAACAGGCAATGGCTTCGAGGCTTGAAATATCCTCAGCGCGTTCGGCCAATCCACCAACGGTTTGGTCTTCTGCTTTCTTAGCTTCAACAGTGAATTGAATTGCATCTGCTGCAGCTTTGGTTCGAAGATAATACATACCAGTTTTGAGGCCTTGCTTCCATCCATAGAAATGCATTGAAGTCACCTTAGCCGGATTTGCATCCACCATATGGATATTGAGTGATTGACTTTGATCGACGTATGCTCCACGGTCTGCAGACATATCCAAGACGTGACGTTGCTTGATTTCCCAAGTAGTTTTATACAATTCTTTCACATGGTCAGGGATTCCTGCAATGTTCTGAACAGAGCCTTTGTGACGAAGGATTTCATCTTTCATCTCAATTCCCCAAAGTCCTAATTCAATGAGATCTCGGACAAGGTGCTTGTTCAATACAATGAATTCACCAGAAAGAGTTCGGCGAACATAGAGGTTCGATGTGAACGCTTCGAAGCATTCGTTATTTCCAAGAATCTGTGAAGTTGAAGCAGTCGGCATAGGGGCAACGAGAAGCGAATTACGCATTCCATGTTCGACGATCTCTGCTTTCAGAGAAGTCCAGTCCCATCGTCCACTGTGTTCATTCATTCCCCATAGGTCGAATTGTAAATCACCCTTACTTGCTGGTGAGCCTTGGAACGTTGAGTATGGTCCTTCGACCATGGCTCCATCTTTAGATGCGGAGCACGCAGCGAAGTAAATCGTTTCGAAAATTTCTTTGTTGAGTTTTCGGGCTTCAGGGCTCTCGAAAGGCAACTTTAGAAGAGCAAATGTATCAGCAAGACCTTGAACACCAAGACCAATTGGGCGGTGACGCATGTTCGAATTACGAGCTTCCTCAACTGGATAATAATTGACATCGATGACTCTGTTTAGATTACCTGTTGCGTGGTAAGCCACATCATACAAGAGTTGATGATTGAAGGATTGATTCTCAACATCTACGTATTTGTTGAGAGCAATCGATGCGAGGTTACAGACCGCAACTTCATCTTTAGCAGTGTATTCCATAATTTCAGTACAAAGGTTCGAAGAACGAATTGTTCCAAGGTTCTTTTGGTTCGACTTTTCATTTGCTGCATCCTTGTACAACATGTATGGGGTTCCAGTTTCGATTTGAGATTCAACTAATTTGTCCCAGACAACACGTGCAGGGAGTGTCTCTCGAGCTAATCCTTGTGCTTCATAGGATTCAAAGAGTTCTTTAAATTCTGCACCATAGGCATCTTGAAGCCCCGGGCATTCATTTGGACAGAAGAAAGACCAGTCAGCATTTTGCTCAACTCGCTCCATGAACAAATCAGGTGTCCAAAGAGCATAGAAGAGATCACGTGCACGAAGTTCTTCCTTGCCGTGATTCTTTCTCAAATCGAGGAAAGCGAGGATATCTGGGTGCCAAGGTTCGAGGTAAATGGCAATTGAACCCTTACGCTTGCCGCCACCTTGGTCAACATATCGCGCTGTGTCGTTAAAGACGCGAAGCATTGGAACAATACCATTGCTCTGCCCATTGGTACCCTTAATGTAAGAGCCCTTAGAACGAATGTGGTGAATCGAAAGGCCAATACCACCTGCCGACTTTGAAATCAAAGCACACTGTTTGAGTGTATCATAAATCCCATCGAGTGAATCGTCTTGCATGGTGAGTAAGAAACACGATGACA